>Ga0164315_10004946_pt1 | contig 10394 bp, 12 predicted proteins | sample GuaBasSedimGuay6_FD_113737 | JGI IMG/M metagenome (GOLD analysis project Ga0164315, IMG submission 113737) | Subseafloor sediment microbial communities from Guaymas Basin, Gulf of California, Mexico - Guay6, Core 4569-2, 0-3 cm | ecosystem: Environmental > Aquatic > Marine > Hydrothermal vents...
ACCGGGAACAGTATGAGTTTCAGATGCTGTACGGCGTCGACCCGGAGCTTCGGCGTATCATCCTCGACGGCGGCCATCGCCTGCGGGTCTATGTGCCGTTCGGAAAGGATTGGTATCCCTACTCGATGAGACGCCTTCGGGAGAATCCGACCATCGCCAAGAATGTGTTGTTGGCCATGCTGGGCAAGAAAACACTCTAAGTGCCACGCTGTGTTCGATGATGAACTGACAGGAGGAAGAAATGAAACAACTCAAATATGCGACTCTGTTGGCCCTGGCCATTTTCACAACCATGCCGCTGTGGGCCGGACCGCAGGCCCGGATTTACGGACAGGTCACGGATGCCGACGGCAACCCGATCCCCACGGCAACCATCACCTATACGACGAACGAACTGGACAGCTTTGAAAAGACCATTACAGTCAAGGACGACGGCACATTCAAGGCCCTGCTCCTGGATGCAACGAGGGTCTACATTTTCCACGTTTCGGCCTCTGGGTACATCGGACATGACGAAGAGTTCAAGGTCCCGGTTGGCACGACGGATAACGAATTCGTATTTACGCTGAAGTCCGTGGCCGAAGCCAGCGCTCAACAGGTCCTGAAGCTCTCTGAACAACCTGGATACAAGGAACTCGAGGAGGGTCGAACACTCCTGAAGGCCGGCCAGAAGGCAGAAGCAATGGCCCTGTTCGACCAGGCGTTGATCGCCGTCCCCGACCTCCTGCCGGCCATGGAATATCTCGCAGAGGTTCAATACGACACCGGGGACCTCGAAAATGCCCTGGCAACAGCCAAACGTTGCCTCGAGGAGGACGACGAGTCTCTGGGCTGCCTGGCAATCGCGGCCAACGCATCCGGTGACCTGGGAGATACCGAAGCTCACAAAGACTTCATGGCCCGGTTCCAGGCCCTCAATCCCGATGATCCTGCCTCCATTTTCAACAAGGCCGTCGTCTTCCTCAACGCGATGGATGATGCGCAGGCAAAACCTCTGCTCGAGGAATGCCTTGAGGCCGATTCAGAGTTCCCAAAATGCCTGTTCGAGTATGGAATGGTCCTGCTTCGGGGTGGCGACATCGATGGCGCCAAAATAAATTTTGAGAAATACCTCGAGGTGGCGCCCGACGGTGAAGACGCCGCGACAGCCGCCGAAACCGTGAAGTGGCTCTAGCCCACGAAAGCACCGGATAGAGTAGGATGGTGCGCGCTGCGGACACCGGTATTGAGGCTTCTCACAAACGACGTCAGGCAGCGATGAAATCATGCCTCGAATCATAACCGTATCCTCCGGCAAGGGCGGGGTGGGTAAAACCACCTTTGCTGTGAATTTTGCCCTGACACTCTCCCGTGTCGGCCCGACCGTCCTGGTCGATTTGGACACGGGCACGTCGTCTATTCGAAATACTCTGGAGACGCCCGTCCGCAAAGACCTCTACCATTTTTTCAGAAAGGGACAGAGGCTCGCCGACTGCGTTACTCAACTTGACCCCCGATTGGATCCCCAGGGGCTATTCTCCAACTTCTCCTTTATTGCTGCCCCAATACATTCGATCGAAGAGATCACAAACTGGAGTGATGCCTCTCGCTGGAAGCTGGTTCATGCGATCAACCAACTCCCGGCGGAATTTGTCATCCTCGACCTTCGGGCCGGTCTCGATGCCAACGTCATTGACTTTCTTCCCCTGTCCAATTCGGGCATTCTGGTTTTCACGCCGCACCATCCCGCAGCCACCTTGGCGGCCGGGGATATTGTCAAGAGTCTGCTTTTCAGAAAACTGCGATTCATCTTTTCATCCGATTCTCCCTTTTTCAAGGAGAACCGTGGGTTGGGCCGCCAACATCACATGGTCAATGAGTTGCTGAATCAAGTCGAGGATCCTTATCAAGACGGTCTGCCCAATCTGGACGCATTTTTACAAGACCTTCAGATGTCCCTGGGCGATAACCCCTATCTCGCGACAATCGCCAACGTCGTTCACTCCTTCGGCGTCTACTTTGTCCTCAATATGTTTGACGGGGTCGAAGAGAGCTACGACAGCGCTGTGCGGCCGTTTGTTGAATACCTGAAGACCGGTCTTTCGGCCCACCTCAAGATGACCAACCTCGGGTGGGTCATCAAGGATGACGCCATCCATTCGGCCAATTGCGACCGAAGGCCAATCCTGCTGCAACCCCCCGGCAGAGAAAAGCCCCCGGCCTCCTTGGACCCCGTGATGCAAGAACTGGCCAACCTCGAGAGTTCAATCTTCGGCTTGCCCGAACCCAAAGATATTACACCCCGAAGGGCGCCCTCTCGGGATGAACTGCTCAACATCAGTGACCGGTCACCCCTTGAGAGGCAACTGGAGATCCTCAATACGATGTACCGGACCGCCGGTTCAATGCAGGTCCGAAACAACTTTGCCTACATTACGCACCGGGTCCTTCACGTCGTGCGAAGCCTCCCGGCCGACAGTTTCGGACAGAGCCGCCTGCTCACGCCTCTGGAGATTTTCCACAAAATCTTTCCAGGCGTACCCAGCTAGGAACGCGCCCGTATTGGCCTCTAGGATCCACGACAATGATTTCGACGGTATAGAAGGCCAATCCGGCCGCGTTCCTAGCTATTGGCGCTTCGCGCCGGGTGGTTTATTGAAAAAAACCCTGAGGGATTGGACGATATGGGAATACCGGTTGGCGTTCTGGTTTCTTCTGCTCTTCTTCTTTGAATTGCAGATCAACGCTCAAATAGGATCTTTTCCTGGAATCACTTTTCAACAACACCCTGTTTTCCAAGCGCGAAGCGCTTCTCGCGATGCGTGTGGCCGGTTTGGCCGTCCTCACCGCCCTGACTCCAACGATACCGTCTCGAGGCCAAAACGGTCCGCACGCATCGCGCCTACTTGGCCAACGTGCTCCGCTTCCGCCGCCTGGAGCGGAGTTCCTCTTCCTTGAACATGAACTTGACGCTGTGCTTATAGAGCAAGAGGTTGGGCGCATCGTTGCGGTTGAGCTTGATGCAGTTTTTGTCGTACCACTCGATCCAGCCGACCAGTTCGGTCCCGTCCGTCAGTACGACCACCATCGAGGTGCGGCCCTGCATCTGCTTGAGGTAATAGTAACTCTCTGCATTGGTCTGTTCAGCCGGAACCTGTTTCCGCCGGCCCGAGGTGCGGCTCGGAAACCGTTCCATGGTCTCGGTCATTGATGGTCGGATCAATTTTCGATCAGACATGATCCCCTCCCGGCGGCCCCTGAGGGCGCCACCAGCCGGCGCACCCTCGCGAAATCAATATCACCTGGCAAAAGGGCTGACGAACTGGTCTGTGATGTCATGCCAGGATAGCAGAATCCGACGATGATGAATACTACGCAGCATCGGGTCCTCCGGTTTCAATGAAACTGCCCGATGTTCACCGCGGCGCGCAGTGCTCAAATTTTGGATTTCACCCTTGAGGTGGTTTTCGATTCCGCTTCTGGAGTTCGGGATACTGATCGACCTCGTGGGCCAGGCAGCACATCAAGCGGCCGCACATTCCCGAGATCTTGGCCGGGTTCAGGCTGAGGTTTTGCCGCTTGGCCATGCGAACCGTGACAGAGTGAAATCGGGTCATAAAGGTGGCACAACACAGACCACGCCCGCATGGACCCAAACCCCCGGTCAGCCGTGCCCCGTCCCGAACTCCCATGGCTCGCATCTCAATCCTCTTCTGGTACCGGCGTCCCAGGTCGCTCAAGAGAGGTCTGAAATCCACTCGCTGTTCCGCAGTGAAAAACACCAGGATAGAATCACCTCCCAGTGGGATCTGGGCACGAATAGGCCGAATGTCTAAGTTGAGCTCGCTTGCCTGGCGACGAACGTAACGCTCAACCTCTCGGGCCTGCTGCAAATGTTCCTGGTCGATACGACTTTCTTCAGCCACGGCGAATCGGAGAATTCGGCCGGGTCTCTTTCGGGGCGGCCTGACGACGGGCGTTGTAAACCGGGTCACCCGACCCAGAAATTCGCCGTCGGCTGTCTCTATGATCACCTCATCATCATGGCGGACAATCAACGACCCCGTCCGGCACACCACCGGCTGCAGTTCCGGAATCACAACCACTCGAACCAGATCCTCACACAAAATGGGGATCGGGGTATCCTTCATCGGACAGCTCACACTTTTCCTCCCTCAATAGAGGCTACGACCTGACGCTCCGCCGCTTCGATCCGCTCGGCGTCAGCACTGCGTCGACCGAGAAGGGCCTCGGCAACCTCCGGCCGTCGATCCGCAATGAGTTGGGCTGCGAAAAAGGCTGCATTTCGCGCGCCCGCAGACCCTACGGCAAAGGTCGCAACTGGAATTCCGGCCGGCATCTGAACGGTTGCCAGCAACGCATCCATGCCGTCCATCACCCCCCCGGGGAGAGGCACCCCCAGGACCGGCCGCACCGTATGGGCGGCAACGACTCCCGCAAGATGCGCCGCCATTCCTGCAGCGCAGATGAAGGCACGGCAGCCCTCACTCTCGTACCGACGTACAAGTTCAACTGTTCTCTCCGGTGTGCGGTGGGCAGAACTGACATGTACCCGGAAGGAAATGTGCAACTCTTCCAGAATAGCCACTGCGCCCTCAAGGTATTTCCAGTCCGAAGACGAACCCATCAGAATGACAATTTCAGTATGACTCACTCTCGCTCCTGTTGCGCCAGCGTATCGGCGCCGATGTCCTTCCGGAAGGTCAGGCCTTCGAAGTGGATGACGCCCAATCCCCGGTAGGCCGTCTCCAGGGCGGATTCAAGATCCGGACCCCGGCCACACACCGAAAGAACTCTGCCACCCGATGTCACCAACCGGTCGCCCTCCAGACGCGTCCCGGCATGATAGACCGTTACCGCGGGCAAGGCCATCGCCTCTTCGATTCCTGTGATGTCATCACCTTTCCGAGGCAGGGCAGGATAGCCATGCGCTGCAGCCACAACACAGGCCACGACCTCTCGCCGCCATGACAAGCCACCCGGCGCTAATTGGCCGTCAGCCGCACTTTTCACCAGGGAGGCAAAAGAGCCCTCAAGCCGCAACAAGACGGCCTGTGTCTCCGGGTCTCCGAACCTGCAGTTGAACTCCAAAACCGTGGGGCCATCATCGCCTAACATCAGCCCCGCGTAGAGCACCCCGCGATACTCTCGACCTTCGGCCGCCATCCCCTGGATCACCGGCGTGATCACCGTATCCATGATCGTTCGGCCCAAGCCCCTGGGAAGGCCCAACGCCGGTGAATGGGCGCCCATCCCTCCGGTATTGGGCCCGGCATCGCCTTCACCGATCCTCTTGTAGTCCCTTGAAGTCGCCAACGGTAGTGCTTTCACTCCATCGGAGATTGCCATAAAAGACACCTCGGTCCCAACGACAAATTCCTCTACCAAGACCTTCGACCCAGCCTCACCAAAAGAACGCCGGGTGAAGAAGATCTCAAGGGCCTCCTCCAACTCCTCCTGACTGCTCGGGATCAACACGCCCTTTCCGGCAGCCAGACCATCGGCCTTCAATACGACGGGAAATCCAAACTCCTTGACGGCCTCCCGGACCTGGTCCTCGGTAACAGCACAGATGGCTTGAGGCGTCGGAATGTTATGCCGACGACAAAAATCCTTGGCGAAGACTTTGGAACTCTCGAGTTGTGCAGCGGCACTTGTCGGCCCAAACAGACGCAGCCCTCGTTTCGAAAACTCGTCGCCGATACCCAGGGCAAGGGGCAACTCCGGTCCAACCACGGTCAAGTCAATTCTTAGATCGGCCGCTGCCTCGGCCAGGGAAGGGATGTCGTCCACAGCCAGCGGCAAGATGTCCGCTGCCTGTGCGATTCCTGGATTACCTGGAGCGGCAAAGACCTCCGAAACCTCCGGAGACCGTCTCAAAGCATGGACAATGGCATGTTCGCGTGCTCCCGAGCCGATAACCAGTACTCTCACAAGATCACCCCTTTGCCTGGAGCACCGTCAGGCAGGCGGCCTGCACGATGTCTGCGGCTGAACAACCGCGACTCAGATCGTTGGCGGGTTTGGCCAAGCCCTGCATTAATGGGCCCAGTGCGCGCGCTCCGCCGAGTCGCTCCACAGCCTTGTAGCAGATGTTCCCGGCGTTGAGATCCGGGAAGACCAGGACATTCGCAGCACCGGCGACTGGTGACCCCGGCGCTTTCTTCGCGCCGATCGACGGAATCAGGGCTGCGTCAAACTGCAGCTCACCGTCGAAGGCGAAGCCTACCTGCCGCCGGCCCAGTTCCGCCGCCGCTTCCTGCACCTTGTCGACCAATACATGGTCGGCGCTACCTTTGGTAGAAAATGACAGCAGTGCGACCCTCGGCTCACCACCGACAATCGATCTGAAGGTCGCCGCCGCTCCGATTGCAATTTCAGCCATCTGGCCGGCATTCGGCTCAGGCAAAACGGCACAGTCCGCAAAGACCATGATGCCGTCGTCACCCCAGGAAGTGTCCGGGTGCACCATGACAAACGCCGATGAGACGGTCTTGAGGCCGGGCGCTACACCGATGGCATGAAGGGCGGCCCGCACCGTGTCCCCGGTCGTTCGTACGGCGCCACCCAACGAACCGTCAGCCTCTCCGGCAGCGACCAACAACGATACGAAATAGAGCGGATCTTCCAGGGCCTGCAACGCCTTGTCGAAATCCAGTCCCTTGTGCTTGCGGCGTTCGAAGAGGATTTCGGCCAGGGCTTGGCGACGACTGTCGGTTGCGGGGTCGACAACTTGAACACCTTCGGCCTCAAGCTTCGTATGATCGTCGGATCGACGATCCTCAGGACAGACAATCGTCACTCGGCACAAATTCTTACGAACCAGGTCAAACGAAGCCTCGATCACTCTGGGGTCATCACCCTCCGCCAGTGCAACGTGCCCATCCAAAGCACCGGCCCTTGATTCCAGCTTGTCGAAGAAGGTCATTATGGGTCCCCCTGGGGGCATTGTAGCGTAAACTGGTTCCTGTGCGAGACTTGAGGAGCGCTCGTCGTGTTGGGCTCGGGCACGGGTTGGGTTGACGGATGCGGTCCCGGTCGCGGTCGCTGTTCTCCGAACCCGGCCTTCGGGGGCGCATCAAGGTTGCCGCAAATGCAACTACTGTCGATCGCCCCCGCTCGGTGCATTTCCCGGAGGGGCGACAGTGTCAAATTCGGAAGAGCACCGCCCCTCCGGGAAATGACCTCGGCGGCCTACGGCGTTAAGCCGATACTCGATTGCCAACGCGCTCGCCGAGCGTTGCCCGGTTGTGCATTCTTCGCAACGCCGGTGCTGTCGTGAGGGCTACCCGGTGAAGAATGCAAAACCCCGCACGCGCCGTCGGAGAGGGCGCTCTTAGGTTTTTGGGTTATCGGTGGGCTCTGGAACGGGTTATACCCGAGGCAAGCGCACCACCAGAGACTTCGGGTGAATGGAAATCTCCACCGGTAGATGCCCCTTGAAGTCACCATCGACCTGATAGGGGACCGGATTTGAGCCACCGGCACCCTCCAGACGAACGGTTTCGAGCATCCGGCCTTCGACACCAGGTCGGGATAGATGGGTTCCACGCGCCACCCCAAGGGCGAAGGCCAGAGCCGACCCACGGGACCGCCCGCGGTTGACGACCATCTGCAACGAAGGCGCAAACGGATCAGCATCCGGACACGCCTCGAATGGGCCGGCGTACGACCGACTCTTCCCTACGATGGCCCACCCGCAATCGGTAGAACTATCGCCGACAACTGCCTTCAGCGCCGGCATGGGCGCAGGCCTCATCAACTCGATGACTGCCTGAAACGCCACCCCGACCCGTCCCCCCAGAGGCTTGAGCCACGGCATCAATCTCTCGAGAACCACGGCGTCAGGGCCGGCAGAAAGCATGATCACAATGATGTCACCCCGGTCCGTGACACCAACGCGCATTACCCTGTTCACTCCTCCAAGCAGTGCCCCCAGCGAGACACCAACGGGTCGAGGCACCCCGAACTCATACGCCAGGACCGAGGTAGTCCCGGCAGGAACGACACCCATTGCGGTCTCGGTTCCCAAAAGACCACGGGCCACTTCGTTGTAGGTTCCATCTCCGCCAAAAGCGAGGATCAGGGGATGTCCCTGGGCTGCCGCATCGGCCGCTAAATTCACCGCATGCCCAGCTGCCTCGGTCGCCCACCAATCAAGGGACACCCCTTCCCGGTTCGCGGCATCCTCGAACTCTTTCCGCTGATGCCGGGCTCGGCCACCTCCGGCGATTGGGTTGAAAACGACCGGGATCGGGTTAGCCCGCATTTCTCACCGGTTTTCGTTGCGAGGGCGTCGAGGTGCCGTGCCCAGTGGGGTTTTCGATCCGAGGGGCGCGGAGGCGTACTTGACAGTACGTTGAGCACCCCGAGGTGAGAAAGTACCGCTGGGTAGGGACCCGTTCCGCCATTGGCGGAATGGGCTTGTGCATCGGCGGCCGCAGCAGATCACTGGTGAGAAATGCGGGCTAATCACTCCGACTCCTTGAACAAGGAGTCCATAGGGCTTCTCGATTCAAGACCCAAATGCCGATATGCCTTTGCAGTCACCATGCGGCCCCTGGGGGTCCGCTGAAGGAGACCACTCTGCAGGAGGTATGGTTCACAGATATCTTCCAGAGTTCCGCTGTCCTCACCCAGGGATGCAGCCAGGGCCTTCAAACCCACCGGCCCCCCCTGGTACACATCGATGATCGTCATCATCAGGCGTCGATCCAGGTGGTCAAGGCCAAAGGCGTCAACCTCCATCTTCTCCAGGCCAAACAGTGCCGCTTCGAGAGTGATCTTCTGATCCCCGCGATGATGCGCGAAGTCCCGAACACGCCTGAGCAAGCGATTGGCGATTCGCGGCGTCCCCCGGGCTCGTCGAGCTACCTCAAGGGCCGCTTCGTCCGTGATCGATATATCGAGAATCCGAGCCGAGCGCCTTGTGATCGAGGCCAGATCGTCCCGGCCATAGAATTCCAACCGGCTGACGATGCCGAAACGGTCCCTCAGGGGCGCCGTCAACAACCCGGTGCGGGTGGTGGCGGCCACCAATGTGAACGGGGGCAGCGTCAAACGAACACTGCGAGCAGCAGGACCCTCTCCAATGACCAGGTCCAGTTCAAAATCCTCCATCGCCGGATAGAGGATTTCTTCAACCGCCGGACTCAACCGGTGGATCTCATCGAGGAAGAGAACGTCTCCCTCCTGGAGATTGGTCAAGATGGCCGCGAGATCCCCTGCCTTCTCCAGAACCGGCCCCGAACTGACATGAAACTCCGCGCCCATCGCTGTCGCAACAATGTGGGCCAGTGTTGTTTTGCCGAGGCCCGGCGGGCCAAAAAACAGTAGGTGATCCAGGCTCTCGCCTCGGTCCCGAGCGGCGCTGATGAACACAGCTAAATTGTCCGTCAGGCGCTCCTGCCCAACAAAATCCTCAAGTCTCCGTGGGCGGATTCCTTCCTCGAAACTGTCTTCAGTTCTCTCTCGATCAGCCTGAAGTACGTCGCTCATATGGCCGACTCTAGCAGAGAGGGGATGGGATCGGGGATCAGGCCTCAGCCGGTCAGAATCTGCAGAGCCTGCCGAATGAGACTGCCAAGGTCACCGACCTCGGGAAGGGGGCGCGCTGCATTGACTGCGCGTGATGCGTCGCGCTCCGAGTATCCAAGATTGACCAGGGCCGATATCGCATCGAGTGCCGGATCACCCTCGTCAATACCGCCACCCACATGATCCAGGCGCCCTTTGAGCTCGAGCACGATTCGTTCGGCGGTCTTTCGCCCGACTCCGGGGGTACGCTGAATTCTGGGGAAGTCGCCTTTTTCTACCGCCTCAGCCAATTGGCCCGGAGACATCCCGGACAAAACCGCCAGCGCAATCCGTGGGCCCACGCCGGAAATGCCGATCAGCCGCTCAAACGCACCAAGTTCGTTTCGGTCGGGAAAGCCGAAGAGCACAATGGCGTCATCCCGCACGTTGGTATGTATCCACAACGATGCGTGATCGTCGGTACCAAAGGCCTCCCAGGACCGCAGGGTTGTCGAAACCAGGTAACCAACCCCCCCGGTATCGATCAGTACCGTCCCGGGGTCGAGCTGTTGCAAACAGCCCTCCAGGCGCCCGATCACCGTGCACCCTCCTGAGGCAAGGTCTCTGGGTTATCCCTTGGGTGCAAACTGTGCCACCAGCTGAGTATTGACGGTCACCGATGTATTCCGACGCCGCTCGTTGATCATTGAACTGATCAATCGATCGGCCCGTTCACTCATCAGTTGGCGACGCTTGTTTTCACGGTCGCCTTCGCTTTCTGAAGGATCAACCAACGTCAACTGTTCGACACCGGCCATAACGACTCCTCGTCCGGGCAGGGTTACGGGACCGACAACATCACCGATGTCGGCGACGAA
>Ga0164315_10004947_pt1 | contig 10394 bp, 6 predicted proteins | sample GuaBasSedimGuay6_FD_113737 | JGI IMG/M metagenome (GOLD analysis project Ga0164315, IMG submission 113737) | Subseafloor sediment microbial communities from Guaymas Basin, Gulf of California, Mexico - Guay6, Core 4569-2, 0-3 cm | ecosystem: Environmental > Aquatic > Marine > Hydrothermal vents >...
AAGATAGGCCATATCCAAGAGTGGTAACCATTGATTTTGGCACGGAAGGTTGTGAAGGAAGGCATGGTGCCATACGAAAAGGTGTAATCATTGTTACGGTTACCGGATTTTTCCTTGAAACGGGCTCAAAAAGAATTATAACCTTTGATGGATATTCAGTTAATGATTACCAGATTGAAGGAACAAAAACAGTTACCAATATGGGGCAAAATGATGCAGGCAACTGGGTTAGGAAAATTGAAGTTGATGGTAGTGTAACCACTCCTGAAGGTAAAATTATTACCAGAATTTCAACAGGTGAAATAGAATGGATTGAAGGAGCAGGCACACCTTTCTATTTTTGGGATGATGTGTTTTCAATCACAGGTACTGCAAGTGGTGTAAATTCAAAAGGTGTAGCTTACCAGTCTGAAATTACCAGCCCTTTAATTAAAGCAAGAAACTGCCGATGGATTCAGGAAGGTATTTTAACTATTGTTTCAGGTGAAAATACGGTAATAATTGACTATGGCGATGGAACAAAATGCGATAATGTTGCAACTGCCACAGTAAACGGTGAAGAAAAAGAAATAAAATTTAAATGGTAGATTAATTAGTTATTGAATTGAAGTAAAAAAGACTGTCAAATATGGCAGTCTTTTTTTTGGATATTAGTATGTCAAATAATATAAATCAGCTAATAATTATCATTGTCAATCAAGTCTGTAATCTGCGTAATGTTTGTCTCCAAAATGGTCACTTCAATATTGTTCAGTGCAACGCATCTACGAAATACAAACTCACATTTTTCAGACTTCACAAGCTTCTGCATTAGCAGAACAGGCGTTGATATTCAACTTTCAAAACCAAGCACAAAACTTTATAGACAGCAGACTCTAATTTGAATGGATTAATTGTTTTTTAAGTAGCATATCACTATAAGATACTGGGATAAGATCTTTTTTTGAAATACCAAATAGGTTTAAATAAAACCTGCATTGTTGCATCAATGTTGATTTATCTTCATTATCTTTTCCAATAGCTTCAATCTCAATAAATTCACCTAAATCTTTTACTTTGTCAAGGTGAAATTTCACATTACCAATAAAATATATCTCTCTTTCTTTATTTACAGTAATAATTTCACCCAGAGCTTTTGTGAGTAGCTCCTTCAGTAAACTATTCTTTGAAGTTTTATATAAAAGGATATCGCTTTCTTTAGGTTCATCTTTATCTTCTCTGTTGTAATGAATAAGGGCATTTTCGATATTCCCTTCTCTTAATTTAAGCCTTCCTGAATTTACTTTAAAGTATGAGTCTGTTTGATTATCAATACCTTTAAATTCAGCATTTCCAGATAATAAAATTTTCCGGATAACTTCATGATCATTACATCGTGCTTTAATTTCAATGTTTGTGCGTTTCATGGTATTTGTTTATTTAGGTTTACCTAAATAAACTCTGTATGCATAGAAAATATTGTACTAAGAATTTTTTTTTACAGGAATGCAATAATTCAGGATACTTGTATAAATAATAGAATATTAATATGTTACCATGAAATATTTAAGGCTGGTAATTGATAATCCTTCAAAAACAGGGTAAGTACTTGTTCTGTATTGAAAATTTAAAGCCCAAAGCTGGAAGATTATTTATTTTTGATTTTAATCTTTTTAATCCCGTAGGGTGTTACTATATTTCTCCATTTTCAATTCTAATTACAATATCTTCAATCATTTTATCATCACCTTTTGGATCGTATTCAAGTTTCAGGCTTGATCCAAAAAGGCGAGCCAAGGATTGCCAAAAAAAAGCATTTAATGAACCTTTTAATTCTTTTACAATTTCATAGGTTGTAAAGCCTGTTTCCCGGTTAATAAGTTTCATAAGAATTCTTCCTTGAGAGTATGTTAGTTTTCTTAACTTTCCTTCAAATTCTTTTTTAAGTACTTTTTCTTTCTCTTTAATAAATTGCTGCTTCTCTTTTTTGGTACTATACTCTTCAAGGTTTTGATGAATATCATTCATTTGCTCACTAACAATTATGGAATATGGATAAACTTTTTTAACATAACGCACTAGTCTTGAGTATCGCCTTTTTTGCTTTCTTGATTTAAATTTAAAGGGTGGAAGGATCGTAATTGATTTTAATTGAACATGAATTAGCGTATCATCACCTTCAATCATAGCTTCAACCAAATAACCCTGAATGTTACTGTCATTTTTAATACTATCAATATGTATAAGTTCCTGATTATACAGTGCTATTGTAGGAAAAAGCAGTAAAAATAATATGAGTTTTCTTTTGCACATATCCTCAGCATCTTAATTTTATCTCATATTCAATTTTGAACTAAATTGTGAAATTACCAGATTATAAACAAAATATTATGGTTTAAACGATGAAATTAAAAGAATATATGCATTTAGAGCCTATTTTTTCTCCATTTTGAGTCAAATTCTGTTTTATGTGGCATATAATCTGAAGTAGAGTATTCCTGATTTAAAATATTTGCCATGATAATTGCGGCTACAGGTTCATCATCATTACTTACATTTAGTTTTTGTGGATCGAAATAATCTTGTACAAAGTGTGTATTATAATTACCAGAAATAAAGGAATCTGTTTCCATCACAAATTTACCAAAAGGCAGGGTTGTTTCAATACCAATAATTCTGTATTCATCGATTGCCCTTTTCATTCTTTCAATAGCTTCTTGCCGGTTTTGACCATAGGTTACCAGCTTTGCAATCATTGGGTCATAATATATAGGAATATTCATGCCTTCATCATATCCATCATCAACTCTTACACCATTTCCCTGTGGTCGTTTGTACAGCTTTAATTTTCCAATATCCGGGAGAAAATTATTATTTGGATCTTCAGCATAAACACGTAGTTCTATAGAATGTCCTCTAAGTTCAATATCATTTTGTTCAAAGGATAGTTTTTCTCCCCTGGCAATTTTTATTTGTTCTTTAACCAAATCAATACCTGTAATAAACTCCGTCACAGGATGTTCAACCTGAAGCCTTGTATTCATTTCCAAAAAGTAATACTTCCCATTGTCAAATAAAAATTCAACAGTTCCGGCTCCAATATAATTGCAGGCCTTTGCCACATCCACAGCACTCTGTCCCATTTGTTCCCTCAATTCCGGTGTCAGAATTGTTGAAGGCGCTTCTTCAATAACTTTTTGATGTCTTCTTTGGATGGAACATTCTCTTTCAAATAAATGAATTATGTTACTGTGTGTATCAGCCAAAACCTGTATTTCAATATGGCGTGGCGATTCCACATATTTTTCAATAAAAACTGAACCATTACCAAAAGCTGAAGTTGCTTCATTTACAGCCAATTCCATTTGTTCTTCAAAATCGTTTACTTTTGAAACTATCCTCATTCCTTTTCCACCACCACCAGCTGATGCTTTAATTAAAATGGGGTAGCCAATTTCATTTGCAATATTTTTTGCATCCTCAATGTCAGTCATGGCTTCGTCTGTTCCGGGAACCATAGGAATATCATAATTTTTTACTGCAGCTTTGGCTGATAATTTGTCACCCATCACTTCAATTGCATGTATTGAGGGTCCAATAAAAATAATGCCCGCTTCATTAACATTTTTAGCAAATTCAGCATTTTCTGAAAGGAAACCATACCCGGGATGAATCGCATCAACATCTAGTTTTTTACATACTTCAATAATCTTATCACCTAATAAATAGGATTGGTTTGAAGGAGGAGGTCCTATTAAAACAGCTTCATCAGCATATTGTACGTGTAGAGCATTCCGGTCTGCTTCAGAATAAACGGCTACGGTTTTAATTCCCATTTCTTTTGCAGAACGCATTACCCTTAAGGCAATTTCACCCCTGTTAGCTACTAATATTTTTTTCATTTTAAACTTTACTTTAATCAAACGCAATATAAATATTTAGGACTTAATATCAAAGTTTGGGTAAATTAAATGGGGGGATAAAAAAAATTAAGAAGAAAATTGATATTTGAAAGGGGCTGTCCGAAAAGGCGTCATTCCGATCCGCCAGTTGGCGGAGAAGGAATCCCCCAAATATAACATGTAGGTATACAGGAGATTATTTCTTCGTTCCTCATCACGCTGTCGCAGAAGCTTTAGCGTAGGCGCCGTAATGGCGTTCATTTTTTGCTTTTCGGATAGCCTCTTTAATTTATGGATAATATTTAAGTTTACAATACTTCTATTTTGTGATTTTTGTAATCATAGATGTTCCAGTTAGTTTTCCTTTTTTATCATAGTTTTCTGATTTTACAATTCCTATATCTTTTGAGAACCATTGAACACTAGAAGTTTTTATTTTAAAAATCATTTTCATATCGGAATCAAATGATATTTTTACACAATCAAAAGTACCGGCAGGAGTAGTTATTTTTTCAAAGCCTTCTACTTTTCGGTTTGTTATATTTACAGTCATTGTCATCATTTTTATTCCTGAGTTTGAAATTTTTATCGATACATGCCCATCATTTAATGTTTGGCCTTTACTAAGATTACTAGGCATGGTCATATTATCAGTGTCAATTTCCATGTCCATACCTTCATAATTGCTTAACGAGTTTTTATCAACATAAGCACCCATATTAACATAAAATTCACCATTTTCGCAACGTACTGTAAATTGGTGAACACCAAGTGTATCAATACCTTCCTCATCCAGACGATTTTCGATTTTAACTTCGGTAACACCATTACTTTTGGAGTAATCCAGAACTTCCTGATAATATTTGTCGGTTTCTTTATTTTTTTTGTCGTAGCTTGTTGTTTCTACAATTGTTCCTTTTTCTGTAGGGAAGTAAAAATCACAATCCTGAGCTTTTAAATCATTAGTGAAAAATAATCCTGAAATAATAATACTTACTATTAATAATAATTTTTTCATTGTATAAAATTTAAGTTAAGATAAATTAATTTAGAGTTATATTATTTTATTTAAACTCAAAAATATTAATTTTATTCGATTTATTTTTGATATTTTGGCGAGTGATGAGTAATTGATATTAAGTTGAGACAAAACATTTATTAATGGAGAGTAATTTACATTACAAAATAGCCTTAAGTATGATTTCCGGAATAGGGAATACAAACTCAAAAAAGCTAATTGCTTATTTCGGGGAGATTGAAAGTATATTTAAAGCGAAAAAAAGGGAACTATTAAAAGTTCCCGGTATCGGGCCGCAATTGGCAAATGAAATATTAAATAAAAGTATTTTTGATTCTGCACAAGAGGAAATTGAATTTTTGGAGAAAAATAAAATAAAAACTTATTTTTTATTAGATAAAGATTACCCTGAACGATTAAAGCACTGTGAAGATTCCCCGGTTATTTTGTACTTTAAGGGTAATTGTGATTTAAATAAACAAAAAATTATAAGTATTGTTGGTACGCGTAATGCCACACAATATGGAAAAGATCATTGCAATGAACTGGTAAAAAATCTGCATGAAAATGGTCATGATCCCTTAATTGTTAGCGGATTGGCTTATGGTATTGATGTTTGCTCGCATAAAGCTGCTTTAAAAAATAATTTATCAACTGTAGGGGTTTTAGGCCATGGTTTGCAAATGATATATCCTGCTTCTCACAGACAAGTTGCCCGTGAAATAATTAGTAAGGGCGGATTGCTAACGGAATTTTCAAGTAAATCAAAATTAGACCCCTCTAATTTTGTCAGGCGTAACCGAATTATTGCCGGAATGGCTGATGCCACCATTGTTGTAGAATCAGGGCAAAAAGGGGGTTCATTAATTACGGCAGATATTGCCAATTCGTATAATCGAGATGTTTTTGCTTTTCCCGGGAGGGTTAAAGATAAGCAGTCAATTGGCTGCAACCGCTTAATTAAAACCAACAGGGCTGCATTAATTGAAAACATAAACGATTTAGAATATATTTTAGGCTGGGAAAAAGAAGATAATAAAGAAGCTATTCAAAAACAATTATTTATTGAACTAAGTCCTGATGAACAAATTATAATGGATGTCCTAAAATCTGATGAAGAATTAGGTGTAGATATAATTTGCCTTAAAGCAAGTTTTCCCATGAGCAAAGTCTCCTCAATTTTACTAAAACTAGAGTTCTCAGGTTTGGTAAAAAGTTTGCCGGGGAAGATTTACAAGTTGGGATAAAACTTTGAGTTAGGTATTTTTAAAATCTGGAAATTAACCGGAAAGATATTAGTTGAAGCAAAGTTTTAAAAATGCTAACTTTAATACTTTCCAAGCACATCACCTTATTTCCACATCTCTAAATTTTCACATTTCTATATCTTTATTTAGTTCAATAACTTTCTTCAGAATAATCCGGTAGTTCTTTTTCTTTTACCTTAGCTTTTTCCATAATCAACCCCAGGTTTTTTTTGCCATCAATTTTAACCACAAGGGGCTCTTTAAAATGTATGTGCCTCAAAAATTCATTTTCACAAACTGACCATAATTTGTCCAGATAATCAATATCAAAATAGCCATCATTAGCATAGGGGTTCAGGGTTAAATACCCAACCCTAAACGAGGTCAGGTTTTGGAAAAAGTGGGTCCCCTGGCTTGGGTCAATTCTGTAGTTTGGCAAACCAGCTTCAATAATTACTTTGGCAGCTGAAATATCAGCCCATTTTACCGGTATACCTAACCAATGGTCATTAGAACCCCAACGACCGGGGCCAATAAGTATATAGTTTTTATCTTCGTTTAGGAATTTATTATTCATTTCAGATATAATTTTGGCAACCTGTATATTTTTTGCCGGGTCAAAGGACTCTGTTTTCACATAAACAATATCATGCAAGTCTTTTATTTTACCATTTCCCAGGGCTTGTTTTGAATAAATAATGGTGTCTTTTTCATCAATTTCTTCCAAATTTGTGGTTAAGGTTTCGCTATTATCAACAATTGGTCTAACCTGCAATAAATTAAATATGGCTGGTTCGTTTTTATTATTGGGGATATTCATGGCAAATTCAATCTCTACAGGAGAGTTCATTGCTTTTTGGGTAATTTCTGAAACTTTGCTAAGGATTTCTGCCAATGGGTAAGCATCAAATTTCAAAATGTTCGCAAAAGTCACTATTTTTTTGCCATCATAATGTGTGCCCTCTTTTATGGTATTATCAGTATAATCATAAACTGAAGCTACATATTTTAAAGCGCCATCTTTTTCTGCTTCTTTTATTCTCAGTTTAAGTAAATTAATGGAATCGTCCGTTGACGGGATAAAACTTTCGGCATTCAAGTCAAGAGCAAAAAATGTTTTTTGTGAATCACGTAGGGTAATGGCTGGATCTGATAGCTGAAGTATTTTTTTAGGATATTTAGGTGAAAACCTGAGGGTTCTTCCACCTTCTACAATTTGTTTTCCAAGTCCAAGACAAATGTTTGCAACACCATCTTCAGGTTTTTCAGGTTCAATGGGGTAAAAATTAATTGATCGGACAACTCCGGATATGGTGGGGTAATAACGATCGCAATATTGTGCACCACAAACTTCCTGCAAAATAATACTCATCTTTTCTTCATCGATTACATTGCTTGTAACCCTCATATATGATTTACTTGATTTATAATAAACAGATGCATAAACACTTTTTATAGCTTCAGTTAATATTTTTAGCATTTGTTTATCGTTAACCGTATGAGGTATCATATAGGTTGAGTAAACTCCGGCAAATGGCTGATAGTGAGAATCTTCCAATAGACTTGAAGATCTGACTGCAATTGGACTTTTTGTTACTTTGAGAAATGCTTTTAAGTCCCGGTCTATTCTATCAGGCATTTTTGCCTTAACAAAGGCTTCAAGTATCTTTTCATCTTCAATATCGTTTAATGCGAATTGGAGTAAGTTATTCGTTTCCATGAATTCGTCAAACACATCTGAGGTAAGCACAACGGTACGAGGTATTGAAATTACAACATTGTCAAAGGCATCCATTCCTTGATTCTTCTTAATGAGCGAATCTAAAAATGCTAAGCCACGTGCTTTACCACCAATTGAGCCATCACCAATACGGGCAAAATTTAAATACTCATCGTAATTTACGCGATAAAACTTTGATATAACACCTCGTCCTTTGTTTAGCCTGAAATTTGAGATTGCATCATGCAAAAAGCTTCTGGCATGGTCAAGATTCTGAAAATCTTCTATACTTAAATGCTTAAATAGTTCAGCTAATGGAAATAATGCTCTTGCATTTAACCATTTTGAAAAATGATTTCGGCTAACATGATATTCAAAAGATATATCAGAAACTTCAAATAAACTTTTTTGTAATGATTTCAAATCCGGCACTCTTAAAACTTCCTCATCTGTTTCAGGATTCCTGAACACAAAATCACCAAAAGCAAAATATTCATTAATAAAATTTCGAAGCTCTCTCGAAAGTCTTTTTGAATTTTTATTGATAAACCCAACTTTAAGTTCTTTTGCAATTTCATGATTTGATTCGTCTGAAGATTGTAATAACAACGGCATAAACTCATTATCTTCTTTAATTCTTTTGAAAAGTCTGATTCCGGCAGCTTTATCCCTTTTACCCCGACGTTTATAACTAACATCAGAAATAACACCAAGAATGTTTCTTTTATATCTACTATATAAGCTCCGGGCTTCTTCATAATTTCTGGCTAATAGAATTTTAGGACGCCCCCTAAGCCTAAGCATTTTTTGGTGTTCATTTAGTCCCTCAGCCATAAATTTTTGCGACTGTTTAAATATAATTTTATAGATATTTGGAAGGTAACTGGAATAAAATCGAACTGAATCCTCAACAAGGATAATAGTTTGAACACCAACATGTTTTACATCGTATGCAACATTCATTTTATCCTCAATAAGCTTGATGATTGCCAGTAAAATATCGGCGTTTCCAAGCCAACAAAAAACATAGTCAATGGCACTCAGGTCTTCTTTTTCAAGTGTTAGTGTTACTTCTCTTGAAAAAGGGGTTAAAACAACTATTGGGATATTGGAATGACGCTTTTTAATTTTCTTTGCCAGTTCAAATGCTGCCAATTCGCCTATACTTAACATTTCAATAACCAGGTCTATTTTTTGCTTTCTTAATACATTAAAAGCACTTGAGGCAGAAGATACCTGGATAAATTGAGGTGGATATCGTAGGTTCAGGGAAACATATTCATTAAAAATCTGCTCATCAATTCTGCCGTCTTCTTCAAGCATGTACGCATCATAGTTACTACATATTAATAATACCTTATGTATCCTCTTTTGCATTAAGCTTCCAAAAGTAATTTCCGGGAACTGGAATTTTCTTGAAGCTATAAGGTTTATTTTTTCACGTTTCATTTTATATTTATTGTTATGATTGTTTTTCTGTTAAATTGTAATATTGTTCCAATAATATAACAATTAAGTAAAGAAACAATTTATTACTATTTATCCCAAGATATTAATGAAATCCTTTTTTTCCCATCCATTTTTATAGTCAGGGGTTTCTCAAACCTTATATGCTTAATATATTCACCTTGATTAATGAGTTTCTGGTCGGAAAATATGTCCCAATTAATCATACATTTTGAAGAATGATGTTGTATTGAAAAATATCCAACATTCATAGAAGTAACATTATGAAAGAAATGAGAACCGGCAGACGCATCAAGTGGGAAATTTTCAAGGCTTGTTTCAACAATAATTTTTGCCTTAGATATTTGTGTCCAGTTTACGGGTATCCCAATCCAGGGATCGCGTGTGCCCCATCTTCCCGGACCAATTAAAACATAGTTTTGGTCAGTTTTAATCATTTCTTTATTGAGATTTTCAATTTCCACAGCAATTTCTTTTGTTTTAGACTTGTTAAAAGTGGTTTTATCAACATAAATCACATCGTAAATATCATTAATTTGTCCGTTTCCCATACCATTTTCGGTATATAGTATGAGAGCATCTTTATTTACTTCATCCATATTAATAGTAAAATCATTAATATTGCCAATTAAGGGTTTAATCTGAAGTAAATAAAAACTGGCTTTTCCACTTTTATCTTTGTTAAGATCAACAGCATATTCAATTTCTACAGGACTTCCTAAAGCTTCTTTTACAATATCTAACACTGACCTAATTGTCTCTGCTAAGGGGATATAATTATACTTAAGGATGTTGGCGAAATTGATTATCCTGGGTCCATATTTGTCAATACCCGGACTTATAATATTATTATCCTGATCGTAAACCGATGCACAATGATTCAGGTTTCCATGTATTTCTGCTTCTTCAACATCTAACCGAATTAAACCGGCATCCTCGCCTTGCATCAGATCAATATTCTTATTAGCCAGATTTACTGCAAAAAATTCTACCTGGGAGTTTCTAAACTGATCTTTTGGGCTATTGTTTACAAGAGTAGGAAATTTTGGGCAAAACCGGTA
>Ga0164315_10004948_pt1 | contig 10394 bp, 5 predicted proteins | sample GuaBasSedimGuay6_FD_113737 | JGI IMG/M metagenome (GOLD analysis project Ga0164315, IMG submission 113737) | Subseafloor sediment microbial communities from Guaymas Basin, Gulf of California, Mexico - Guay6, Core 4569-2, 0-3 cm | ecosystem: Environmental > Aquatic > Marine > Hydrothermal vents >...
AGCATATAGAATCTGTGGTTGGTTAGATCTGATTATAATCCTAAATTCTTAATCTAGTTTGAATGATTTTCCTAATAACAAACTCTAGCAGCTTAAGATTATCATCTGTGAAGATAAAAAAATCTGCGCCATACTCAATTGAACGAATTCTTTTATATCTATTTTTAGGGCTTGTATAAACAATAATTCGTGTATGTGGATAAATTAGATTTATTTCTTTAATGAACAATGTGTCAATTCCATCCAAAAATTCTATGTCAGTGATTATCACATCAAACTTTTTTGTCATATGCTTTTCAATATATTCTTGTTTAGGTGTTTTGACTATTTGGTCTATATGGTATTTGTTTTTAAGAGTTGAATAAATATCTTCAAGTAGAATATCGGAATCATTAATTACACAGATTGTAACTTCTGTTTTAGGAATATCATTTGCAATTTTAGAACGGGCTGAATTTTGAGTGGTAGATTCATTTGAGTTTTTTCTAATTAGAGTCATCATAATATTATTCCATTATTGCTAATAGAAATCTAATTAGTCAATAAGTAATTAGGTAGAGCAGAAACTATACATATTGTGTAGTGATTATTATCAGTTACTTGTAATAAAAAATGCTACAAGTAACTTTTAACGAAGATCTCCAAAATATTTAATCAGTCCATTTTAATATCCAGAAACCTAAAATTCTATTTCCATTCATAAGATTAAGTTTAATATTATTTCATTTACGCCCTAAAAATCAAATAAACTGATAAAAATAAAATAAAAATGAAATCAAAAACGAGAAAAATATTTTAGATTTGAACCATTGAAATACTAATTATCATAATTATCAAATTACAATCAGTTGCTTCTAAAGTAATCATATTCGTTGCAAATTCATACGATATTGGTTTATTTATTGAGATGAATTCTCAGTATGGTTCAAATCAAAAATATAAATCCCTTCATTTTTAATCAAAATTAAACAAAAACAAATGGTATGCTAATTGCAAATGGCATGTGAATTTTTCAATCAAAAAAAAGTGTGGAAAAAATGGACCTTACACCAATTATTTACAGTTCAATTTTAGTTGTATTCTCTTTATTAGGCTTAGTTCTAAGTATTTCATTTGTTTGTTCAAAAATGTCGTATTGTAGAAGCAATACAAATAGAAGAGTTAAAAAAGCAGAAAGAAATTTTGTGTCAGAAGCAGTAATGACCAGTGTTGATAAAGACCTTAGCAAGCACATAGATGAGGAAGAACCAATTGTTTTTGTTAAAACAATAGTTGAGAAAGAACCTATATCTTTTTCAATTCCCGATGTAGAGGAAGAACAAATTGAGAAAAACATGGTTAACTACATGAGTAATTCTGAAATGCTACACCAAGAGATGATGTATAGTGATTACTTAACTTCAGTTTCTAGATATTCAGTTGTAAATTCTCTCGGAAGAAATGAATCATACTCAAAAATGTCTGTTCAGTATTCATAAGATATAAATGTAGTCATGATTGAAGAGAAAAGTATTATTAAACAATTATGATAAAAGATGTTATGCAATTAATTTATTTTGAATAACATAATATGCAAGTTCCATATTATTGTTAAAATTCATCTTAGTTAAAATTCTTGATCTGTAAGTATTAACAGTATTTATACTTATCGATTTAGATTTTGCAATTTCTTTTATCGACTTTCCTCGTGCTATCAAACACATAACTTCAAACTCTCTATTAGAAAGTCTGTGGTGTGGTGTTTCGCTATAATTATCATCAATTGTTTCAGCTAATTTTTCAGCTATAGTTGATGTTATATATTTTCTTCCTGTTGAAATAGTTCTGATAGCTTTCAATAATTCATCTGCTGGTGCATCCTTTGTAAGGTAAGCATTTGCTCCAGCTTTTATTGCCCTAATTGCAACACGTTCTTCGGGCTGCATACTGAAAATTAGTACTGGTAATTTTGAATCAAATTTTCTAAGATCCTCCAGAATTTCAATTCCACTTCTTCCTGGAAGCCCAACATCCAAAATAACAAGATCAAATTTATTATTACTAATTTTACTTAATAGTGCTTCGCCAGTTTCGACCCCTGCAACTACTTTCAGATCAACTTCACTGTTAATTATACGTTTTACTCCTTCACGAATAACTTGATGGTCGTCTGCAATAATAATTTTCAACATAATAATCTCGGTACAATATTTTATTAAGATGTGTGTAACTATTAAAAAATAATCAGAAAATAGAACTCAAAATAGTTATTTTTTAAGTAATGATTAAATCAAAAAAAGTTATATAGATTGAAAAGGAAAACGAATTACAAAATTAAGTGGCAACATGTACTTGTTGTTTTTGCAATTGTTCTAGCAGTATTACCTGCTCTTATTATTGGACTAAATTTAATTAGTAAAACGGAACAAGAACTTACCCACAGTGTAAATCAACAATTAGCAAATGTTACAAATAATGTTTCGAGAGAAATTAATTTTTTCTTTGTTGACCAACTTGAAAAACAATATTTAATAAAAAAGAGTATTGAAAATGAAAGTCTCGGCGTTAATGAAAAAATTGCTTTAATTGTATCTGCGGTTAGTAGTATTGATGAGTTAATTTCAATTGAGTTGATATTTAAAGAAAAAGATGGATTTACTACTGCAATCCAGAGTCAAAAAGCTATAGTATATAGTTTAGTTTCTACTAATAATAAGGAATTATTTGAGTTAATTGAAAATAAGATTGAAGTTGCAACTAAATTAATATCTGAGGATAAGCAATTCGGAAGTCCACTTTATATTAATTCATTAAATCACTGGTGTATTTATTCAATTTTGCCTGTCGAAATAAGTGATGCTCCAGATGCTTATTTAATTTCTCTAATTGATTTATCAGAACTAGAAAAGAGTCTCTCTAAGCCTTCCTATAGTGGGGCAGGTGCAATAATTATTACTAACGTACAAGGTGAATCTATATTTAATAGTATCGATTCTCTTACAAATCAAGATATAGTAAGCGATGCAATTAATATGCTGAAAGGTAATGCACGTGTTACTGAGGTTTCAAGCTACGTAGTAGATGACGAAAAATTTGTATTTTCTGCAGCATTCACTGAAAACATTAAATGGGTTGTGGTAGCAATTGAAAATTACAATCAAGCATATTCACTTGTTCTGGATATGAAAAAAACCATGAACATATGGATAGTACTTGGAATTGCACTTGCAATACTTTTCGGTATTCTCACAACACACAGAATAAGAAAACCAATTAATCATTTAGTGGAGAAAGCACAAGAACTTTCAAATGGAAATTTTGATATAGTGGTAGATTATAAGTTAGACGATTCGATTGGGACGCTTGGAACAACGATGGAAGCTATGGGTAAATCATTAAAAAATAGTTTTCTTAAAATAGAAAAACAAAATGTTGAATTAGAAGAGTATAGTAAATCGCTTGAAAATAAAGTTATTGAACGTACTCAAAAATTAAAAGAGACAAATGATGATTTACAAAAAGCTTATACTCGAGTACTTGAATTGAATAATGAAAAAAATGAATTTCTTGGTATTGCTGCACATGATCTAAAAAATCCATTAGTAGCAATTAAAGGATTTGGTGAAATTATTCAACATGGCGATGAACTTACAAGAGAGGATTTAGTAGAATTTGCTGGAACTATAGTTGAATCTTCTGAAAGAATGTTTGATATTATAACAAGTTTACTCGATATTAACAAAATTGAAGAAGGCAGAGTAAATATAAAGTATGAAGTTACCTCAGCAAATGAAGTTGTTAGAACTCTTATAAATCAAAATATAGAATCGGCAAAAAAGAAAGAGATTGTAATTAGTTTTAATCCACTCGAGCAAGATTCTGTGTTTAACACTGATAAAACTTTGGTATCTCAAGTGCTAGACAATTTCATTTCAAACGCTATTAAATTTTCACCAATTGGAAAACCTGTTGAAATCAATATTCTTGATTCCCAAAAGTCGATAATATTTGAAGTAAAGGATAATGGTCCAGGTTTGAGTGAAGATGATAAACTAAACCTATTTAAGAAGTTTGCAAAACTCTCTGCAAGACCAACTGCTGGAGAGCATTCTACTGGCCTTGGATTATCTATTTCTAAAAAGATAACTGAAATGCTTGGTGGTGTTATTTTTGTTGAAAGTGAACTAGGAAGCGGGGCTAGGTTTAAAATTGAATTACCAAAATAACTCGTTCTTCATTTATTTCATGTAATCAAATAATATAAAATAAATAGTATCTTATAACCCCTAAAATAAAACAATACATGATGTGCGATAAATGCAAAGACAGTCGACAAAAAGTAAAAATATCTTAATTAAAATAGGCCAAATTCTATTTATACTATTTGCTCTGCTTGATGTAAATTTCGCCCAGAATAGTAGTATTAAAACAATTGAATATCAAAATCAATCGTTAAGGGCACTTGCAAAAGAGCATCTTGGAAATCCAGATTATTGGGAAACTATTTTACAATTTAATAATTTAGAATCGACATCCGAACTTGAAGTGGGAATGAATCTCAAGATTCCTACAGGAATAGTCACATCCACATTACTGAAAATTGATGAAGCGAAAAGCAAAATTAGTGATGCCAATAGTAATGGGGCAAAAGTTTTAACACCAGAATTAATTACAGAAGCTGAGATAAGTTTTGATGAGGTTATATCGCTGAAGCAGCATGGTAATTGGGAAGCAGCATACGATACGTTGCATGATGTTCTTAAGTTAGCTAGTGAATCATTAGAGCAAGTAAGATTATTGAGAGAAAGTTCTGCTAATGCAACTATTTCATTTACTAAAGGTGAAGTAGAAACAAGGAAACCAGTTGAAAAACTTTGGAGTGATGCAGAATTATATTCAATGTTATATGAAGCCGATAGAACAAGAACCTTGTCGAATTCTATTGCTGAAATTACATTTATTGATCTGAGTAGAATTAGGCTAAACGAGAATTCACAAGCATTAATTCAACACTCACGAGTTGATATCCTAAAAAATATAACAGATACAAAAGTAAAGCTTGTGAAAGGAGACGCCTTTGCATATTTGTTGAATAGTCCAAAGAAAAAATTTGATATTGATATTCCGGGACTTAATGTTAAAATAAAATCTAGAAGTTTTTGGGTAGAGAAAGAACCAGCTGCTACAAAGATTGCAAACTATGATGGAGAAATTGAACTTGCAACAAAAGATGTAACTGTTGTTGTAAAGGAGAATCAGGGTTCAATTATTCCAGATGGAGGAGTTCCTTCTGAACCGAAAGATTTATTGCCAGCACCAGCATTAGTTTCTCCAGAGAATATGAATAAGTATTTCGAAAATACTTTACAGTTTCAATGGAAAAAAATTAGGGGTGCAAAACAGTATTGGATTGAACTAGCATCGGATATTTCATTTCAGAAAATTGTTTATTCAAATAAGAGCATTAGAAATAACAGTATGGAAATTCCTGATCTCTCTGCTGGAATTTATTTTTGGCATGTTTGTTCCATTGATGAATTTGGTTTCCCAGGTGAGTTTAGTCAGCAAAATATTCTAATGATAAATGAAGATAGTACAAAACCATTTCTTGTTATTATTTCACCTAAAAATCTGGATGTCACTAAATCCAAATCTATATCTGTTGAAGGTGAAAGCGAACCTGGACTTCAACTTTATATCAATGATAGAGAAGTGGCACTTGATAATAAAGGTAAGTTTATTTCTGAAATTCAACTAAATGAAGGTCGAAATAAAATTACTATTTCCAGTATAGATGAGAGTGGAAACAAAACAAATATTGTTCGAACTATTTTTTATGAATCATCGGTTAAAGTTCAAAATATTATTACAAATAATAATTTCAATTCACGCAGTAATCTATTTATCACTAATAATACAGAGTTTCGTCTAGCTGGGCAAACACGCCCACTTTCTAATATTAAATTTTATTATAATAAAAATGAAGTATCAACATATGCAGATACAAATGGAATTTATTCCCTTAAACTTGAGATATCTGATGAAGATACTGATTTAACCCAGATAGTAATTACACCAGCGGGTTATTCAATAACTGAAAAATATAAAGTTGTATTGGATAGCAGAGATCCTATTTTGAAAATTACTAGCATAATTCCAAAAATTACTAAAGATAATTCAATAAAACTGGAAGGATCAGTAATTGATGGAGATTCACTTTTTATTAACTCAGAGTTAATTATTGTAGCTAACAATAAGTTTGAGAAAATATTCAGTTTGGTCGAAGGGAAAAACAGTTTTAATGTCGTTGCCAAGGATATTGCTGGAAATAGAGTAAGTAAGAGTATTTCTATAACAAAGGATTCAGCACCCCCAACATTACTAGCACATGAATTAATCCAAGACTTAAATAATAAGACTAAATATTTTTTAACTGTAACAGCATCAGATATTTCTGGATTAACAAAAAAAGCAATAGTTACAATTAGTATTGATGGAGTTGATAAAGATATAATTATAAAATTAACTAATAACTCTACTTATTCATCAAAAGTATTAGCTAATAATTCTGCTACCATATTTATTAAATATATCTTACTTGAAGATTATCTCGGTAATAGCAAAATGTATACAATTAAATAAAATAAAAAAAATATGAAAATTAAGTTTTGGCAATTATTCATTTTAGGAATACTGTCTATTGGTATTTCAGTTATTAGTGCTCAGCAAAGTGTTGATTTTGTAACTTATGGTGCTAACGGAGACCCAAAAGAGGGTGATAATAATTTTAAACAAATATTTTTTATTAAGGTTGATGAAAATGCAGATGACTCATTTGGTATTGAATTATTTGATATTGATTGTGCTGGCGAAAATGACCAAGCCTTTTCCAAACACTTTAATTCAAAGTTTAAATTTTCACTCTTTGGAGGAACAGGTTCGTTTACAGCTAAATCTATTACTTTAGAATCACCCAAAAATACTGATTTATATAGGGGGAAGTTGATTAAAGAAATCTTGGTATCCAATGAGTCAGAGTATGATGATAACTGGATGAAATTTGTGGACCTTAGTAAAAGCCAAGGTGAATTTATTGATGGATCATATTATTTCAAACTGCTTGTTGAAGGCATTTCTGGAGATGATGCTAACGTTTTTAATGTTAGAATTGTAAGTGAAAATGATGATGGAATTAAAATTGTTAATTATGCCCCTACAGTTCGCCTTTTACCTAGAATGGATCCTATGCAACTTAGATTTAATTCTGGAGAGAACTCGAAAGTAACAGTAAATAATTATGATGCTGATGGTGTAAAACTTTCGTTTCTAACTCCATATCGTTCAGGGTTAAAACTGAGGTCTTCAAGCGATGGTAATTGGAATACTGATTTAGTAAAATTAAAAATATTTGAAAAAAATGAGATTTGTGCAATTCAATTTGGGCCTGGAAGGACTAGAGTAAACGATGCAATATTTTCTGTAGCAGATGAGTTTGGAAACCCAATACCAATCAATTTACCAATTTTAACAGAAGCCCAAAACTATAGACCTATAATTAGAAAAGAAATTATTAGAACGGATGATTGCAATCTAGTTATTTTTGATGCATCCAAATCATACGACATTAACAAAGAAATTTTAAGTGTAAAATGGATTTTTACAGATGGATCAGTAAGGAATAGCCTTCGTGAGGAGATTCAATTTCAAACAGCTGGAAAATATCCAATTATCTTAGCCATTAAAGACAATTCCAATTCTATTGAATCTGGTAGCTATGAAGAATTTGATGTCATAATAAATGAAATTCCAACTGCTGTTGCTGGTGATGATATTCACAGAGCGACAAACGAGAAAGTTTATTTTAATGGTTCACTTTCGTATGACCATGATGGAAAAATAGAAACATACAATTGGAATTTTGGCGATGGAAGTCGTGGTACTGGTAAGAAAACATCTCATATTTATAGTGAGTATGGTAGATATAGTGTTGGATTAAAAGTTACTGATAATTACGATGGTTTTTGCAATAGCAATGTTGATTCGTTTTATGTCTGGGTTAATGCTACTCCGATTGCCAATGCTGGAAATGATATTTATTGCTCCATTGATGAAATAGTAAATTTTGATGGAAGTAAAAGTAGTGATATTGATGGAGACCTGATTTCGTATCAATGGGACTTTAATGATGGTGAGAAAGGGAATAGGCAAAAGGTTGCGCACTCATTTAGTAAATCTGGTAAATATGATGTTACTTTAAAAGTAACTGATAATTCTATTGCAGAAAATAATGTTTCCGTTGATAATGTTGTTGTTTGGGTTAACAATCCTCCAATTGCAAAGGCAGGTAAGGATGTTGAGATAGCAGTTGATGAACTTTTAACTTTGAATGCTGGTAACTCTATTGATAGCGATGGTATGATTAGCGAGTACATCTGGTCAAGCAGCAATCAGTTTGAGAAGCAAGAACAAATTATTTCCCACTCCTTTTCGTTGCCTGGAAAATATGAAGTAAAATTAAGAGTAAAAGATAACTCTGGAACAACTAGTGAATTTACTGAAGATATAGTAATTGTAACTGTAAACGCTCCACCTATTGCTAATGCAGGAGATGATATTTATCAGACTAATGCTGAGGTTGAATTTAATGCATCCAATTCTTCGGATACAGATGGTGAAATTATCAAGTATCATTGGGATTTTGGAGATGGTTCATCAAGTAATTTGAGAAGGATGAAACATTATTACAAAAATAATGGTGAGTACAAAGTTACTTTAACAGTTTATGATAATTCGCCAGCATCAAACAACAGCGCTACAACTGAATTAAAAGTAGTCATCAATGCTAAACCGCTAGCAGATGCTGGTCCTGATAAAGTAGTTGCTCCGAGCGAAGTTTTTAATCTATCAGCAAAAAACTCAATAGATATTGATGGAACTATTACTTCTACAGAATGGTTTTCTGGAGATGAATCAATAGGTAGTGGAAGCGATTTTGACTTCTCACTTGACGAGCCAGGCTCTTACAATATTCAATTAAAAGTAGCTGATAACTCTAAACATTCTGAAGCAAATGATTACGATAATTTGACAATTTTAGTAAACAAATCTCCAATAATTGTATGTAATAACTTTTATAAAATTGCAGTTGGCGAAACGGTTGAATTTGATGCTTCTACTTCATTTGATAATGACGGTAACATTGAAAAGTATGAATGGAATTTTAATAATGAAGTAATAAGTAATAAAGAAAAATTTAAGTATAAATTTGAAAATTCAGGTAGGCAAAATATTAATCTCATCGTTACAGATAATTCAGGTGTCGACAATTCCATTTCGGAAAAATCAATTGAAGTATTTGTAAACAGTAGTCCGAAATTGAATTATATAAGCGATATAAATTCATGTAGTAATATAGTAACTCTTTCAGCTGCGGAATCATATGACCAAGATAACGATATACTTGGCTTCACTTGGGATTTAGGAGATGGAACATTTGCAGAGGGTAGGGAGATAACTCATTCTTATAGTTCTGCTGGGAGCTATCCAATACAACTAACTATTGATGATGGACATAATCTTTCAAACTCCAAAACTACTGCTCAAATGAAAGTTGAAATTAATTCTGCACCGATAGCTAATGCAGGTCTGGATGAAATAATCTGCACGGGTGATATTGTTACTCTTGATGCATCAAAATCATACGATGCTGATGGTGACTTACTAAAATATGAATGGGATTTTGGGGATAGCACAAACTCCAATGGTATCACAGTAAATAAAAATTATGGCACTCCTGGATTATACTTGGTTGGGTTAAAAGTTTCTGACAACTCGGGCTTAGAATGTAATTTTAGTTTCGATACTAAAATTGTAAGAGTAGTAGAATCTCCAGTTGCTTTTGCGGGAGAGGATATTTTAGCGTGCAGTGGTAGTGAAGTTATTTTTAATGCTTATAAATCTACAGACATAGATGGAGCTGTTAATAGTTTTAATTGGGATTTTGGTGATGGCTCAGTTGGCGGTGGAGAGAAAGTATCACATGTATTTAAAGACGCAGGTGCTTATACTGTACGCTTAACAATAACAGGAGAGCAAATTGGTGAATGTGATAATGTTGATACTGATGAGATAGAAGTTGTAGTTGAAGAGGCGCCATTAGTAGAATTTAGTTATCCAGACTCTGTTGGAGTGAATGACATAATAAAATTTGATGCATTTCTTTCAGATGGACGTGGTAATAAAATTATTAACTATCATTGGGATTTTGGGGATGGAGTTTCCTCTGATAGTGTTTTTGTTGAACATAGTTATGAAGAATCTGGAAGCTACATTGTTAAACTTACAGTTGATACTGAAAGCAAAACTGATTGTAATTCTTCTACAATCAAAAAAACTGTTTATGTGAATGATTCTCC
>Ga0164315_10004949_pt1 | contig 10393 bp, 8 predicted proteins | sample GuaBasSedimGuay6_FD_113737 | JGI IMG/M metagenome (GOLD analysis project Ga0164315, IMG submission 113737) | Subseafloor sediment microbial communities from Guaymas Basin, Gulf of California, Mexico - Guay6, Core 4569-2, 0-3 cm | ecosystem: Environmental > Aquatic > Marine > Hydrothermal vents >...
GATATAGAGATCCGACATGGGCTGGAAGCGCCACTGGATCCGGCTGTTTATGTTAAAATTATCCTCCTGGGTATTGTACTGCAGAAAGGTTGTCCAAAAAAGTTTCCTGGAGAAGTTGATCTCGACACGAGGATTGATCAGAAAGAGGTTATCCGAACCATAGGGCTCAGGAAATTCAAGTTTATTTTGTTCGAAATTCACTGAGAAATTCCCCCAGGGCTGGGCCCTGTATTTAATACCAAAGGTGTATTGCACCCTGGTCCCATTGTAGAAAGTACCGTATGCCATACCTCCCTGAAGGCTGAAGAGCCTGCGCTGGTCTGACTGGATCCTGATTTCAGCCTGATAGTAGTGGTAGATGCCGGCCGGTAGGGGTTCATCGCCGATAAAGGTAAAGGGGTAGAGGAGGTCGACCGTTGTGTTGTTATATGAAGCTCGCAGTTGGGCTGTGGAAGAAAATGCAAGTGTATAGCCCCCTTCGATTTCTCTATTTAGCATGGAGAAGGCAGTGTCGACATCGTAAATATATCGGCCGCTGAACTCATGGGAAATGATCCTCCTACTGTTCTCGGAGTATAGGGTATAGGAAGCTCGTGTAAACCAATGGTTCATGCCGATGAAGATAGAGGTATCCCGCTCGGCATCGTAGTACTTCTGGCCCATGATATAGCCCATATCGGCACGGTAATTTTTGCCCATGCCCGACAGGTTGGAATAGACACTTATATTCCGGTTGTCATATCCAATGCCACTTATATAAGAGTAGGCTTTACCCTCCAGTCCAGAAGTGAAGGATCTGGAATAGCCTGCAAAGCTCTGGAAGCGACCATCTCCCGACCTGTACTGGACCTCCAGGCCGGCATTCCGGTTGTAATCGGGACTCTCGCTCTGGAGGGCATCCCTGTTCTGGAAGTAGCCCTTGATCACCGATCTTTCCAGCACCTGTTGCTGGAAGGAGGCGACGGTATAGTTCTGGGGAAGGAAGCCATCCGACTCCCTGGTCTGCAGGTTCATTACCCCGATGCGAAGATTCTCAGTAGCATTCCCGCTGAGCCTGGCACCGTAAAGGATGGGGATGGGATTTCCATCCTCATCCAGACCAATCTTTCTTGAGAAAAAGGGACGCATGGGGGGGATTCCAAAATCATCAAATACATCACTGTTTTCCAGAAAGAAGAGTCGTTTCTCCGGCAGCTGGATATCAAAGAGGGTGAGGTTGATTACCTGCTCGTCTACTTCTACCTGTGAGAAATCGGGATTGATTGTCAGATCAAGATTGAGACTGGAGGTGATGGGTACCTTGGCATCAAGTCCTGCCTGGTAGATGGGTTCTGCATCTGTTCCGGCTTCATAATCTTTGGACACTCCACCCTTGGCATATGGGATAATAGCAAAGTTTGATGTTGTTTTTTTAGGGCTCTGGTCCCATGTAAGTGTGCCGGTATAGCCCAGCTCTATTTCAAAAAATTCAATGGGAACAGGAGACCAGGTATGGGTACTGTTTGAAGCTGCATCCCTTCGAAAAAAGTTGATTCCCCAATTGCTTTTATCCTCTTCATATCGAAGGGTTTTAAAGGGGATGGCGATCTCTGCTACCCACCTGTCGGGGTAGGTTCTAACCTCCGATAACCATTTGTTGTCCCAGGCCACATTAAATCCTTTCAGACCCTGACCGGGCTCAGGTTCCTTCCTTCGCCCTGTTTGTCCTGTTACCAGGTATTCCGCCTGAACACCTGCAGGATTAATATGAAATACAAAACCATTGGTCTGTTCGTTCACCGGATCAATGACTACTCCAAAGCCATCCCCCTCCCAGAATTCCTTATCCCGTTTCAGGGTTTTAATCACATACTTCTCAGGACCGTAACATACTGCCGAGATATATAAGTACTGTTCGTCGGAGGTCATCCTTACTTCAGTCTGCATGTGATCCTCTGCCGCACGGTCATCCACCGGGTAGGTCATCCAGAATCCTGTGGCAACAGGAACCCTGTTCCAGACATCTTCTGACAGGATCCCATCGATCTGGATGGGATCGTCAGTTGTTCCTATGGGATACATACGATCGCCAGGTGCCAATCCAGGTTGATCGCTCCCTGAAGCGTGCACAGGGCCTACCTGCATCAGTAGAAAGATGCCCGACAGGGTAAGAAATACTCTTGGCTTCCTCATATGAGATTAGCGGTATCGCGGTTGCCAGCACACACATATGTGTACTATTTACACAATTAGATTACTCTAAGATAGGAAGGTTTAATCAAAATACCAGCTTACTACACATTTTGGACATTTTTTATCCAACTATGTCCACCTTTCGGCCAAAGGGGGTAAGGGCAAAACTTGCCAGTTTGAAGTGCTGCATTCCCCAGGGAATCCCTATAATGGTGATGCACAGCAAGAATCCAAACAAAATATGTAGCAGAGCGATCCATAAACCGGCTATGAGCAACCAGATGATGTTCAGTATGCCGAAAAGGCAACCGGGGACATTACCCCTGTCCACCTGGAAGGTCCGCCCGAAGGGCCATAAACAGAGCGAAGCGATCTTAATCAACTGGAATCCGAAAGGGATCCCTACAATAGTTAGCATCATGGCCAGTCCGCCAAAAAAATAGCCGATTGCAGTGGCCAGTCCACCGAAGATAAGCCAGATCAAGTTGCCTATAAAGTTCATATGGATTGTGCTTGGGCTTACTCAAATATATAAAAAAAGAGTGTCCTAATTGGAACACTCTTCTTTAAAATATGGTATAATATCGTGCTGCTACTGTGCTGTAACCAAGATGCTGCGAAGATTTTCAATCAGCTGAAAAGCAGTTTTAAGATCCTGGCTCTCCCCAATCTCGCTAACCGGGGCAACTGCCAGGGTAGTTTTCAGTTCGGTCAGGTGTTCGGAGAGATCCTTAAGTTTTTCAAAGGTGGCCAGAACTACCAGTTCTCCTAGTTTGTCCTGCTGGGCTAAAAATGCATCATACAGGACAGTTGAAGAGGGATTCAACTGGTTCATGAAAATAACCAGAAGCTCTCTGATGTCTCCTTCATCCTCCTGGCTAATATCTTCTGCAAGTAACTTTTGTTTGAGCAGGTTCCCTGTGATATGGACCTTTTCAACAAAGGAGCCGGTGAGAAAGGCGGTATGAACAAAGATCATTTCTTGTTCGGAACCATATTGTTTACTGTCTATTAAAAGGGCATTAAACATCCTGCTGATGGTATCTCTCTGCATGGTCGAACCTTCGAGCTTTTCAATGGTCCAGGTCCCGAACTCCGATTCAACACCTATCTCCTTGGCCAGTTCCTGGGCTGCCTGGAAGGTCAGGTACATGGTTTCCTGTGCTTCTCCATAAAAATGGTACAGTATATCAACCATATAGATCCCCATGTTAGCAGCTGCTATTGGGTACGAAGCTTTATAGCTGTGCGCATTGTAAGGATCGTTTGTCAGAACGTCATAGTATTCGGCGTTTACCATATCCAATATGTCAAACATCTGTTCAACATTGTTGATGGAAGGATCGATGGTTTCAGCTGCTTTGATATAGTCCTCCATACTAAAAGTGCCGGACGACTGTTCCTTCTTCTGATTACTGCCACAGGACGCAAAAAGAGCTAGCGATATAAGCAGTGCCAGTGTGTAATTCAAATACTTCATTTTTAGTGCCGTTTGAGTTTAACTATTGAGGTAACGAATATAGGCAATAAATTGTTTATAAAAAAAGAAAAGCTGACCATGCGGACAGCTTTTCAAGCCCTAAATATAACCCTTTTGTTAACCTAAATGTCTTACAAAATTGCAGCAATTATTAAAATTAATACATGAGATTTCTCATGTTCAAAGGGGAGATTATAACTTTTTATGTATGTTTTCTGTTACAACATGACCATCAAACAATTGAATGATCCTGTGTGCTTTTTCAGCATCGTTGGGTGAGTGTGTTACCATCACGATGGTGGTTCCTTCTTCGTTCAGCTCAGTAAGCAGAGCCATCACTTCTCCACCGTTGGCTGAGTCCAGGTTACCGGTTGGCTCATCCGCAAGGATCAGCTTGGGTCTTGTTACTACAGCCCGGGCAATGGCCACGCGCTGTTGTTGTCCACCCGATAGTTGCTGTGGGAAGTGATTCTTCCGGTGACTGATCTTCATTCGTTCCATCACGGTTTCCACTTTCTTCTTCCTTTCGGAACCACTCATTTTCAGATATAACAGGGGCAGTTCGATGTTTTCGTATACAGTAAGCTCATCAATAAGGTTAAAGCTCTGGAAAACAAAACCAATATTTCCTTTACGGAGATTGGTTCGGCCCTTCTCCTTCAGATTGGCTACTTCGGTTTCGTGAAAAACATAGGAGCCGTTTGAAGGATTGTCCAGGAGTCCGAGAATATTTAGCAGGGTAGACTTTCCACAACCGGAAGGTCCCATTATTGCTACAAATTCGCCGTCTTTAACTTCGATATTCACATTATTCAGTGCGGTGGTTTCGACCTCATCGGTGCGAAAAACCTTAACCAGGTCAACAGTTTTAATCATTATTGTGGGTTTTTAAATATGATGGTACACAAAAAAACAATAGCTATGCCAAAACAACTAATTGGCAGATTCAGAGCAATATACTATTTTATACGGATATCACAAAGTGTTCACTTTTGAGACGTATATGTACGAAAACGTACATTGCGTACACCTGCCTCTCAAAGAACTTCCCCAACCTGGGTCTCTATCAAGACGAATGATGTAGGGAATTGTTACAAAACCACCTTATGGTTTTCATTGTACAGATGCTTGCTGACTCATTTACAACAATTCTGGGTATTTGATCTTTAATTTGTTTGTCAGTTCCTGAAGCTTCTTTTCCATGGTGCGCTGCGATTTACCACTGCTGGTCCCGGGCCGATGCTCCCGCATCTTAAGGAGTGGCTCCAGGTCCTGGATGATCTCTCTTGATGATTCACTGACCAAAATCTGACGGAATTTCTCCCAGATATATGCAGTGGTCTGATCGCTGGTATGAATCATATCCTCTGCATAATACCGATAATCGCGCAGCTCGTCCATCACTATCTCATAGGAGGGGAAATAGAAGAATTGCTCCGGAAACTGCTTTTGAAGGGCATCCCCTGCAAGCAGGAGGGAGGCTTTGCTAAGCTGATTTCCATGTGCTCCGTCCTTCCAGTGACGCACCGGGCTCACAGTGTGTATAATTTTCAGACTCTTGTTGAATTCAAACAGTTGAGGGAGTAAGTCCTCGTAAGCTGCAATGATCTCCCTTGTGGTGAGTTGTGTCCGGGTAAATTCCTTTTCAGGGATCTTATGGCAATTACAGACCACATCACCTGTTTTCTTGTATCGATAAACCCATGAAGTGCCCCAGGTAAGGATTAGAACACCTGTATTTTTTAATAACTCTTTTGCAGGATGAAACGAACGGTTAATTTGATCCAGCGCCACCATACGATCAGGCGAAGAGAAGCCCGTATAGTGGTCAAATGAGAACCAGAGATCGTTGTGCAGGTTTAGCTCATCTTCCTCATAGGCCTTCTTATGCATTAGTGCTTCCAAACCCTTTTTTACGGAGAGTGGATTGTAGGTGACACCAAAGGGATTGATGCATATGGGGAAGAGGTAGCGCTCCAGCTGACGGCCTATGTTCTCAGTAAAGCAGGAGCCCATCAACAGCACCGGCATTTGATGATCCAGCTTGAAGGGATATTCCGGAAGGGCAACTTCAGTGATCAGTTTCATGACTTTGCTTAAATTTATCTTATACTAAGATAGAAGAAATGACCAAGATGGCAGAATCAATCTCCATTCAACAAGCCAGAAAACTGGTATTGCTGTCCCAAAGAATTCCACCAGCGAAGCAAAGCGGTAGAGCTCTTTCAGTTACCCTTTCAGCTATTGAACATCTTGGCTATATCCAGATTGATACCATCTCAGCCATTCAACGAGCCCATCATCATACTCTTTGGAATCGTAATCCTCGTTATCTCATCTCGCAACTTGACGAGTTGATGGTCAATAGAAGGATTTTTGAATATTGGTCACATGCTGCTGCCTATCTTCCAATGCAGGACTTCCGCTACAGCTTACCCCGCAAACAGGCCATATCAAATGGTAACGAGAATCACTGGTATGAACGTGATAAGCAACTAATGGAATCGGTGCTCAGGCGTATTGCTGACGAAGGTCCATTGATGGCCAAAGACTTTGAACATAATGGCGAAAAGAGAGGCGAATGGAGTAGTAAACCCGCTAAACGCGCACTGGAAAATCTGTTTATGCAAGGTGAGCTTATGGTTCCTTACCGGCATAATTTCCACAAGGTTTATGATCTTACAGAACAGGTACTACCTGATGACACAGACACCTCCCTGCCCAATCCGCAGGAATATGCACGTTTTCTGATTACCCGGTATCTGCGGGCAAATGGATTGGGAATGGCTAGCGAAATAAGCTATTTACTGAAAAACACCAGAGCGCTTGTTTCTGACACCCTGCAGGAAATGGTCTCGAACGGGGAATTAATACTGATCAAGGTCAATGGAAATAACTACTATGTCTTACCAAAGTCATTTGAACTCTTGAATATACCCTTGTCCAGAAATAAACTTAAAATACTGTCACCATTCGACAACCTTCTTATTCAGCGCAAGCGAATGCAGGCGCTGTTCGATTTTGATTATCAGCTCGAATGCTATGTTCCTGAGCTCTTACGCCAGTATGGCTATTTCTCCCTACCCATTTTGTGGGATGGAAAGCTGGTTGCACGAATGGATTGCAAAGCCGAGCGTAAAAAATCATTGTTGCATATAAAGCATCTTGCCCTGGAGCCCGGACTTATAAAAACAGATGCCTTCGCTCATGCCCTGACTAAGGAACTCGTATCTTTTCTACAATTTAATGAATGTAATAGTCTTCGTTTGCATAATACCAGTCCTGCTGGTTTTAAACCCGAGCTTGAAAAGACCATGAAGAATTTGCTGTAACAAGACTTAAGAAAGACGATCAGGAAAGATGAGAAAGATTATTCACATTGATATGGATTCGTTTTTTGCTTCGGTAGAACAACGAGATTTCCCTGAATATGAGGGGAAACCATTGGTAGTTGGGCATCGTGGTCCACGCTCTGTTGTAGCTGCTGCCAGTTACGAAGCGAGGAAATTTGGTGTTCATTCTGCCATGCCAATGTCCATAGCTTTACGAAAATGCCCGCATCTTATCGTGGTTCCTCATCGTTTTGATGTCTATAAAGAAGTTTCGGGTATAATCCAGAATGTCTTTCTTGAATATACCGACCTGGTAGAACCATTATCCCTGGATGAAGCTTTTTTGGATGTAACACAAGTAAAGAAAGGACCAGCGTCAGCTTCGTTAATTGCGATGGAAATAAAGAAAGAGATCCGAGATCGAACGGGGTTAATAGCTTCTGCCGGGGTATCCTATAATAAATTCCTTGCAAAGATTGCCTCTGATATGGATAAACCAGATGGCTTCTACCTGATCTTACCTGAAGATGCTGAAAGGTTCTTAGAAGACCTTGATGTTGGCCTCTTTTTTGGGGTTGGGGAAAAAACAGAGCAGAAGATGCATAGGATGAATATCTTCAAAGGGAGCGATTTGAAATTGCTGCCTCTTCAAGATTTGGTGAAGCATTTTGGAAAGGCAGGATCTTACTTTTACAATGTAGTACGTGGCATTGATGAGCGCTTGGTCGTTTCGCACCGGGAACGAAAATCGATCGGTGCAGAACGAACCTTTGAAACCGACTTGACTGACCTGGAGGTGGTAGAAGAGAAACTAGCTGCCATTATTGATATCATGTGGAAAAGGTATGAGGCCAAAAAGAAAACAGGAAAGACTGTAACCCTGAAACTGCGCTTTGCTGATTTCAGCACAATTACAAGAAGCAATACATCCTCCAAAGGGTTTACGAAAAGTGAGTTAGATGCTGTTGTGATGAAATTATTACCCGCCAAAGACATCCAGGAGCAAGGTATTCGACTTCTCGGTGTAACGATGTCCAATTTCAAGGAGGAAAATCAACAATACGCCAAGCAACTAAAGATTGATTTCTTTTAACTTGAATGCAAATGGTCAGCTTCCTGGTTACAGTCAATAATACAATTTAAACCATTATGGCTACAATGTGTTCTATTTGCGACTGGCTTATTTTTGCATCACCGATAAGCAAAAAAACAACATAAGATGAAAGCAATAGGATATAATCAAGCTGGACCTATCACAGCTTCTGAGGCTTTAATTGAGTTTGAAACAGGGATACCAAAAATTGGACCACAGGATCTCCTGGTTGAGGTTCGGGGTATTTCAGTTAACCCTGTGGATGTAAAGGTGCGTGCCAACATGGGTCCGGAGAAGGGCACAAAAGTAATCGGCTATGATGCAGCAGGCATTGTCCGTGAAGTGGGCAGCAATGTTAGCAAATTTAAAGCGGGTGATGAAGTATTTTACGCCGGTGATATTACCAGGGCAGGTACAAACTCCGAGTTTCATGCAGTTGATGAGCGCATAGTTGGGAAGAAGCCTCAATCCCTGGACTTTATCGAATCAGCCGCGTTTCCCTTAACCTCCATTACTGCCTGGGAACTTTTATTCGATTCCTTCGCACTCAAAGAAGGGGAAGGTAAAGGTGAGAACCTGTTGATTGTTGGTGGAGCAGGAGGAGTTGGATCCATTCTAATTCAACTTGCCAAGAAACTCACGGGACTGACCGTGATCGCTACAGCTTCCAGGCCTGAAACTGTAAAATGGGTTCGAAAAATGGGTGCGGATCATGTAATCAACCACCGTGAATCCCTTGTTGATCAGATAAGGGCTCTGGCACTTGAACCACGCTATGTTGCTTCCCTTAATGGAACAGCAGAGCACTTTCCTGGAATTGTCGAGTTAATTAAACCTCGTGGTCATTTAGCACTGATCGAAGATCCCGGGTCCGCGGATATTGGATCTATCAAATTTAAAGCCCTGAGTTTCAGCTGGGAGTATATGTTTACGCGTTCGATGTTTCAAACAGAGGATATGGAAAAACAACATGAATTGCTGAATCGGGTGTCAGAGCTCATTGACAATGGTACCTTGATGTCAACTGTAACAGGCAAGCTAGGAAAACTCAGTGTAGAAACACTTAAGGAAGCCCATGTTCAGCAGGAAAGTGGCCGTGTTATCGGTAAGAATGTGCTCGATGGTTTTGTAGAATGATCATAATTATTGGCACTATGATCGAGAATCCCAGGTATCAAGCGGGCTTTGAATATTGTATTTATTTATGCTGAGTACATGGGTGTATATCATAGTGCTTCGGACATCTTTATGACCCAGCAGCTCCTGAACAGTTCGAATATCATAACCATCCTCAAGAAGATGGGTAGCAAATGAATGTCGGAAAGTATGACAGGAGGCATTCTTTGTTATCTGTGACTTTCTGACGGCATTTTTCACTGCTTTTTGTAAAAAACTTTCATGGCGATAGTGTTGTTTCAACCTTCCTGAACGAGGATCTCTTGCTGGTTTTCTTGCGGGAAATATATATTGCCATGCCAGTTCTTTCGCAGCGTTTGGATACTTTCTTTCCAATCCTTCCGGTATTGAAGCACCCATAAATCCTATCAACAACATATTTTCTTCCAATCTGAGCCTTGCCTTCTCTACTTGTCTGTTTAACTGGTGAACTATCAGGTTTGGTAGAATAGTTCTCCGATCATTGTCACCCTTACCTCCACGAACAATAATCTCATTCAGGCCAAAATCAATATCTGCTACACGCAGATTTAAGCATTCGCTTAATCGCAATCCACCACCATATAAGATGGAAGCCATCAGATGAAATTCGCCTTGCAGGTTTGATAATACCTTGTGTATTTCATCGCGGCTAAGTACTACAGGTAATCGCTTCCCAATTCTGGCTTTCTTAAAGTCAAAATTGTCCAGAGGGATCTTTAATACCTTTTTATACAGAAAAATCAGAGCATTTAATGCCTGATTCTGTGTAGAAGCGGAAACCTTTCTTTCGACTGCAAGGTTGGTTAAGAAACCTACTATCTCCTTCCCACCCATCTCCCTGGGATGCCTTTTATCGTGGAAGATAATAAACCTGTAAATCCAACTGATGTATGTTTTTTCCGTGCTATAACTGAAATGATTCGTGCGGATTACCTCCCTGACATGATCTAATAACTTCGAACGTTTCATCTTAATAAATTCTGTTCTGCTAAACCATAAGTCTAAAGCGTTCTCCCTTATTTATGTGATAAGATCTCTCTTATCAGTTTAATCATGCCATACCAATTGTATAACAATTCAATTCTTTGTAAATTTCTTTGCCTTTCCCAACATGAAGTTTTCCTTTATGTGAGTTAGGGGGCGAAGCCGTGGAATGAC
>Ga0164315_10004950_pt1 | contig 10393 bp, 10 predicted proteins | sample GuaBasSedimGuay6_FD_113737 | JGI IMG/M metagenome (GOLD analysis project Ga0164315, IMG submission 113737) | Subseafloor sediment microbial communities from Guaymas Basin, Gulf of California, Mexico - Guay6, Core 4569-2, 0-3 cm | ecosystem: Environmental > Aquatic > Marine > Hydrothermal vents...
TATTTTTATTTTCGAGTTCTGATTTTAATTGCTGGTTATGATACCAATACTTCAGTAGTTTAATGGATGCAAAAAAACCAACCACTGTATAAATATTAACAAACGAATAAAATGGGTTGATATACCAAAAAGGCTTGGTACTACTTGTATAATCAGGGTATAATAACGGATACGAAATATAGTATAGCACAACCCGCTGCATTATGATAGCAAATGCTGCCGAAACAAGAAAAAACAACGCGAAAAGAAAATACTTTTTTGTGAACAAAAATTTTGGCAAGAGGAAATATACTGTGAAGTATGCTGCTGAAATATCAACAACAGCAGTTAATGTAAGACTGGTAATAGTATTAAAATAATTAGTTTCCTTTGAGAAAAAACTAACCTGAAAAACAAAAAACAGGATATAGGCAACCCAAAATAGAATGTGGGTTAAAATACGTTTTCCGCGAGACTGTTTGTATATGAATAAATTTTTCATCACAACAAAATTAGGGATTCTATTTATTAAGTCAAGAGATTATTAACTTATTATACAAACATGGCAAATTGTTCGACAAACAGCCAAAAACATGATATATCAATGTTTGTAACTTAGTTTTGACAGTTTGTCTAATACAAATCCAAGTATGTATAATTCATTTGACAAACGGCTTCATTTATAATAATTTTGGTGAAAAAACAATACTAAAGCAAAACATCATGAAGCCAATACTGTTTAAAACCGGACTGATACTTACTATAACCTTGGCAATTTCCTTAATTTATCTTATCCTAAATTTAAATATTTCAAACCAGGTTAGTAAACTCGCTAAACGCGTTCAATTTGAAGAATTCCTAAATACTCAGCTCGCATGGATATGGTCAACAAGCAATTTATACGAAAATGATCCGACCTTGCTTCATGAGAATTCCGAGCCTGCCAATGTAAGTTTAGATATGCTTCAAGCAAGAGGGGAAGACAACATTGATCTTGCCAGCGACCATGATAGGGGATTATCTAAATCCACTCATAATTATTGCCCCTCCACTTCCATTGCAAGTAATACCTATAAAAAATCAAACAATTTCCCAAATCCCACTTCTGATAAATTACACTTCATTTCCAAAGTAAGCTCTGTTGAACAAACCCCAATCAAGATTTTTGATTCAAGTGACAGCCTTGCAAAAACTCTTCTAATCAGTCAAAACAATTCAGTTGTGAGTACCAGTATCGATATCACCGAACTAAAAACAGGAATATATTTAATAATAGCAAATATTGGTGGTGAAATATTTACTACCAAGGTCATCAAAAATTACCACAATATTAAAAAGCGTAAAAACACAACATTAACTTTTTAACACTTAACTTTTAACACTTCAACCTATGAAAACACAAAAATTAAATTTAGCAATGAAAGCACTACTAATCTGCATGATAGTAGCTTTTGCAATGAGTACCAAAAACTTGCAAGCCGGTGATGATAACAAAATTGCTATTGGCGAAAAAGTCAGTATTCAATCTAAAGTACTTGATGAAGAGAGGAACATGCTCATTTATCTACCAAAAAGTTATGGGCTTACAAATGCAGAATACCCTGTGATGTACCTACTTGATGGTGGCTGGCATTTCCATCATGCCACTGGCATTGTCCAGTTTTTGTCAACGCAGGGAATGATGCCTGAAATGATAGTGGTGGCCATTACAAATGTTGACAGGAACAGGGATTTTTCGCCCACCCATGTTGACAAAATCCCAACTTCCGGAGGAGCCGAAAAATTCATGTCATTTCTATCAGATGAATTAAAACCATACATCGATAAGAATTACCGCACACAGGATTACAGTATTCTTGTTGGGCATTCTTTTGGTGGGACTTTTGCCACTTATGCACTCCTTACAAATCCCCAAATATTTAACGGATATATTGCCATAAGCCCATATTTAATGTTTGATGACAATCTTTTGGTGAAACAAGCCGAAACCGGTTTATTATCCAATTATGATAATGTGCAGTTTTATATGACCCTTGGTGATGAGCCACAATATATTGAGTCATTGGAAAAATTCACAAAAATCATAAAATCAAAATCCCCGGAAGGTTTTCAATTTTCATATACACAGATGAAAGATGAAAACCATGGCTCAATACCCCACTTAAGTATTTATAAGGGACTCGAATCAATCTATTCAGACTACCAACTATCAAAAGAGAAATATAAAGAAGGGCTGGCCTCTATTGACAATCATTACAAATTCTTATCAGAAAAATACGGTTACAAAATTGAAACATCAGAAAATACAATTAATGGGTTGGGATATTTTTATATGCAAAAAGAAAAGGATTTTGACAAGGCGATTAAAACATTCAGTGAAAATGTAAAACGTTTCCCTGCTTCGGCAAATGTTTACGATAGTTTGGGAGAAGCTTATGAAAAAAATGGCCAAAACGAAAAAGCTGAAAAAAATTATCAAAAGGCAGTTGAAATTGCCGAAAAGGAAGAGCATCCTTTTTTAAAGGTTTTCAATGAAAACCTAAACAGGATACAGGAAAACCTTGCAGAGAAATAAAGGGTAAATTATTCTCTCATGACAGGTAAATGAGTGTAATGCAGAGATGCTTTATGCTCTTTGCCTTTCTCCAATCATGATATTAATTTATGTTCAATAAAATTACAAACAGAAGAAACACCCATGTCAAGGCAATCCCGCACGTGCGGGAGACACACCCGCCTGAATGAATTTATTCGGGCAGGCAGGAGCATGATTATTAAATAAAGATAACTCCCGCAGATTACGCTGATAAGCGCAGAAATATAACCAGCGAAAACCTGTCTGCCGACAGGCAGGTCTGGGTAATCTGCGGAAAATTTTTTTTAAACAGATGAAAAACACATATTTAATTTTAGCTGCACTACTCTCTACTGTAAATATTACTGCACAAGACATCTCTTTTGAACCTCATACGGTCGATGATAATTTTGCAGGCCCTGGGGGGATTTACGTCAGCGACATTAACAACGACAACCGAGCTGACATTCTATGTGCCGGCCTTGATGCAAATTCAATTGCATGGTGGCAAAATACCGGAGGGGAAACACTAACATGGTCAAAGCAAATTATCGATAATGATTTTGGAGGGGCTATTTTTGTTTCGGCCGGGGATGTTGATGGGGATGGATTTACAGATGCGCTAGGTGCAGCCTATATTGATCATGAACTTGCATGGTGGAGGAATGATGGTAATGACATTATCCAATGGACGAAATATACAATTAAAGGATCCTTTACACAGGCACATGAAATTATGCTTATTGATTTGGATATGGACGAAGATATGGATGTACTGGGTGTATCTGCCGGCCTAAACACAATAAGTTGGTTCGAGAATGATGGAAATTTTCCAGTAGGATGGACTGAACACGTTATCGTTACTGACTTTGGTGGTGCCCGTTCGGTGGATGCTAAAGATATAGATGGCGATGGTGACATTGATTTGGTCGGGGCGGCTTTGTTGGACCATGAAATTGCATGGTGGAGAAATGATGGGGGAAACCCTATCCAGTTTACAAAAATCACGATCAACACCACATTTACTTATGCCCATAAAGTTCAAATTGTGGATATGGATAATGATGAAAAAGAGGATATCTTAGGAACGGCTTACAACGCAGGTGTCAGTTGGTGGAAAAACGATGGGGTCGATACGGTAATTTGGGACAAACAATTTGTATCTAATTTCAATGCTGCAGTAATTGGCCTGGCAATCGACGCCGACTTGGACAATGACCGGGATATTGTGTGTTCCGCCCAAACCGCCAACGGAAAAATCGGTATTTGGCTCAACAATAATGAATTCCCGATTGATTGGGATTTCAGTTATATTGAAAACAACCTTGCAGAATCATGGCCACTCTATTATGGCGATCTGGACAATATGCTGTAATGTGGAGTTCGACCGAAACAAGCGGAACATGGTGCAAATACCGCTATTTATCCTATGAAGATTCAGAACTACATACCTATAATTATTATAAGGATTTCAGGTATTCGGTATGTTGTATATAAAGATGCTTTAACCAAAGTTGATGATAATGCATATATCGGAAAAGAAATTTAAAATAAGTCCCAACCCTGCCAACGAAACTATATCAATTGAGCTTACCGGAAAAACAGATTTTCCCATTGAGATTGATATTTATGATGTTTCAGGCAGGCACCTAAAAACAACAAGGGTAAATTCCAATGAAAATGAGATAAACATTTCCACTTTCACAAAAGATATGTATTTTGTCATAATTACTATTGATGGAGAAATTATAACAGAAAAGTTTATTAAAAAATAATTGCAATATAATTCAACAGCTATTATTCATTTAAACCAAATTGATTATGATAATACAAAACCCTAAAAAAATCATCATTTTGGCTATCTCATTATTCTTCTATATTGCGCCAGTATCATCACAAATGCTGATAAGCAGCCCAAAAAACACAATGATACATGTCCCAGGCGACCAGCCAACCATCCAGGCGGGTATTGATGCAGCAATAACAGGCGATACCGTCCTGGTAGCATCTGGCACATATTACGAGAACATCGATTTCAATGGAAAAAACATTGTGGTTGCCAGCCATTATGCCCTTGCGAAGGACTTAGGGTTTATTGGCTCCACCATTATCAATGGCAGCGAAGCACTAAACGCCGATACCGCAAGCTGTGTCAGGATTGTTTCCGGTGAAGGCCCCACAGCGGTATTGCAGGGCTTTACGATTAAAGGGGGGACAGGGACACATTGGGTGGATCCACAATCACCAAATTATATATGGCACAGTGGTGGAGGGGTTTTCACCTTCCAAAGCTCGCCCACCATCAAAAACAATTACCTGATCCATAATCATTGTGATGGCAATACAGGGGCAGATGGCAGTTCCGGTGGCGGCATTTGTTTGTTTGGTGGAAGCCCGCTTGTTATCAATAATGTCATAAAATATAATACGGCACAATACGGGGCCGGTGTGGTTATCGATTATGCAAACTGCGAACTCAAAAACAATATCGTTGCCCAAAACAGTTGTGGAAATCTTTTTGGTGGAGGTGGTATTTGGGCAATAGGCGATGGAACAGAAACAATAATAATCGAAAACAACACCATTGTGGACAATGAATCTGAAACCAGGGGCGGGGCAATGTTTATATGGACCGCCCAACTGATAACGCGCAACAATATTATATGGGGGAACACCCAATACTATGATAACCAGATATTCTTATATAGTGGTGGGGTTGTAGAACTGGAATATACCGATATTGAAGGCGACATTTTTGGCATAGGCCTAATTGATGTAATCCCCGAATTTGCCGATACAACTTATATTTTGGCCTCTGGATCCCCCTGCATAGATGTAGGTAACCCAGAGGAAATTTACAATGACATTGAAGTCCAGGAAAACACAGGTCAGGCATTGTGGCCATCACAAGGGCAATTGAGAAACGATATGGGCGCTTATGGTGGGCCTTTGGCCTGTGCATTGTACGATTTCACTACAGGTATTATAAATATGCCTATAAAATTTCAGGAGATAAGTGTAGAGGTTTATCCAAATCCTTTTTATGGAAAAGCAAATATTGAAGTTACAAGTCCTGATTATAATGAGGAAATTAGATTGCTTTTATATGATATTTACGGTAATCCAATTGACGTTAAATTTGAAGGCAAGATGTCTGACCACAAAAAAAACTTCAGGTTGATAAACATTAATAAAGGTACTTATGTTTTGAAGATAATATCTCGAAATAGTATTGTTCATAAAAAAATACTTTCTTTATGAATTTTTTATTAACCACTCCTCTGACGGGGGAGGTGGCATTACAGGTGGTTCCTGACCGTTTTTAAACCAACCTGCCATAGTCATGTGGAGATTTTGATAGCTTTTGAAATCATGGATATGTTGGCGCAATTCGTCCAATGGTTTTGGTTGTTTTATATTCTCGAGCCAGGCCTTTTTTTTGATTGTGCCAAATATTAAATAAGGATTGCCAATAACACCAGGATCGATTTTTAAAAACATTTCTTTCAAATGATGTTCTATTTCTGATTTATGCCCAATGAGCATGTCGCAACGGCGACAATATCTTGATGTATAGTTTAGTGAGACCAGGTTTTTAGGATCGATATGGATGAGCAAGGGCAATTTGCGTTGCCCTGTTTTATTTTGGCAATCAGGGCATTTGGAAAACCGCAATTCAGGATATGGATTGAGGGAAAAATTGTACTTTGGTGGCAAATCACCAAATTGTTTTCTTACTGTATCCTTGCTCATATATTTACTTTTTAAGATTATTTATCAATTTCTATTTCATTTGCCATTAGTTGTTCGGGATTTGCAATCCTGAACTTAATATTCTCCTAATTTGTAATCCTTAAATTATTAGAAAAATAATTAAAAATCCATCACTTCTCATAAAAGTGCATTTCACTAATATATTCCCAAACCTTAGGGGATAGCATATAACGCATATCTTTTCCTTCTTTAATTGACTTCCTGATAAATGTTGAAGAAATTTCCATTTGAGGGGCATTAAATATCTTCACTTTGGGATGGTTTTCAAATCCGCTATTGGAATATCCAGGTCGGGCATACACGTACATTTCATAATACTCAAGTATCCGGTCGGCATTTTTCCACTTATGGAAGTTTGGCAACTGATCAGATCCGGCCAGGAGGATAAACTGATTATCAGGATACTTTTCTTCAAGATAGGTAAGCGTATCAATTGTATAAGATGGCTTTGGCATGTTGAATTCCATATCAGAAACCCAAAACCGTAAATCGTCTTCCACCGCAATCCTTGCCAATGCCAGACGATGGTGGTCATCCAATAGGGATTTCTTTTCCTTAAAGGGGTTCTGAGGGGAAACCACGAACCACACTTTGTCAAGATCAGTGTATTCCACAAAATAATTGGCAATAATCAAATGCCCGATATGTATGGGGTTAAAGGATCCGAAAAAAAGGCCGATTTTTTTTTGTTTGTTCATTGAATAATAAATTACACATTGTTAATCCCAAAAAGCCTTGTCATAGTTAGCTAATATTATCCGGTCTTTTGTCAACAACCTTAAATTCCTTAATTTGGCATGTGCCGTGATGATCCTGTCAAAAGGATCACGGGTCCAATTATACTCTGATGCCACATTGATTATTTCAATAAAACTATCTTCAACTATCTTAAGGCCTATGTCTTTGCCAAGATCATTTATTATTCTTTCAGGAGGATCGTTTAACCTTCCTATTTCATATAAGTAAGAGAGTTCAAGTTTTACAATAGGGGAAATCAATAAATCATTTTTACGAATTTCATCGATGGCTACATTACTTAACAATTTTAATTGTCCCGAAAAAAGCCATACAACTATATGAGTATCTATAAACATTAAAATTTCCATTCAGATGACCAATCGATATGAACTAATTCTTCTGGGTCACAATTCATCACATCCCTTTCCTTTAAGTTGGAAAGCTTGTCTGTTTCCACTGGTGGCATTATTTTCAGTATTGCCCCTTTCCTTTTAACTTCCAAAGGGATACCGGTTTCAAGGACTTTATCGAGTAACTGGTAAATATTCTGCCGTAAAGTTGAAATTGTTATTTCCATTTTTTCTGCAAATATACAAAAACCGTACGACAAACAAAAACAAATCGTACGATTTATTTTCTGAAAACAATTAGAAAACAACAACATTCATAAAAAAAGCCAGAAAAATTCATTTTCCTGGCTTTTTCAATTTAAGCAAACCGCTTTTTAATCCCCTTGCTTGTCAAGGAATTTAATTTTGGCTTTAAGTAATTCCAGTTCACCTTTTGCCTTGTTGATTTTCTTTTCAAACTCTTCTTTCAACAAATTGGCTTTTTTTGATTCGGCAAAAAAGCCAAGGTTGTTTTCCCACAAACCAATTTCTTCAATTAGCTTATTCCGTTTATTCGACAAGAAATTCCTTTCATTGTAAAGTATCCGTCTCGAATCAGGTTTATCTTTTATATTCTCCATCCGCTGACGGTAACTTGCTGACTGCATTTCGGCCTGGCTGATTTTCAATTCATCCAAACGGATGTTAACCGCTTCCCTTAACTCATTTTGCAAGCGGTTTTTCTCCTTAATGGGAACGTGGCCAATATTTGTCCACTCCCGTTGGAACCCTTTCAGCACTTCCAGGTTTTTATTCTTATCATTGCCCTCAAACGCAAAAGATTTCACCTTTTCTATCAATTCCTCTTTCAGCTTTTGGTTGTCGATTTCATGTTTCCCTATATTGGCAAAAAATTCAGACTTGTTATTGAAAAACTCATCGCAGGCAGCCCTGAACCTTTTCCAGATTTTATCGGAATGTTTGCGCGGTACCGGACCGATTTCTTTCCATTCTTTTTGCAGTTTAATCAAATCTGCCGTTGTCTTTCGCCAATCGGTATCAGATTTAATAGCTTCGGCCTGTGTACATAAATCCAGTTTTAAATTATAATTGTTTTGTTGTTCATCTTTGATTTTTTGGAAATACTCCTTCTTAACAGAAAAGAAAGAATCAAGTGATGATTTAAAACGCTCCCAGATTTCATCGTTTTGCTTTCGTGGTGCAGGGCCTAATGTTTTCCACACTTTAAGCAAATCGGTAATTTCAGCTGTATTCAATTGCCAATGCTTTATACTGGTATTTTCTTTTGCGACCAACTCCTCGGCCTTTTCGCAAAGGGCGGTTTTTGCCATCAAATTACTTTTCTGTTCCTCTTGGAACTTCAAATAATGCTCATGCCTGCGTTGGTTTATTTTATCTGTGGTGCTTTTAAACCTATCCCATAATTCATCCCTTTTATCCTGTGGCACAGGGCCAACTTCACGCCACTTATCATGTAACTTCTGTAAATCCTTAAACGATTTTAAAATGGAATTTTCAATAAGGAGTTCTTCGGCCTTTTCACATAAGGTCAACTTTGCTTCCATGTTTTTCTTCATGTCAAGGTCACGAAGTTCACGGTTTATCTTTACTTTATCGAAAAACTTCTCCACGAAAAAATGGTAACTCTGCCATAAATTGTTTAGCTCCTCCTTGGGGACCATCCCTACCTCTTTCCATCTTTCCTGTAATACTTTAAACTCGTCATAAGTCTTACGTAAACTCTCCTCGGAATCTATCAAAGCTTTAAGTTCTTCAAGGATCACTTTTTTGGCCTCCAGATTGGCCTGTTTTATCCTTTCCTGTTCATTCAGGTATTGTTTTCTTTTTTTACGGTAAATATTAAATGCCTCATTAAAGCGCAATTCAAGAGGATCGGTCTCTGGTTCTTTTTCAACCTCCCCTTCCACTGGTTCGACCTTGTTTGCAATTTCTTGCTCCTCCACCTTTTTCTTTATTTTCAGGTAGGCTACTTTTATTTGGGCAACTTGCGATTTTATTTGCTGTACTTCGCCTTCATTAACAGTGCTTTCAAGCATTTCGACTAACTTATCACGACTTAGCTCATCATACTTGATCTCAGGTTTACTTTCAATTGGGACTTCATCAGAATCTTCTTCATCCACTTCTTCCTGATCATCTTCGCCTTCTATGTTCTCCGGTTCCGATCCACCTACCAGATCAACATTTTTTTGCGGTTCTTTATCTACAACAACCTTCTTGACTTCTTTTTCAGCTTCTACACTTTTATCAGATGACGTCTCAGGCATTCCTTTGTCTTCTTCTTTATCCACTGGCTTTTCACCTTCGTCGGCTTCGGGTTCCACCTCTGCTTCTTCAGCCACTATTTCTTCCTCCTTTTCTTCTGGTGCCGTTTCCTCAACAGCTTCAGGCTGAAGCTCAGTTTTTTCTTCGGGGGTATCAGGTACAGCAGCATTTACTTCAACTGTATCTTTTTCATTTTTCAGTTCTTGCGAAGGGGTTTCTGTGCCTTCGTCCAATTCCCCAACATCTTCGGCCCCCTGTTCTTCAACAGGTAAAGCAGTGTCAGTTTCCTTTTTAATATCTGCATTTTCAACAGATTGAGAATTCTCCCCCTGGGATTTAATTATCTTCTCTTCAGGGTTTTGATTCGTTTGATCCTTTGTTTCCATTATTATTATTTAATTCATACACTAAATAGAATCAGTCATTTGACTGTAAGTTTCATTAATTTCTATAAGGAGTGCAAATTTATAAATTATTTAAAACCACCAACAAATTTATAAATATATATAAAAAGAAGTAAATTTTATTATGTTCCCCTAAATTGGTAATAGCACAAAAAAACCAGAAACCTAATACGGTCTCTTATTGAAAATAATGTACCCGATATTGAAGCTAAACGACCAAGGTTCTTCCGTATTATCAAAATAATTTATACTTATGCTCAAAGGGCCAAACGGGGCATGATATACAA
>Ga0164315_10004951_pt1 | contig 10393 bp, 8 predicted proteins | sample GuaBasSedimGuay6_FD_113737 | JGI IMG/M metagenome (GOLD analysis project Ga0164315, IMG submission 113737) | Subseafloor sediment microbial communities from Guaymas Basin, Gulf of California, Mexico - Guay6, Core 4569-2, 0-3 cm | ecosystem: Environmental > Aquatic > Marine > Hydrothermal vents >...
TCGATCTTGACCGTGATGTAGGGATCGTCACCCACGAAACTGTAGGACATGACCGAGACGGCCAGGGGCGCATCCACAGTGAGGCGAGCATTGATTTTTGCCGCGAATGAAACGCCGTCGCGGTCACCGGTGCCGGATCCCACCTGGCGCACGATTCCGTCCCAGACGATGTCCGGGATGCCGCCCATGCCGTAGTAGTTCATCCGCGCGTCGGACTCGGGGCAGCTCAGACCACCCGATGAGGCCAGATACTCTACCCAGATGAATTCGCTGCGACTGAAAAAGTCTTCCTCACAAACTGTGAGGCCTGCTCTCGCATTGGGGCAATAGCCTCACCACGTGGCCGAGCCGAGCTCGGAAATAACGGTGCGGGGCACCGCCTGCGCCGTCATCGGCAGGACGAAAATGACGGCCAGAATGATAAGCAATAGCGAACGCAACTTCATGGTTTGCCCCCTCAGGCAAGGGTTCTAGATTGACAATACGCCGACAAGGCGCACACCTGTCTTCTTTGGGTCACACCCAAGTCGAATATCCCAGTATAGCAGATGGCAAACGAAGCTGGAAGTTTTTTGAAAATGTTTTATTATTTTGGGAATGATAATCGATTTCTGTACAAATTTTTGTTTTCGGCCGATATCCTCATCGGTGAAGATGGCGGTTCCTGATCATGTTCGGGTTGATTTGAAAACAAAACAAGATGAATCATTTCAGGCTCGTGGTATCATTTGCATGGAGGCAACAAGGAATGAGTCTTGAACTGAAGCTCAATTCCGTCCCCATCGAGCTGGGCGGAACAATGGATACCAAAATCCTGGAAGAAGGGGACTTCCGCAAAACCGGGCCCCTGCGCCGGCTATTCACCAGTCTTCCCCTGGGCCAGACCCTTTATCAGGCCAACAACTGCAAGCTGGAATGTTTCGACGATGATTTCAGCATCTACCCCTGTACCCACGGTTACCTCAACCGTGATCGCCAGTGGAAAACGAAAGCCTCGGTGTACCTTGAGGGTGGACGGGTAAGGAAATTGGAGTTCCAGGTGGTCGACGGGAAATACGCCGCCTCCAATTTTTTCGACCGATTCCAGGAGGCCTGCAGCGCGGCCCTGGGAGAACCGCTGGAAAATTCCCGCTTCCTCAATCGTTGGGAAAATGGCACAGCAGTGGTGACCAGCACCCTGCACCCGGACATGGTGAATGCCGATTTCCTGATGGAGCTCATTGAAGCCTGAGGATTCCCCCCGGTCTCAACGGTTCTCGAGGAGTTTCTCCGCGTACTGGATTCCCGCATCGACCGTCGTGATCTTCCCTGCCAGCTGGGCCTCGTAACATCTGGCGAGAATCCCGCCGAAGGCCGGACCGGGCTTCTGGCCCAGGGCCACCAGGTGCCTGCCCAGAACCAGGGGTTCGGGTGGTTGTTTTTCGATATCCAGGCGGCGGGCGGCTTCCAGCAGCCAATCTCCCGCCGGGTATTGTGTCGAGGCCAGCGGAGGACGACCCAGGGCATCGGCCCGGGCCACCCGGACCAGCCGGTCGATGCGGCCGACCCGTGCAGCCAGACGCCGGATCGCCGCGTCGGAGGCCTTGGCCTTGAACAGGGTCGAAGGCCTCATGTGCTCGGCGACCAGGGGTTTCACCTCGGCCAGGAGCTTCCGGTTGTTGGTCATTCGGCCCAGGAATTCCCCGGTCGCAGCTACGCCCTGCTTCTCGTGTCCAAGGGATCTGATCACGCCATCTTCACAAGTAGTCGTGTCGGGCTTGCCCAGGTCATGGCACAAAACAGCCAAGCCCACCACCAGATCCTCCCAGGGGTGGCCGGCCTTTTCGGCGGCAAAAGCATCCAGGCAGTGCAGGGTGTGGACCCAGACATCCCCCTCCGGGTGCCACTCGGGATCCTGCGGAACCAGTGGCAGGGCCGCCAGCTCGGAAAAATATTGAAGCCAGCCGCATTCCCTGAGAAAGGCCAACCCGCGCGAAGGCACCTGGCCCAGGGTGATCAGCTTGGTCCATTCCCCGAAGATCCGTTCGCTGGTCAATCCTTCGGGTTCTATGGACCGGCAGAGCTCCACCGTTTCGGAAACGACCTCCAGATCGAACCGGGCCGCCAGCTGCATTCCGCGCAGAACACGTAGGGGATCTTCCCCGAAAGCAGGCGACGTGTGGCGCAACCTGCCGTGGGCCAGGTCGACCAGGCCACCGAAGGGATCTTCCACCTGACCGGTCAAGGGATCGAGGTAGACGGCGTTGAGAGTGAAGTCGCGTCGGGCAGCCGCCTCAGGCAACGACATATGGGGATCCGAGTGGACCTCGAATCCCTTGTGGCCCAGACCGATCTTTGCTTCGCGCCGGGGCAGGCCCACGTCGATGGGCCATTTGCGCAGCTTGATGATGCCGAAGGACTGTCCGACCAGGTCCAGCTCGAATTCCTTTTCCAGGGTGGCACGCAGATCCGCCGCGGGCAGACCGAAAACCTCCAGGTCCAGGTCACCGGTGGCCAGGCCCAGGAATCCGTCGCGAACCACGCCGCCCACCAGCCAGGCACGACCAGCGGCCGCGGCGATGGCGAGACAGACCCTGGACAGCACCTCGGCGAGCTCCTTGTCGAGGTGATCCAGGTTCGGGTGTCTGCCGTCCGGGTGGCTGGGCATGACTGGCGCGGGTCTCCTTTACGCGGGTTGGATGTGTATATACCTTGCAAGGTCAGCATAGCCCCCTGGTCACAAAAAGGAAACTCCGTCTTGAGCGCACCCGACCGCCTGACCCCACTGGACAACATGCCGCGGGCCATGGCCTGGATGGTCGTGTCGGGTCTGAGTTTTGCGCTGATGGCCGCCACGGTTAAACTGGCGGGCGACTTGCCGCTGACCATGAAGGTGTTCTTCCGCAACCTCGTGACCCTGGGCATCACCAGCGCCGTGGCGGTGAACATGCGCGAGAACCCCTTCGGCAGGACACCTCACGCCAAGCTGCTCATCTTGAGGTCGCTGTGCGGGCTCGCAGGAGTGCTCCTGTATTTCCTGGCCCTGGGCAAACTGAGCCTGGCCGACGCTTCCCTGCTGAACAAGACATCCCCGTTTTTCGTGCTGGTGTTTGCTGTGGTCCTGTTGAAGGAGCCCTTCGACCGCATCATCATCCCCGCGGTGATCGCGGCCTTCCTGGGCGCCTTGCTGGTGATCAAACCCAGTTTCGACTACGAACTCCTACCCGCCGTGGGCGGGCTGCTTTCGGGCATGTTCGCGGGTCTGGCCTACACGCTGGTCCGGGCGCTCAAGGGCCGTGAGAGCCCCAACCGGATCATCTTCACTTTTTCCCTTGTCTCGACCCTGGCCACCCTGCCGTTTTTGATCGTCTCACCCCCGCGGCCCACCTCTTTTCAGTGGCTGGCCCTGCTGGGCACCGGCGTGTTCGCGGCCGGCGGACAGTACGGACTGACCTACGCCTATCATCACGCCCGGGCATCCCGGATTTCCGTGTTCACCTATCTGCATGTGCTGTTCGCCTTGATCCTGGGTTTCGTGATCTGGGACGAACGCCTCGACGCCGCAAGTATCATCGGCGGGTCACTCATAATCGGGGCGGCGGTATTCACACACTGGACGGGTCGCCGCAGGGCCGCCGTCGTCACCCGGCGGCCGGGAGGCTCCTGATGGAATTGACCGTCGCGGTTGTCCTGCTCATTCTCGGCCTGGGCCTGGTTGCGGGTTTCACGGCCGGATTCGTGGGCATCGGGGGCGGCATCATCATGGTGCCCATCCTGCTGGAGCTGTTCCGCGGCTGGGGTCTGCCCGACGAAAGCGTGGTCCAGGCCGCCATGGGTACTTCCCTGGCGGTGGCGGTGTTCAGCACCAGCTCCTCGATTGTCAGACACTCGCGACAGCGACGAATCCTCTGGGGACTGGTTCCCTACCTGGCTCCCGGCAGCATGGCCGGCGGCTGGCTGGCGGCACGGCTGGCGGTGATCCTGCCCGGTCTGGTTCTGCAGCTGGTTCTGGCGGGCCTGATGGTCGTCTCCGCCATCCGCATGCTCACTGAAAATGTCATCCACGAACGGGATAACTACCGCTTTCGCTGGTGGCAGGGGCTTCTGGTCGGCTGTGGTGTGGGAATGGTGGCGGGAATGAGCGGGCTCGCCGGCGGCGTGGTCCTGGTTCCGGCCCTGGCCCTGCTCCTGGGCGTGCCCACCGGTTGGTTGGCCGGCACCTCATCGGCGGTGATCGTGTTCAGCGCCCTCGCGGCCGCGGTGGGTTATCTGACGGCAACTCCACCTTCGGCTCTGGGTTGGGGCTTTCACGGCTTCACCTGCCTGCCCGTGGCCGGCCTGCTGGCGATCACGGCCATTCCTGGGGCCCAGCTCGGGGCCTGGGCCAACCGCCGGACCGGATCGGTTCTTTTTCGGAGGATTTTCGCGGTCCTGATGCTGATCGTGGTCATCCGGTTGGTCACCAGCCGGTAGCTTCAAAAAAAACCGGGCCACCAACGGCGGCCCGGCAAAAACAATCAGCCCACTATTCCTGGCTCTCCAGCAACAGCATACCCGTCCGCTTGCCGTTCATCCGCAGGATGTCGGGATAGTCGGGATGCACATCGGATCCGTTCTCGATAATATAGACGACCTCGGACGGCTTGAGCCCGGGCTTGCGGGCCATGAGCTTGGCCGCCAGGTTGCAGACGTTGGGTGATGCCATCGAGGTACCCGACATCTTCATTGTCTCGCCGCCGGGCACAAAGCTTTCCACCTGGAAACCGTTGGCGTAGACCCTCACGTTCATGCCGCCGCTGGTGAAGCTGGTGGGATCGCCCGCCTGATCGAGGGCACCCACGACCATGAGGTTGGGCAGGTTGAAGCTCGAAGGGATCACCACGTCGAACTCCACGTCGTTGTCGTCATTGCCGGCGGCGGTGACGAACAGGATGTCGGGCGAATCAACCATGGCCCTGTGCAGCCCATCCTTGAGGATGGTTATCATCTCCTTGGCCATGGCGGCCCTGTCCTTGGCATTGGCTCCCACGCCGTTGGCCTCGAGGCCGCCTTCGATTTCCTTGTAGGTCCAACCCCAGCTCATGTTCACCACACGCACGTCATGGTCGCGGAAGTACTGGGCCGTGGCGGCGTAACCGTCGGACATGCGAATGGCCGTTTCAACGGTCATGGCCTGCGGAGTGGGATGATAGTCGAAGGCGATGCGGGCCACGAGCAGGCGGGCGAAGGGATTGTCCCTGGCCGCGATACCGCTCACGTGGGTTCCGTGCATGTAGAGCCCGCCGAAGCTGAGCGTGGTCAGGAAATCCCCTACCTGGTCGGCCGGAATGTTTTTCATCTTGTTCCGCACCGCCGAAGCTTCGGGACTCTCCACGTTGGCGGTCATGTCGGTGAAACCCTGCATGTACTGGAAGACTGCACTCAGCTTGCCGTCCTGGTCGCCCAGAGGATGCAGCATGTCCGTGTTGGACACCCCGTTCATGTCGTAGGCGATTCCGTTGACGTCATCGATGAACCCGTTGCCATCGGTATCGGTGCCATCCACGACTTCATTTTCGTTGATGAACATCAGGCCCTCGAACACGTTCACGTCGACACCTGAATCCCAGATGCCGACCACGATGGGCTCGAGATCCTCTTCGGAGCCCAGGATCAATTGTCGCTGGGGCCAGATGTTGGCCTTTTCCACCTTGTTGGCGTCCAGATACTTGCCGTAGACCGAGACGATGGCCGGGTTCAGGGCCAGACGCTCGTCAAGGGCATAGCGGATGCCGATCACCGCGGCCGCCAGATCGCTGCTCAATCCACCCATGGCCTTGGCCGCCGGTTCGATCTGGGACTGGACCACACCCAGCAGCAGGTTCTCGCTCATGTACTCGGCGCGGGCCTTGTCGGCCTTGACCTTGTCCTGAACCACACGGTAGGGCAGGGCGAAGAGGTAGACTTCCAGCTCCCGGGCGAAAGCGGCATGGAATTCCGCCTGGGTGGCCGAGCCGCGGACTTTTTCCTTGGTGGCGATGAAGGCCCTGGTGGTCATGCCGCCCATCAGCCTGGCCGCTTCCTTGTCCTCCATGGCGGAGATCCTGTTCAAATGATCGAGAGCGCTCTTGTATTCGGATTGCGCCAGGTCGAGCAGGGCCAGATTCTGGTAGATGCCCTTCATGGTGGCGACGTCGGTGATCTCGTAGGTGGCCAGATCGGATTCGATGTCGGCGCGGAACTGCTTCCTGAGCTCCTTCATCCGCTTGGGTTTTTCCAGCAGCTCGGTGACCGAGATGTCCAGCGGGTAGGTATGAACCGGCAGTTCATCAAGACTGTTGATCTTGATCTTTTCGGTGGGCGCCTCATCGTCGGCGGCCAGGGCAAACCCCGACAGCAAAAGGGCCAGGATTCCGGTCAGGATGAAGAGCTTGATTAAATCTCGCGCGGGAGCCCTCATGGACATCTCCTTGGTTGGCCGGCGCGAACCGCCGGACTGCTTTTCCTGAAAATCACCGTGCCAATATACAACAGGAGGGGACCCAATCCCATATTTTAGGGAAAACGACCCTCAAATGTTCACTTGCCGTATCCCGGATTTGAGGGCAATGTCAAGCAGGTCACCAAAAATGATGAAAATCCTGAACATCCCGCGGCAGGAGTGATTGAGTGATTCGATACATCCGCACACTGATATTCTATATTGGCGTGGGGATCATCAACCTGGGTCTGATTCCGGGGCTGGTGATCGCCCTTTTCATGCCCCTGCTGGCGCGCAATCGTATGTTCACGTATCTGGGCCGTTCCACAATAGCTTGGCTGCGCATCACTTGCGGCCTGACTTACGAGGTCACCGGCCGGCAGAACATCCCGGACCAGACCAGTATCATCCTGTGCAAGCACCAGTCGGCCTGGGAGACTTTCGCACTGCAACTCATTTTTCCCGAACAGACCTGGGTCCTGAAAAAAATCCTGATATGGATTCCACTGTTCGGCTGGGGACTGGCCATGGCCGGGGCGATCGCCATCGACCGCAAGGGCGGCACCAAGGCCCTGAAACAGGTGATAGATCAGGGCAAGGACAGGCTGGACAAGGGGCTGTGGGTGGTCATCTTTCCCGAGGGAACCCGCACCCTGCCGGGCCAGACTTCCAAATTCATCCCCGGCGGGGCCATGCTCGCGGCCCGAAGCGGCTATCCGGTGGTCCCGGTGGCCCATAATGCGGGTGTGTACTGGCCGAAAAATGGTTGGCCGATCAAACCTGGGGTCATCCAGCTGGCCATAGGTCCGATGATCGAGCCCGAGGGATTGAAACCCGCCGAGATCAACGAACGGGCCGCCGCCTGGATCGAGGATGCCGTCAAGAAGATGGATTGACCCGGGCGCAACCGCTATCGCACCAGGGTCATGGTGTTGGTCAGGGTGGTTCCACCCGATTCCATCCGCGCGAAATAGACTCCCGAAGCCGCCGCTCTTCCGCCGGCGTCCGTTCCGTTCCACTTCACCGGATGAAAACCCTCGTCCAGGTAATCATCGACCAACGTGGTGACCAGCCGGCCGCGGGCGTCGAACACCTGGATCCGAACCCTCTGATTGGCGGGCAGCCCGAAGATCAGGTTCGTTTCCGGGTTGAACGGGTTGGGATAGTTGTCCTGCAGGATGGCGGCGCCGGGCAGCGGACCGGGATGGACGATCAGATCGCCGTTGGGTTCCCCGGGGGTGGGTTCGATCTGGGCGATCCAATCCTCAAGGCCGTCCCTGGATCGTCCCACCGACTGGTCGGCCAGCATTTCCCCGTAATCCCGGTGGTCGATTTCCCAGCCTCCGGCCGCCTCGGGCGCAAGCAGTTGGATGAAATCCCCACGTGAGTAGGTTTCCAGGGGAGAATGAAGCGCGCCCTCTGCCTGATGGCCGTCCAGCCATACCAGCTGGTGTTCGCCGGGGCGGATCATGACCGCTGGTATCTCCCAGCGCGCCAAGCTGGATAGACCGGTGGAAACGGCCACGCCCGTCAGATTGATGGTCATTTGCCCGTTGTTGTACAGCTCCAGCCACGGGTCGTAGTCGCCACTCTCGTCCGTGATGGTCGCAGTGTTGATGGGCATGATCTCATTGATCACCAATCCCTCGTAGGTTCCCGGCCACTCGTTGGCGGACCAATCGGCGAAAAAGCGGTCGGCGTGGGCCAGGAAATGGGGATTCCGATCCAGGATCCACTGCCTGGCGCTTTCAACATAGTCTTCGTACCAATCGACCTGGAATCCCTCCCACCTGTAGGCCTGCCCGCCGATCTCAGGCATCTGCTCCTGCTTCAGCGCATCGAGTCGTGCCACCAATGCGTCCGGCGTCAAAACCGTGCTGATCAGGTGCTCGTACCGGGAGCGGAACAGGGACCGGAAATCGGGATTGCCCAGCAGGGTCCGGAACATGGTCAGCCACTCCTGCTGTTCGCCGGTCCAGGAGCGCTGGTCGGTAGGGGCCTGCCGTTCGGCCCACTGCTCCGGGCCATCGGAGGTGAAGAACCGGAACATGTCTGCGGCAATGTCGGCCGGATTCATGATGAGGTCTTCATCCCACATCACGAAGCGCCAGGGGTGATCGCCGGGTTGGTACATCGCGAGATTCCAGGCGAACCCGTTGTCGCTGGGCGCCAGGTAGAAATTGATCAGCTGCCAATCGATATAGCTGGCCAGATCCATGGTCCGGCGCACCTCGTCGAACCAGACCGGGTCGGTGGGATCTGAAACCCCACCGAAAGAGGAAAGGAAAGACCGCCAGCCGGCGGCGGTGCCCTCCTCCAGGTCGCCGTCCTTGATGAAGTTCCAGTCACCCTTTTGCGCCAGACTCCAGTTGTGCTCGAAGAACTCGTCGTCCAGGCGTTCGCGCAGGTTGTACGCGCCCCAGTACTCCTCGTTCAGGTAAAGAGCGGTGAAGCGGAAGCGGCTGGCTGCGTGACCCAGGTCACCCATCAATCCCTCGGCCAGATTGGTGTTGAGCGCCACGCTGTCGAAGCGGTTGGCGCGGCAGATCAGGCGGCGGAAGGTGGCCGGTCCGGTCGGGAAAAAGGGATGTTCGACCTGATCCGAAGTCCCGTAATCGTCGAAGTAGATCCGCAGGCCTTTCTGATGGTAATAGCGGCTGAATCCGCCGTGAATACGCAAACCCACCGGTTCGTCCACCACGAGGCCGTTTCCGGGTTCAAAATATTGAAAGCGGGCCTGGCGCTCCCAGGCCCCGCCGCGCTGATCGAAGTTGATGTGATTGCCGACCACGTAGATTCCCGTTTCGGGATCCCACAGCCCCGTGATCTCGGTAGTGATACTGACGACCGGAATGTCATGGGCTTCGGGGGTGAAGTCGCGTGGAGTCGAGGGCACAACGAGGATGAAGGTGGTGTCTCCCAGATCGTCGTAAAACCCCGGCCTCCGGGGTTGGGTCCAGTTCCAGGGAAAGACGGTGGAAAAAGTGAAGGCGTCTTCACGCACGAAGGCAGGGTCGGAATCCACCAGTTCGATGGGCCGGTCCGCGGTGACGGTCACACGGGTGGCGCCCTCTTGTGAACCCGGTGGCAGGGGCAGAAAAAAGTCCTCGATCTGGCGCCAGTCGCCGGTGACCGTGTATTCGGCGGCCGGGGCGGTGGCCGGCAGAATCACTGCCAACAGAACCCAGCAGATTTTCTCGATAAGGAAACGGGTCCTCATCCGTGGCATCTTCCTTCGTCCTTATGATCGGAACCGGAGAAACTCTCCAGCATGATCAGCGTTGTCAGGTTGGTCCCTTGCAGGATTCATTCAGCTTGGCCGTAAAATATCCCCGATCCTTTTCAAAGTGACACTGCTTGTATTTCCTGCCGCTTCCACACCAGCAAGGGGCGTTTCGGCTCATGGTCTTGGCGCTCTGTGGAGGTGTTTCACCGCCACCTACCAGCTTTTTCAAAATGGATAAAAAGGCCACTCGTTATTCCTCACCTTTCCAGGGATTGTCACGATCTAGGGAACCAGTTCCAGCCTAAATTCCGCCGGCCCCGGCAGCAGCGGGGTGGCCATGCCGGTCACCCAGTCCTCGTGACCGTTCAGGAAAAACGCCGAGAGTGGATGTCCGCTCTGCCCACCGGGCATATGAAGGATGCCGTCTTCCTCTCGTCCCGGCGAAACCACCATTCGGTCACTGGCCCCGCTGCGGCGGTGCTGCACCCGAGGCATGAAAGAGTCGCCGGGCTGGGCCCGGGGTGGCGCGGCCAGCCAGCGCGACAGCCAGGGTACAAGCTGGGTGAAAGGATGCGCGACCACAACCATATTGTGATTACCCCAGGTGTAGCTGGACAGCTCCCGGTCTTCGCCGACTGCAGGTTCCATGGTTTGCTCCACCGCCTTGAGCACGAAGTCGTCCCAGTCATCGCACCAGGGCGGCAACAGATGATCCGGTCGTGCGGCCA
>Ga0164315_10004952_pt1 | contig 10389 bp, 7 predicted proteins | sample GuaBasSedimGuay6_FD_113737 | JGI IMG/M metagenome (GOLD analysis project Ga0164315, IMG submission 113737) | Subseafloor sediment microbial communities from Guaymas Basin, Gulf of California, Mexico - Guay6, Core 4569-2, 0-3 cm | ecosystem: Environmental > Aquatic > Marine > Hydrothermal vents >...
ACTTTGTTAACAAATAGAAACGATATGGAGTCCAAGCTTTAGCTTGGGCCGTACAATAGTTGGCGCTGGAACCTGAATGAAAACAACTGAACCCTCAATCAGCAAAAAACCAACCGCGCTAATCACCGGTGCTTCAAGTGGTATTGGTTACGCTTTGGCAAAACGTTTTGCCCAAGAAGGCTATGACTTGGTTATCATTGCCCGCAATGAAGCAGCCTTAACGGCATTAGCGACAGAATGCCAGACACACACTGTATCAGTCTTGATCATTGCGAAAGATTTAACCCAACCAGCTGCAGTGCAAGAGATTTATCAATCCCTTGAAGAGAAACAAATAACCATTGATGTGCTAGTCAATAATGCGGGCATGGGTGTATGGGGGGCTTTTAGTGAAACAGCCATTGAGGAAGAAACACAATTGGTAGAACTTCAGATTATGGCTGTGATGCGCCTAACGAAGGTGTTTCTCCCCAGTATGATAAAACGTCAAACTGGCAAAATATTAAATGTGGGTTCTGTCTATTCCTACACCCCGGTTCCGTATCAAAGCGTTTATAGCGCATCAAAAGCTTTTCTGCTGTTTTTTTCAGATGCTATTCGCAATGAACTCAAAGAGTACGGCATCACTGTTACCGTCTTATGTCCGGGCATCACCACGCAAACCAATTTTCGTACCAGTTTGGCTACCAAAAAAGAAAAATCCTTTTTAACCATGCCCGCCGAACAAGTAGCCCAAATAGCCTATCAAGGTTTGCTAAGAAAAAAAGCCATTGTTATTCCCGGCTTGGTTAATAAACTTTATGTCAATCTCATGCGTTTTCTGCCAAGGGCGATATTAGCCTCTGGCGTACATTGGATTGTATCGGTTTTTCGTGGTTTTAAAGTCCCCAAAAAGGGGTAACAAAAGTACAACAAATCCCATAAATAAACGAATAATAATTTTTTATGGTTCCCATGCATGCAGATCATATCATTCCTTATGACGCTGGTGGTGCAACTGATGTGATTAATAGGTGGCATTGCTTAAAGCGATAGCATCTGTCGAACTTTGGTTAACAGATGCTATCCCTTCTTAGGGATAGTATCTGTCGATATTTAACGATGAAAAAGGAACCTAGCAGGAGTGGTTTCAATGAATAAACAACAGAATGTGCAAGAAAACGGAGAGCGAGTTAAGCGACTTTCTTTTCGCTTACAAGAACACAAAGACGATCAGATCAATGTGCCCAAATTGGTTCGCCAAATTGTTAAAAACGATATGTGGCGTAAATTCACGGTTGAGGCAACCGGTAAAGTCGTTGAGCATGATAACTTTTTAGAATTTGTGACTCAACCACCGCCGGAGGGTTTAGGTGCAACGTACAAAAACTTATGGATTCTTTGTCAAGATGATCTTGAAATCCAAGAAATGCTGGTTTCGTTAATTCCCAATGAGCCGGTGACGTGGCTTCCGCCTTATCTTGGCGAAAAAGTGAAAGAAGTGAAGCCAGGGGCACCTAAGTCTACTAATAAGCCGACTAGGAACTTTCAGCGTCTCAAGAGAGAAGCTAAAAAAGGCAATAAAAAGGCCGTCAAACTTCTTCAGCAAGTAGAGAAGGGTGCCAAAAATGAGAAAGGCAAACCAATGACACCTTATCGCGCTTTGGTTGAGTTAGGAATTCATAAACAAGCAACGCCTATTCCTCAAACAATAAAGGGTCTAGCCGATAAGTTGCCGCGCACGTTTAACCAAAAGCAAATTGCAGAACTTGTATCACTTCTGAATAACAACAAGAAAGATTAGGTTAACAGATGCTATCCCTTCTTAGGGATAGTATCTGTCGGTTTTATGATCATGACAACTCCCACATCCCATTCGTAGCTCCGACAATCCGTCTTTGTCAAACTCTTATTTGTTGGCCTGTTAATACTCATTCTCCTGATCCCGCTGTTGATGGTTGCTCAATTGGTTCAAGAACACCAATACCGTCATGCTTCGGTTATTGAAGAAGTCAGCCAGCGGTGGAGACATTCGCAAACTCTCACCAGCCCCCTATTGACTATCCCTTATCGCCGTTTTTGGAAAGACGATAACGGAAAAGTCCATACCCAATTGAATAAAGCCCCGTTTTTACCCGATAACTTTAAGGTGGTGGGCAAACTCGTGCCAGGTTTCTTTATATGTGTTGTTGCACTTACAAGACTACGCCTTATTATTTTTTGGCGCGGTGGGATTATTCTGGATTAATCAAAGATATAGATTGATTAACTTGACAATGTCACATTATCAGGAGTACAAGGCGAACCTGGTACGAAAGGGCTACGTTGTCTCTCATTCGTTTCAGGCGAACCTGGTACGAAAAATCTGCGTTATTTGAAAGGAGTACAAGGCGAACCTGGTACGAAAAAACTTGGTTCTTTATCAGGAGTACAAGGCGAACCTGGTACGAAAGGGCTACGTTGTCTCTCATTCGTTTCAGGCGAACCTGGTACTAAAAAACTTGGTTCTTTATCAGGAGTACAAGGCGAACCTGGTACGAAAAAACGGCGTGGTTATTGAAATGTGGACAGATTAACACGCCCTCAATTTTAGCAGCGTTATCATGCGAGGCCTCACAAACTGGCAAGGGATAAAATGTCGGTGATGGCAACCTTGCAAAAGGGGTTAGGAAATCTGAACATCTGGCTTTTGTTGAACGTTTGTCTAGTACAACTTCTTTCCTGATTGTACGGATTAGTACAGCGAATTGGCGGTTTAATTCGTTTCAGGCGTACCTTGTACCATTAGCCTATCTATATCACAAAAGCTCGGTGTCCTCATCGGAATAAGCTGGAGAACAACAACACAGTATTTTTAGAGGTACTGAACCCATGTTTCTGATTTTGTGGGATGTGCTGGGAGGAATGAGTATGGTATCACCTTTTTTAACGTCAAATTGTTTGCTCCCAAGAGTCATTAACCCTAATCCGCTGACTATATGATAAAGCTCTTCTGTGCGGATATGTCTGTGCGGTAGGATTTCAGTTCCCACTGGCACAGTAGCCTCTGCCAGACTCTGATTTGCGTTGCCGTGTATATCAGGGTGCATGAGTTCACGGATATCGGAACCGTGTTTTGTGATGTACGACGTTATTTTATGATATTCGGTTTTTATTACCATTGTTATCTCCGATAATCTATCGTTTTTCAGAAAACTAATGTAACGATACGGATGCTATCCCTTCTTAGGGATAGTATCCGTTAATTTTGAGAGAGTTAGTACAACTTCTTTCCGGATGGTACGGATTAGTACAACGGATACACTTTATCCGTTTATTTCGCGTATCCGTTGTACTATAGCGTATCCGTTGTACTATAACGTATCCGTTGTACTACTATAGCGTATCCGTTGTACTTATCCGCTAAATCCTTCAATGCGCTGTACTATTTACTGTGACGGAAACAATAAGTACAGAAGCACAAATTTTCAGGCATTTTGTGCCCACCAACGTCTTTTTGTTGCCCACCTTCTCGGTGGGCAAAAAACGGACCTTGGTGGGCACAAAAAATTCATAATACCTGAAAATTTATGGTTCAGTACTTATCGGATAAAGAATAGTCACAACCGTCGCAATAACAACAATTGCGCCAAAATCAACCAAAGCACACTCACAAGAGCAATCAACAGTAACCTCTAGTACAACTTATTTCCGGGTTGTACGGATTAGTACAGATTAGTACAGATTAGTACAACGGATACACGAAATAAACGGATAAGGCTTTCCTATATTTATTCTTCTCAATACAACCACTTGCAACTTTAGATAAACACTGGCAACTAAAAATTTTATCCGTTTATTTCGCGTATCCGTTGTACTATAGCGTATCCGTTGTACTATAGCGTATCCATTGTACTTATCCGCTAACTCCTTCAATGCGCTGTACTATTTACTGTGACTGAAACAATATCGGATAAAGAATAGTCACAACCGTCGCAATAACAACAATCACTCCAAAAAACCAAGAAGTCGCGCCCAAAATCAAAAAAAGCCCACTCACAAGAACAATCAACACTAATTTTTTCCACGGTAATGCCTTGAATTGTTGCCATTTATTCTGTCGATCTGCTACGGAACGCCAACGATAGCCGGGTATCTGGCGGCCCTCTAGCAATTCGCGGATAGCACCTAATGCGTTATGCTGAACCCAACTGTCGCTGTCATGTAAACACCGGTTAAGCGCAATTAACACGCGCTGTAACTGAACTTTATCTTTGATTTTTAATTGGCCTAAACTCTCGGCCGCAGCACCTTGCACCAAAAAGTCTTTATCCTGCAAAGTGGCCACTAAAGCCGAGAGGACTGTCTCACTTGCTACACCCAAACGGCCTAAACTCTCGGCCGCTGCACTTCGCACCCAATATTCTTCATTCTGCAAAGCGGCCGCTAAAGCCGAGATAACTGTGTCGCTTGCTACACCCAGACGGCCTAAACTCTTGGCCGCTGCATGTGACATCCAATCATATTTATCCTGCAAAGCGGTCACTAAAGCTGAAACGACCGTCTCGTCAATCGCGCCCAGACGGCCTAAACTCTCGGCCACAATATCTCGCACATTTTCATCCTGCAAAGTGGCCACTAAAGCCGAGATGACTGTCTCACTGGCTACACCCAGACGGCCTAAACTGTCGGCCGCTGCACCTCGTACTTCTTCATCTTGCAAAGTGGCCACTAAAGCCGAGATGACTGTCTCACTTGCTACACCCAGACGGCCTAAACTGTTGGCCGATGCATCTCGCACATCTTTATTTTTATCCTGCAAAGCGGCTACTAAAGCCGAGATGACTGTCTCACTTGCTACACCCAAATGACCTAAACTGTCGGCAGCAGCACTTCGTGCGTCTTTGTCTTCATTCTGCAAAGTAGCCACTAAAGTCGATATGACTGTCTCATCAACCGCGCCTAAACGGCGTAAACTGTCAGCCGCAGCATGTCGCACATATTTATCTTCATCCTGCAAAGTGGCCACTAAAGCCGAGATGACTGTCTCATTTGCTACACCCAGACGGCCTAAACTCTTGGCCGCAGCACCTCGCACCAAAGAGTGATTATCCTGCAAAGCGGCCACTAAAGTCGAAATGACTGTGTCGCTCGCTATGCCCAAATCGCCTAAACTGTTGGCCGCAGCATGTCGCACATCTTTATTTTTATCCTGCAAAGCAGCCACTAAAGCGGAGATGACTGTCTCACTTGCTACACCCAGACGGCCTAAACTGTCGGCTGCTGCACCTCGCACACTTTCATTTTCATCCTGCAAAGCGGCCACTAAAGCATCCACTAAATCCTGGATGAGCCTATCGTTCGTCGCGCCCATACTGCCTAAACTGTAGGCAGCAGTATCTCGCGCCCAAGATTCTTTATCCTGCAAAGCGGCCACTAAAGCCGAGATGACGGTTTCGCTTGCCACGCCCAAATCGCCTAATCTATCGGCGGCAACACGTTGCACTTCTTCATTTTCATCCTGCAAACCCTGCAAGAAAATATCAACCAATCCAGAGTCAGAAGGCAAGTACTTGGCGACGACTTTGACAAAGTGAGAAAGAAACTGATCATCAGGAAAGACCCAACCACGCAAGCATGGCTCGCGTAACCACAATAATGCTCTATCCTCAGCAACTTGGAACAATGTTTTCGACACCAACTCCGTTCGCCCTTCCAGCGTACAATCCGCAAATCCCTCCGCTGCTAACTCAAACTCTGGTAACAAATGCCATGCAATACGCCGTTGCCATTGCCAACTGGGCAACCATTTCCCTAAATTGAACCAACGTAGCTGCCATTTTTTCCGAGGAGGCAATAACCAACGACTCGGTGGTTTATAAACCTGTAAAATATGTAACAATAACTGAGACGCGGTTTCAGCATTTTCACCACTGTCAGTCCCTAAATGCCCAATCACCAATAAATGCACTTCTCGCCACCAAGCCTCATGTAAATGCGTCATCACCAAATCAATACAAACCTCTCTTGGTTGGGCTGCGATAAAGCGTGCGGTGAGATATTCCTGAAAAGTGCGGTGCATAAATTCTAACGTCCCATCACCGCGCCCTTGTAATAACCCACTGCGATCACGAATCGCCACCACAAAATTGTGCGCCTCCTCCTCAAGCGGTTTATCTAGCCGAGTGCCTTTTTGTTGCAGGGCTTCTAAGCCTTTGACTAACTGCGCTTCAATCTGTTCTTCTGAGGCCGCCAAACGTTCCGTGGTTTGATGTAGCCACTGAGCCACATAACCCAATAAATAGAGCTTGGTTTTCCAGCTAAATTGATTGCTCAACAAAAGGGAATTGACGTTGTCATCCCCAAATTTATCGCGTTCCCAGGTATCCAATAACGCTTCACAACATTTCTCATATAACTCCACCCGGCGATGGGGCAAGATACGATTGTTGCGGTAAACAATCGCAATAATGGTACACAGTAGTGGATTACGCGCCAAACCTTGAACATTTTGATTTTCTTGTATTTTTGTGGTTAACTCGTTGGCCTCCGCCGTCGCTCTATCGGGATCGATTTGACCATAAGCGGTATCATACCAATGGCCCATAAAATGACGCACATCCTCATCAGTAAACGGTTGCACCTCGGCCTGTTGAAAATCCCTTCTTAGATTGACTTGCTGAAAGCCGTGCGGGCGCGTCGTGAGAATGCACCAATTATGGGTATAATCCGGCGTGGTGATAAAAGCCTCCACCGCTTCCAATAACCGTTGCCGGGCACTGCGATTAGGCACTTCGTCTAAGCCATCCAATAATAATAAACCTTGCCCGTTTGCCAAAGTTTCGCGGATAAAACCAGCCTCGATATGGGGAAAACGCGCATCTTCCCCGACAAAAGTACTGATTTCGTCGGCTAAACTGAAAGTGGCCGGTGATTGGGCTAATGCGTGTAGACGGGTCACAAAACGGCGCAATTCCAACACAATAGGTATCCTATTTTGCGCAAAACGGGATCCCAATCGATCATCTTGCGCTTGCAACTGCTTAGCAAAAGTCACCGCTAACCACCGCATCAACGTCGTTTTACCGCTGCCGGGCGCACCAACAATCATTAAACGGTGGTATTGATGCAGCGTATCGGCGACAGACAACGTTTTAGCCGGCGGCGGCTCGGACGCTCGACCGCTCAGGGCTTGTAACGTTCGCAACTGCGCCTGCTCATGATCCTTGTCATGGCCTTTTCTTGTCAAAGCGAGCTGCTCTTTTTCCCAGAATACGCGCTGACTAAATGACTCGGATTGTGCCACTTGCATCGTCAGCTTGATAAAGATTTTATCCAGTAACACATGATGTAGCTCGCGGTTTCGCTCTGGCAAACCGGTGAGAGCAATCATGTTGTATATATTACTGACTTTACTGAGGTAATTTTGGGTTTGTTCTTGAAAGTTGGGAGAAATCATATTTGTTGGGTTTATGTTAAGTACAACGGATTGGATTAGTACAGCTTCTTTCCGGAATCAACGGATTTTTCTCACCCTAGCGCGTCAATGCCATTAAGCTAAGGGCAACCATAAAGGATTGCCCCTACTTAATGGCAGTTCGTAGGGTGGGCAACGTCTTTTTGTTGCCCACCTCAAACGTGGTTGCCGGCCCCAAAATAAATATGTTCGTAGGGTGGGCAACTTCTTTTTGTTGCCCACCTCAAACGTGGTTGCCGGCCCCAAAATAAATATGTTCGTAGGGTGGGCAACTTCTTTACGTTGCCCACCTCAAACGTGGTTGCCGGCCCCAAAATAAATATGTAAATATGTTCGTAGGGTGGGCAACGTCTTTTTGTTGCCCACCTCAAACGTGGTTGCCGGCCCCAAAATAAATATGTTCGTAGGGTGGGCAACGTCTTTTTGTTGCCCACTTCAAACGTGGTTGCCGGCCCCAAAATAAATATGTTCGTAGGGTGGGCAACGTCTTTTTGTTGCCCACCTCAAACGTGGTTGCCGGCCCCAAAATAAATATGTTCGTAGGGTGGGCAACGTCTTTTTGTTCCCACGCGCTAGTACTCTGTCAACTTTGTTTTGTCGGGTAGGGTGCGTCCCTATATGCGCCCTAGGGACAATCCAACCAGGTAGTTACACTGGCTATATTAACGCCGCACCAAAGGGGCGAGAGTCCCAAAGGGGCGTATTATTATAGCCAGTGTAACTACCTGGAACTCTATCCACCCCACCCAACATCATGCATTAGCTGGTAATCCTAATCTTGGTGTCGTTATGAGCTACTCTATGCACATAAATTTTAAATTTATGATTTTTCTATATTTTTATATTATTTCTGGTTGAGTTGAGTTGGTGGGCAAGCGGGCTGTACTATTTTTGAGTATTTTGGATTTCTAACAGCCCGCTTACCCACCCTACAAAAAACTGCAAAAAACTTGTGTGCATAGTTATGAGAGGGACTGGTGGCGTTAGGAAAATGCGATGGGCCGTAGGTCACAAAGGGAAAAGCGGTGGCGCACGGATTATCTCTGGCACAATGCCGAAACCGAAGATGACGAAATTTATTTTTTGTCTTTTTAAAAAATGAGCAAGAAAACCTGACTGGTAAATAAAAAGCTATAAGCGCTTTGCATGGTTATCAGTCTTAAAAATTTCCCCTACCCCCCCCCTTTTCTACTTCCCACGCGCCAGCGTGGGAACGAATCCGTTCATTCCGTCAATCCGTTGTACTTCAGTGTTTTTGGGAATGATGTCATTTTTTTTCGTACCAGGTTCGCCTTGTACTCCTGAGCAAGAACCAAGTTTTTTCGTACAATATTTATCCACCCGACAAATATTCCTGATAATGTTGCTGCAAAAAATCCATCGCCTCAATCTCTTCTATAGCCTTAATCCGATAAAGTTGATGAATGCCGGCCGTTTCGCGTAATTCATAATAGCCGGGATAATTGACCAATAATTGTTCTAATTGCGCCAACAAATAGCTTTCTGTCAGCCGAAATATGGCCCCCGGCGCGGCTCGATAACCATCACTGTGCAATAATGTTTGTATCGGTAAACCCGATTGTTGCGGCTGTTGTTTAAAAAGTGCCGTCACAGCAAAACCTAAGATACTACAAGGTAAACTTAATCGCTCATCTGGTTTACAATGATAAATTTTGTTAGACGAACATTGAATTAAGTCCAACATAGATAACGGTGAATCAAGGGCATCTTCTGATAGCACCCCTTTGTTATGAGCAGACGGTGTGTACATCCTTAAAATCACATTCGTATCTATTTTTAAGGTACTATCCGCTTTGGTTAGTCTCACCTGGGTTTTGACAAACGATTTTAACGCGGCTAAAACTTCGGCCTCGGTAAACTCAGGTTTATGAAAACTATTAAAAAACCAAAATATCGCCGTCGCTATCACCGGGTTTGAAGCCAGTAACCAATGAATTAACCAAATAGTTGCTTCATCTTCTAAATAAGGATCCCACCCATCTTGGGAAAACAGGGCGGTACCTAAATCCGTCGGTTGCCAAGTTTTACCTCTCAGCACAATCAGACGAGCAGCTTGCAACCAATAATGGATGGCATTGACCATATTTTTGCCAACGCCCAATTCTACCGTCGCTTTTTCATCATTAAAGATAGAAGTATTTTGCACAACCGCTTGAAAACCCTTAGTTAGCCAACCAAACCGTAACGGAAAAGTTTCATGCCGTCCAAAAGTAGTGTGTTCTGAGTTAAATTGCATTGTAAATATGACCTAAAAATAACTACAAGGATTGTATATAATAAAGGATTTATTGCGAAAGGGTTTATAAAAGTGTTCAAGTCGTGATGCTATCGCTTTTTTTGGCGATAGTATCACTCAAAAAAATGTTGGTTATCGTTGCCCTTTTAAGTCGAAGGACATATTGATTTGGAACGAGACTAATTATGTGAACAGCAAAAGTGATACTATCGCCCAAAAAAAAGCGATAGCATCACAAAATAAAAAAAAGCGATAGCATCACAAAATACTTTCAAATAAACTTATTACAACTTTTTGTCCTGTACATTAATAATAAATATAATAAATCTTATAAAAGGACTGGGATTAACATTAGAGTTGTCAGAAAATAAATAAGAAAATAAGGGTTTTTAGCACCAGGGGCGATGCCCCTGGCTATATTAATGTCGCACCTTCAGTGCTTTTCTGTTAGCACCGAAGGTGCGTATTATCTACGCCCGTGGCAACGCCCCTGGCTGAAATGTGAGTGATGTGTTGTGTCGACACGTTTTCTTAGAAACTTGAAGCAATTCAGGCCAATAGGAAGAATCCCCAAATTCTAGGGATTACAATTATGTTATTTATAGGGATGAAAGGCTACCCTTGCTGTATTACTCAGTAAAAGCATAACTTACCCATTTGGATATTAGGATATGCCTAGTATTTGGATTAAGCAGGG
>Ga0164315_10004954_pt1 | contig 10387 bp, 8 predicted proteins | sample GuaBasSedimGuay6_FD_113737 | JGI IMG/M metagenome (GOLD analysis project Ga0164315, IMG submission 113737) | Subseafloor sediment microbial communities from Guaymas Basin, Gulf of California, Mexico - Guay6, Core 4569-2, 0-3 cm | ecosystem: Environmental > Aquatic > Marine > Hydrothermal vents >...
ATTCACCTGAAGAACTTACAAAAAGAATAGACTATATTGTAAACACGTTTGACCAGCCTGCCCTGGTGGAAGAATACCTTCCCGGAGATGAATATACTGTTTTGATGCTGGGCAATGGCGTACATCAAGTCTTTTTACCCGGCAAAGTTGTGGTTGATCCTTCCCTGTTTGGTAAATACCCCATCCTGAGAACTGATTTAAGAGGGGTGGGAGTAACAAAGATAAAACCTGTTTCAAAAATGAAAGAAGATCTTATTGAGCTGAGTCAACAGGCTATGGAAGCACTGAACTGCCTGGATCATGTCAGAACTGACATACGCCTTGATGCCAAAGGCAAACTGAAAATCATTGAAGTGAACGGGATACCCGGATTAAAACCGGTTAAAAGCTGGAGTCCGCAAATATTTTCCCTGAACTATCCTTCTGCTGATGGCCCCATGGAAGATTATCGAAAACTCATCGACCATATTCTAACCTCTGCACTGGCACGTTACAATATAGACTAAAGGATTGTATTTTGAGCACCCCCAAAAATAGTAATCCACGGCAGCCTGAATCGATCATTCAGGAAACAGACCCTTTGAAAGGATTTGCTTATCACCTTGATTTCTCCCTTCCTTTTATTGCCACTGCCATTCATGCCGGACATCGGGTGCGAAAGGAATTGCAACCTTTTATGGCGATTGATTCTGACCAGCGAAGATTTGAAGAAGATACAGGCACGGATCTGATGATAAAGGACCTGGGCAATGCTGTCTGGGCTCTTGAATCACGCTCTGTCTACGATATTAACCGTTCCCGGGAAATAGCATTGCCGCTCACACCTGAAAGATTCTGGGGAATACAGGTATACAAAACCCTGCCAAGTCCTGAAATGAATCAAAAAAGCCTGGAAAATTATGAATCCTTTTATCGATTTATGGAAGCCTGTATAGCAACTCTTCTGGATCAATTTGGATTCTGCATTATATATGATATCCATTCCTATAATATTTCACGGCAAAAAAAAAAAGGAATTGTATCACCTCCTGTCTTTAATCTTGGCACAGCCCTTCTGGACAAATCAAAATGGGGAAAGGCCATTGAGTTATGGCTGAAACAGCTTGGCACCATCTCTTTGCCGGGAATAAAGACAAGTGTGGCAGAAAATTATGTATTCTCAGGTAAAGCAGAGTTTTGCAGACGTCTTTGCCGTCTGGATGACCGCATCCTTGTTCTTCCCACGGAAGTATCCAAGGTGTATATGGATGAAATGACAGGCCAGGTTTATCCGGATGTGATCCAGGCTATTGCAAAAGTACTTAAGGCTGCTATTTTATCCCATGTTAAGCTGTTGCCCAATAAAGAGAACCACTTTTAACTCACCCGTCCGGTCATTTAAAAGCGGTTCACTGTTCCTTGCAAAAAGCCTGATTAAAAATGAAGCTTTTCTTTCAGACTTTTTTTAACAGCTTCATCCCTGTAGGATAATACATTAACAGGCGATCGCTTAAAAACTTTTTCGGCAACTGCACCGATGATACTGTTTTTTAAATTGGACCGTCCTCTTGTTCCCATGACAACAAGATCAGGCATCTCCTTGGTAATGGTCTTTAAAATCTCATCCACCGGTTTTCCAACCTTGAATAATATTTTTACCCTGTCCTTGTCAATTTTAGATTCATCCGCCATTTTATTGAGTCTTTGCTTCCTGTCCCTGCGAATTTCTTCAACATAGTGTTCTGCATCCACATCATAGCCCATGGCAACAATAGTCTCCACAGATTCAATATTTCTTGAATTAATGATGCTTAAGACAATAAGCCGGGCATTATTTTTTAAAGCAACCTGTACCGCACAATCAAAAACACCTTGTGAATAATCTGTAAAAGCAAGGGGAACAAGAATTTTTTTAATCGTATCCAATGACTTTCTCCTCTACATAAGATTAAAAATCGCCAAAGGCCTCTTTGGCTGTCTTACCCTCTTCCCGGGGAATTCTCGGCCTCTGGATCAAATAAATGATACCAAAAAGAAGGAGAGCAAACGGATAAATATAGTATCTCTGATCATGGGGCAGTCCCACCAGTGATGCAATGGCATCAGGCCTCATGGCACAAATGGTAACACTTAAAAACAAGGGTATTTCCCATATCCTGTTTCTTGCCACAAACCATCCCTGGGTTGCCGATGCAAAAGCAAAATTGCCGATGCAGGCCATGAGAAAAATCAATATCCCCTGGGACCAGGACGTAATATTATGGAGGATCAAATCAGAATTGAAAATGAACATGAATGGCAGTATGGCCGTTCGAATATCATACATGAATCCCTGTATGCCCGTGGCAATGGGCGGAGACTTTGCAATTGCAGCCGCAGCATAGGCGGCAAGTCCGACAGGCGGCGTATCATCTGCCAGAATTCCAAAATAAAAACAGAACAGATGGGCGCTCATTAAGGGCACAAACCATTCCTGGGCACCGGCAATGCTTACAATTGCAGGTGCTGTCAAGGATGCCATGACAATATAGGTTGCCGTTGTAGGCAGACCCATTCCGATAATCAGGCTGGCAAAGGCAGTTATGATAAGCATGAAATAAATATTACCCATGGAGATAACATCAATTATTTCTGTTATAAGCCCTCCCAGTCCCAAGGAGACAACACCCACGATAATACCGGCTGCTGCTGTTGCAAGGGCCACGGAAACCATGTTGCGGGCACCGGATGCAAGGGCTGCAAAAATATCAAGAACCGCCTTTTTTATTGCAGGCCCAATGGGTTTTTTAGCTATATATGCTTTGACCGGTTCCTGAAAAATCATAACCACAGCCATCAACCAGATAGCGTGAAATGCAGCAAGTTCAGGGGAGTGTCGCACCACAACCAACTCATAAAGCAGCAATGCAATCGGGATCATAAAATGAATCCCGCTTAAAAAAGTTTTAAAAAACAAAGGCAGTTCTTTTCTTGGTATGCCTCTTAACCCTAACTTGGATGCTTCAATATGGGTAATATAGAACAATGCAGCATAGGAGGCAAAGGCCGGTATGGCAGCCGCCTTGATGACCTCTACGTAAGGGACGTTGACATATTCTGCTATAATAAATGCAGCAGCGCCCATAATAGGAGGTGCCAACTGCCCATCAGTGCTTGCAGCCACTTCAACTGCCGCAGCCTTGGTGGCTGGATACCCTACCTTTTTCATCATGGGTATGGTAAATGTTCCCGTTGTAACAATATTGGCAATACTGGAACCTGACACCATTCCTGTAAGTCCGCTTCCAAGTACGGCAGCCTTTGCAGGACCGCCTTTAAAACCACCTAAAAGACTTAAGGCAAGCTGGATAAAATAACGGCCTGCACCTGCCCTGTCCAGCATGGCACCAAACAAAACAAATAAAAAAACAATGGTGGCGGAAACATCAAGGGGAATACCATAAATACCTTCAGTGGACATAGTCATCTGTCCTACAAACCTGTTTAATGATACTCCCTTAAAGGCAATAAGATCCGGCATATAGGGCCCTAAAAAGGCATAAGTACAAAAAAAGATGGCAATGATGGGGAGAGCCGGCCCAATCACCCTTCTGGCAGCTTCAAGAAGTAATATAGTCAAAATAATGCCAATGACAATATCCCTCTGAATCGGCGCACCATAACGCGTGGTAATTCCTTGAAAATCAAGAACAAGATTAAGAGCTGAAAGACATGCAACAATGGCAATAATATAATCAAAAACAGGTATTCTGTTTGTGGAAGATAAAAATTTTAATCCAAAAATTTTTTTTTTAAAAACAGGATAATTTAAAAAAACGATCAATAATGCAAATCCAAGATGGATTGACCGGATATAGGTTGAATCAAGTATCAGCCAACTTGCTATAGACAGCTGAAACAAACTCCATGTCACTGCAATGGTGGGAATCACCCATTTTTCAAGCCCGAGAGGCTTTCGTCCTATCCCTTCTTCTTCCTCTGCCATTTTCCTGGCAAGTTCCAACCCATCATCTAATTCCTGAACTTCAGTATAGCTCATATTTTCCACCCAATTTGAAACAGCAGTGGAGAAGATCTGTTAATATCAGATCTTCTCCACTGCCAATACATTTAAACACAGTTTAGAAAAATCTAACTATTTCAGACCTACTTCTTTATAGTACTTCATTGCGCCTGGGTGGAATGGTGCTGAAAGACCTGTCAACATAGCTTCTTTAGTGAGGCCTGCATAGGCAGGATGCAATTTTGTAAATGATTCAAAGTTGTCAAACACTTCTTTTGTAATAGCATAAACCACATTATCAGGTACTTTTACTGATGTAACAAATGTTGCTTTCACACCAAATGTCGGAACTGCATCTTCAGTATTTACAGCACCAGGATAATTTTTCATCAGGGTTTCAGCCTTTGCATAATAGGGATATTTTGCCAAAAGACTGTCAATATTTAAAATAGGAACAAATTTAACCTTGCGAACTCCTGAAGTAGCTTCCTTGTAATATCCTGAAGGATGTCCAACAGTATAGAACGCAGCATCAAGTCTGCCGTCCTGAATAAGTCCCGGGGCTTCTGCAGCTTTTAAACTTTCTGCATGAAAATCTGTCTTCCAGTTCAGTCCGTTGGCTTCAAGTGCGTCAATGGCATTCTGACGATACCCCGATCCAAGGTTTCCAATATTGACTCTTTTACCTTTAAGATCGGCAAGGCTGTTAATGTTGGCATCTACTGCCGCAATAAGGTCAACTGTTTCAGCATGGATGGAAAACACTGCGCGCAGATCTTTCTGGGGACCTTTATCTTTCCAGTCTGCAATACCTTTTACTGCCTGGTATTGACGATCTGACTGAGCCACACCAAAATCAAGATCACCGGCCAGAATAGCATTGATATTAAAAACAGATCCGCCGGTTGATTCAACTGTGCAGCGAATACCATATTCTTTTCGTTTTTTGTTAACGATCTTGGCAATCGCACCACCGGTGGGATAATATACACCTGTAATTCCACCTGTTCCAATGGTTACAAAAGTTGCTTTTGCCTGGGCTTGAGTCGGTGATAGGCCCCAAAAAAGAACCATTCCAAATAAAAGTGCCGTTGTTAAAATTAATGCTTTTTTCATCTTAACCTCCTGGTTTAAATATTAATAATTAATAATTATTTTGATAATTAAATTACCTGGTTTTTCCTCCCTCCTTTCTTTTTATGTTAAAAAGTTACAATCCCCAATCGTATTTGTAAAGGATTAATCCGAAAAAAATTTTATTTTTTAAGTATTATCCTTGCATCCACAACATCCAGCCCATGCTCATAAAGAATGATGGGATTCAGATCCATTTCCTCAATTTCAGGATAGGATTCAATCAGTTCAGAACACATGGATATTAATTTTCTCAATGCTTTTTTATCATATCCTTTGTGCCCTCTTACACCGTCTAAAAGGACAGAAGAGCGGGTATCTTCCAGTATTTTTTTACAGGAAGTCTGATTGACGGGCAATACCCAGAACGTCACATCTTTCATGATTTCAACCATGATACCGCCCAGCCCATACATGATTACCGGCCCAAACTGCTCATCTACCTTGGTTCCAATAATAGTTTCAAGACCCTTTTGCGCCATTGGAGCAACAAGGACACCCCGGATGTCAGCTTCCGGGTTATAGGCATTCGCACTTTTAATAATCTGCTCAAATCCTTTTTTAACCTCTTTTTCAGAAATCAAATTCAGTTTAACCCCGCAGGCATCGCTTTTATGCAGGATATCCGGTGAAACAATTTTTAATACAACGCTCACTTGAGGTTTGCTGCTCACTTGACTTTCACTATTTTCTATAATTTTTTGTGCAATTTCCCATGCCTCATCGGAAGTTTTAGCCACCTTCCCCACAGAAGTAGGTGCGCCGTGAAGTTTGATCAATTGTTTTGCTTCATGCTCTAACAGCACATGACGGCCTTCTTTCCCGGCATTTTCAATAATCTGTACCCCTTCTTGCCTGGCACTGGCCCTCCAGTTAAAAACAAAATTAGTTTTTGCATGATAGGATTTTAAATAATTGCCATATTTACAAAGGGATGCCACACATTTGCAGGAAATGTCCAGGGAATCATGAACGGGTATGCCATAATGCCGTAGTAAATCAAGGGCATGGGACTCATAAGAACTATAAAGAGAATGCACAAAAATAGGCTTATTTTTCTTTTTTACCATTGCCCCGAATCGATGAGCCGCGGACTCTTCTCCAAAGATAAGGCTTTTTTCAAACCGGATGCCATATCCGCCAAAAAGGCCGACAACCAGAAGCCCGCCAACACTGGGATCTTGTAAAATAATTTTGGCACAATCTGCAAACAGGCTGGGATCAGAATCTGTCCCACCTGCCACATCAACGGGATTGGTTACGGATGCAGCTTCAGGCAGGATTTTCCTTAAATTTTCTTTTGTTTTTTCAGACAGTTCAGGCAGATTGATGCCATAATCCGTTAAAAGGTCTGCTGCAATGGTGGCATGCCCCCCGCCATCGGCAAGGATGGCAAGGGCATTATTTTTAATCGCGGGTTGACTGGAAAGCGTCTCTGCCACGGGGAAAAGTTCATCTGAATTCTCAATCACGATGATGCCGGCACGTCCATAGGCCCGATTTGCCACTTCACTCATTCCTGCAAGAGATCCGGTATGGGACCCTGCCGACTTTTTCCCTGTTGCCGACCGGCCGCTCTTTAAAAGAATAATCGGCTTTTCTTTACTTGTTTTATGTGCTTCCTGAAGGAACTTACGGCCCTCACTCATCCCCTCGACATACATAAGGATGGCTTTTGTATCCGGATCATTTCTGAAAAATTCAAGATACTCATGAAACTTGATGTCTGACTCATTTCCCACCCCTACATAATAGGTAAACCCCTCGTGCTTGCGGATTGTGGCCTCTGTAATCAGTGTCAGCGCCATGTTTCCGCTCTGGCAGAGCAGTGCTATGTGTCCTTTGGGGGCATTCTGGATTCCCACAAGATTCATATTGCTTTTCATATTGATCATTCCAGACGTATTCGGCCCGATCAGTCTGACACCCGTCTCTTTTGCCGCCATGACAACCTGCTGTTCAAGTTCCTTTCCTTTGGCACCCAGTTCCCTGAAGCCACCGGCAATAATAACAGCACCGGAAACCTTTTTTTCACCGCATTTTCTTAAAATGTCTGGAATTGTTCTGGCCGGGGTTGTAATCAAGGCAAGATCTACAGAACCTTCAATATCACTAATATCTTTATAACATCGAAGCCCTAAAATCATATCTTCTTTTGGATTAACCGGATAAATCTGTCCTTCAAAGTCATCTGCCAAAAGGGTTTTAATGGCCTGGTATCCCCGCTTTGTTTTATTTTTTGATGCACCGATGATGGCAACGGACTTGGCATTGAGCACTTTATCTAACATAATTTTTTCCTTTGATTATTTTTTTCTCTGCTCAAAATTTTCCAAAGAGTGTTCCCTGTCTTTGGTTGAAACACAGGCCAGACAGGCTTCAATTTCATAATCCATCAAGGCTTCAAGGCTTGCTTCTCCCTGGGCCATGAGAAAACCCTTTTTAATGAGCTTCAGAGAAAAAGACGAGTTGGCAACAATTTTTTTTGCCATGGCAAGAGCTTCATCCATCAACTCTTCAAGGGGAACCGCTTTATTGACCAGACCTATTTTCCAGGCTTCCTCACCCGTGATATTTTCTGCGGTAAATAAAAGTTCCCTTGCCTTGCCCGGTCCTACCAAATCCTGAACAAGACGAAATGCACCACCCGTGACAGATGAGGTTACCCTTGCCTCGGGGGAACCGATAAGGGCCTCTTTGGCTGCAATTCGGATATCACAGGCCAGGGCAAGTTCGTACCCTGAACCCAGGGCATACCCATTAATGGCTGCAATGGTGGGTTTTTCAAACCGGATAATTTTTCTTGATGCTTCCTGAAGAGATTCAAGGTAAGCTCTGTAATCTTCAATGCTTCTGTCCTTTGAATCTTTCAGGTCAGCCCCGGTTGAAAAGGCACGGCCTTCCCCGGTAATAATCAGCGCCTTAACATCTTTGTCCTGTTTTACTCGTTCAAGGGCATCCTGCATCTCAATCCAGAGTTGCCGATTCATTGCATTGAGTACCTTGGGCCTGTTCAACCTGATCAGACCAATCTGATCCTTTTTTTCATAAATAATACATTCATAATCCATGGAATTCACCTTATTATTAATAATAATTTCTTAGTCAGATTTCAGCACAGAAAGAAATGCAGACTGGGGGATTTCAACAGAACCCACCATTTTCATTCGTTTTTTGCCTTTTTTCTGTTTTTCAAGAAGTTTTCGTTTTCTTGAAATATCACCGCCATAACATTTTGCCGTCACATCTTTTCTGAATGCAGATATGGTTTCCCTGGAAATAATCTTGCCGCCAATGGCACCCTGGATGGGTATTTTAAACTGCTGCCGGGGAATCTCTTTTCTCAATTTTTTACAGGCTGTTCTGGCACGGGCTTCTGCCTTGTCCCGGTGAATTAGCTGGGACAAAGCGTCCACCCGTTCACCATTAATCAAAAAATCAAGTTTTACAAGGTGTCTCCTGGTATCCGGCAATCTTGTAATCAAAGGACCCATATCCCTGGGTAACACTTTTAAGCCGATCATAAAATTCATACACCACTTCAGCCAAGGGCAGGTCAAATTTCATTTCCATACGGTTACTGGTCAAATACTGGTAATTTTTACTGACTCCCCGAAATTCATGACAGACCTGCATGACATTGCCCATATATTTATCCGGCACAATGATGGAAGCATTTATAAACGGTTCTCTGACCCTGGTAATTTCGGCAGGATCAGGATATTGGACCGGGTTATCAATAATTTTTATGGTTCCATCCGTATAGGTGATCTCATACATGACAGACGGGGATGTCAAAATCAGAGAAACATCATATTCGCGTTCAAGCCGTTCCTGAACCACTTCAAGATGTAAAAGACCCAGAAAACCACACCGGTATCCAAACCCCAGAGCTGAGGAACTGTCTTTCTCATAAATCAAAGATGCATCATTCAGCTTAAGTTTTTCCAACGCCTCGGTCAATTCCTCATAATCATCCGATGCAACAGGATACATGGATGAAAAAACAACGGGTGTAGGCTCCCTGAATCCACCCAGACGCTTTTCACACGGTTTATCCGGCATGGTAACCGTATCCCCGATTTTCACGTCACTGATATTTTTAATGCCGGCAATAAAGTATCCCACCTGCCCTGCCACAAGTTCTTTTTGGGATTGTCGCACGATTTGAAACAATCCCACTTCTTCAACTTTATACTGAGCATTATTTGACATAAACAAAATCTTATCGCCTTTTTTAATGCTGCCTTCAAAAATCCTGAAATGAACAATCGTTCCCCTGAACGCGTCATAATGAGAATCAAATATCAGGGCTTTGAAAATAGAATTGTCCGAGGAAACAGGGGGGGGTATTTTTCTGACAATGCTCTCAAATATCTTGTCTACACCCAACCCTGTCTTTGCCGAAACCAGTAAGGCATCATCAGAATCAAGCCCCAGATCCTCTTCGATCTGATCTTTGGCCCAGTCGATCTGGGCAGAAGGCAGATCTATTTTATTGATCACTGGTATGATTTCAAGTTCATACTCCATAGCAAGATATAAATTGGCCAAAGTCTGGGCTTCAACCCCCTGGCTTGCATCTACCAGTATCAATGCCCCCTCGCATGAGGCAAGTGCCCTTGACACCTCATATGAAAAATCCACATGGCCGGGTGTATCGATCAGGTTTAAAAGGTATTGTATTCCATCAGCCGCCGTATAGGGAAGAGAAACGGTCTGACTTTTAATGGTAATCCCCCTTTCTCTTTCAATATCCATGGAATCCAGTATCTGCTCTTTCATATCCCTTTCCGAAATAATACCGGAAAGCTGAATCAGCCTGTCAGACAATGTTGACTTCCCATGATCAATATGAGCAATAATGCTGAAATTTCGAATATTTTTTATATTTAACTTCAATCTTACTCCAAACTAATATATTGACAAATAATACGCATCCGGTTAAATGTTATGTTAATGTATTTACCAATTGCATTATAAAGTGTCAAGAAAAGTTAGAACCAAAGGATATTACCCTGGGGAAAAAATCATGCCATATTCTATTCTGATTGTTGATGACGATATTGCCATTACAGATACTGTAACACAATATCTGAAAGCAATACATTATGATGTTAAAAGTGCATCAAATGCAACAGAAGCCTTGGAAATACTCAATTCATTTGAAGCAAATATTGTCCTTACCGATATTATGATGCAGGGAATGGATGGGCTGGAACTCACCCGCAGGATAAAAGAGTCTTATGATATTGATGTCATGGTCATGAC
>Ga0164315_10004955_pt1 | contig 10387 bp, 11 predicted proteins | sample GuaBasSedimGuay6_FD_113737 | JGI IMG/M metagenome (GOLD analysis project Ga0164315, IMG submission 113737) | Subseafloor sediment microbial communities from Guaymas Basin, Gulf of California, Mexico - Guay6, Core 4569-2, 0-3 cm | ecosystem: Environmental > Aquatic > Marine > Hydrothermal vents...
CTCTATAACCAGGGGGAGATCTACAACCTGTCCATATCCCGTGGCACATTGACTGCGGAAGATCGCTTTAAAATCAATGAGCATATGATCAGCACCATAAAAATGCTGGATAGCCTGCCTTTTCCTCCCGAGCTGCAGAATGTGCCGCGTTACGCATCGACTCACCACGAAACCATGCATGGCAAAGGCTACCCAAGAAAACTGTCCGGCGACCAGTTGAGTATTCCCGAGCGAATACTGGCGGTTGCCGATATTTTCGAGGCGCTCACCGCTGGCGACAGACCCTATAAAAAAGCCAAGCCCGTTAGCGTGGCGATAGACATCCTTCACAGGATGGTGCTCGATGGCCATCTTGATAAAGACTGTTTTAACCTATTTATCGATTCCGGCGTTTATTTGAAATACTCAGAAGAGTGTCTGAACCCGGAGCAGGTCGACGTGGTAGATATCAGTAAATACGGGGAGTAGTCGCCCCGGGCGTGAAGGGTCCGTTAAACATGGGAGTGCCCAGTCAGCAGAATTTAGCTTTCGGTGTTAAGGCTGGATTACTTGGCGGACTCGGCAGGATCTTTCGCTGGCCAGAAAGCATCGAACACGGCCACCGCAACTGAGCCGTAAACAGCAATGACCACAAACAGAAACAGGCGGGAATAAAACGCGCCACCAGCCGCCGAGCCACCCTGACTGTCGAGCACTGCGGGGGCTAAAACTATAATCATGGTGGTAAACGCATAGGACCACATGGAAAACTTCGGGTGCATCGTGGCTCCCTGGAAAATACGGGGTCCAAACAGTAATCCCGCCAGGCCAATCAGCAAGGTATACATGAGCAGGGAGGGCCAGATACTTAAAATCTGCCAGGCGATAATGGCGCCGACGCCACCCCATAACGTTGATTCCATCATGGAGCGTCCCATTTCCCGGCTATTGTCAACACTGGCTTGCTGGCCCATTGATGCCACCTTGATCATTACCGCTGTATAGCTGGTACTGGCGCTTGAGAACAGAAACAACAGGGTGATGGGGTAGGTGATGAGCATGGCTCGCAGCGCCTTTCTACGCGCGGCCCGCAGGTCAGGCTTTGGCGGTGCAGGTGCATTGGCCGGTCCCGCAGGCCCGGCTACAAGGTCTGGCAATAGAGTGTGGGCGATCCAGACAAATGCCAGTCCGAAAATAGCACCCAATGCCAGGCCCTGAGCGAGGGGAAAGATCATATCGATGCTGACACTGCCGATGGTTACTACCAAAGTCAGTCCCATTGTCATGAATGTGCCCATGGCCGGTGAGCCACCACGAGCAGTGAAATAGAAGCTGTAAAACAGAGCCAGGGCGATGAGTGACACGCCTGCCGGGCGTAGGTGTTCGAGGAAGGGTAGCAGGGTTAGCGCGCCTAAAATCAGTGGTGAAACAAGTGCCAGAACAAATGTTACCCCGCTTTTAAGACCGGGCGGGGGGAGTGGCAAGGAGAGTAGAACCAGGGTGAATACGGGGGCTAAAAACGACATAGGCCATGCCGCAACCTGGGAAAACCATAGGGATAGCGCTGTTCCCAGCGCCATTCTTAGTATGCGGCGGCTGGCGATATCGCTGGCTGCCACCTCGCGATCCGCCTGCCCCGGTTGATTGGGCTTCGTGTCCGTTGGCGTAGCCTCAGCCAAGTTCGCTTCCGTAGTCACGGCTAATAGGCATAGGTGAGGATAGATACCATCTTTATGTGCAACCCGGCGATGATATTGAATATCCAGTGTTCACCGGTGTAAACCATTACAGATGCCTGTGAACCCACCTTGAGGTTAGTGCTTTTTTCAGTGGGCGCGTCAAAATCAATGACCACCGGGAAACGCTGGGCGCTGCGTAGCCAGGCGCGATCATTGTCGATGGTGGGCAGGCTACCAAGCGCAGCGGAGTCGACGGCGACACCAAAACCCATATCGCGAATGGAGCCTTTGATTACGTTGCCCGGCATCATATCGAAGACGATGGCGACCTCGTCATCGGGTTCGATGTTGCCGAGATTGTTCTCGGTAAAATCGGCCTGCACCCAGATATTATGGGTGGCGATAAAGGTCATTTGCGGTGCACCGGCGGAGACGAAACTGCCTTTATCCAGACGCACGCCGGTAACGACTCCATCCGCTGGCGCCAGTATTGTTGATCTCTCCAGGTCGAGACGGGCCTGGCCCTGAGCGGCTAGCGCCTGTTGAATACGGGAGTTGGCCTCGCCTTCCGCGCCTCTATTTTGAGTCGCCTGCTCGACGCTAGCCTCTGCCGCCGCAACACTGCCCTGGGCTGCTGTCAATGATGCTTCGGCTGATTCCAGTCGACGCTCGGATATCGCGTCCGGGTCTTCTTTGCGGATGGTGCGCATGCGCACAGCGTCCTGCTTTGATCGGGTCAAATTGGCCTGGGCAGAGCCGAGTGAAGCTTGCGCCGCTGCGACAGCAGCCGTCGATGCTCCGAGTGCCTGGCGGGCGGATTCAAGATTGGCGTCAGCGGTTTGTACGGCAAGACGGTAGCGGTCAACGTCGATCTGGAATAGCTCCTGGCCGGCGGTGACGGGCTGATTGTTGGCCACCGAAACAGAAGTGATAGTGCCGGAAATCTCTGCGGCAATGGGTACGACCAGGGCGTTTACTCTGGCTTGCGATGTATAGGGAGTGACGCGGTCTGAGCGCAGGTACCAGAGGAGGAGTACCAGACAGAGGCCGAGAATAATAAATGTCCACTTGCGCACCGGGTCGCCGGCGGATGGATTCGAAGGGTCGGTTTGCTCCGCTTCAGCCTGATCGACTTGCTCTGACATTGTGTTTTGATTCCTTTTCTATAAAGAGGGCTTGGTCATGAATTGAACCGGGCTTACCAGTCAGGTTTGGGCAGTCCATCTTCTTTGTCGGGGTCTGTAAAGTCAGTTTCTAGCAGGTCACCCCAGTTAGTTCGTTGGCGCATGGTTTCCAGGGTTTCCGCGTCAACCATTGGCAGTCCGGCGCGATCTTCCCAGCCACCGCCAAGGGCTTTGTAGAGTGCGATCAAGCTGCGGACCTTATCGCTTTGGCTGGTGACGTAGCGCTGTTGCTGGGTAAATAATGCCTGTTGCGCGTCCAGCACCCGCTGGTAATCAGAAAAACCCTCGCGAAAGCGTAGCGTGGCCAGCTCGTTAGAGCGCTTCGACGAGGCTACCGTTTTGGCAAGAAGGGCGGTTTGTTGGTCTTTGCCCTTAAAACCGGCGATCGCATTTTCGGCCTCGCGTGCAGCCTGCAGCACGGTTTCACGGTAGTTGACCAGCGCCTGTTGCAGTCGAGCATCCTGTACGCGGACATTGTTTCGGATCCGACCGTAACTTAAAAATGGCCAGCTAAAAGATGGACCGATGGTGTAAGTGATGGCGTCAGAATCGAACAGGTCTCCAAAATCATCGTCGACGGGTCCCCCCGCTGACAGGCCAAGGGAGCCGATTAGACTAAAACTTGGGTAGAGGTCCGCTTCAGCCAGGCCGACCAGTGCATTTTGCGCCATTGCCTGCAACTCCGCCTGGCGTACATCCGGGCGGCGGCGCAGCATGTCGGCGGGGAAGCCCACCGGAATATCTGCCGGAATACTCGGGATGCCGTTTTCGCGAGCTAGCAACTCGGTTACCGTACCAGGCGCCTGGCCCAGTAGTGTTGATAGCGCATTACGCGCCTGCTTGAGGGCTATGTCGAGTGCGGGGATAGTGGACTCGGTGCTGAGTAACAGGGATTGCGCCTGTTGCATGTCGAGCCCGGAATTCTGCCCGTTGCGGTAGAGCACCTCGGTGATGTCGTAGCTGCGCTGCTGCAGGCGAATATTTTCCTGTGATATGCGTAATTGTTCCTCGGTGGAGCGGATGATGGCGTAGGTATCGACCACCTGCGCGGTGAGGAGGATGAGGGCCTGATCGTAGGCAGCAATAGACGCCATAAAAGCCGCATCAGCCGACTCGATGCCGCGGCGGAAACGACCCCAGAAATCGATCTCCCAGGCCGCATTTAAACCCAGGCCGTACTGCCAGTAATTGGAGGTGGAACCGCTGCTGTCAGGCGGCGATATATTGGTGGCGCTGCTGTTCAGACGCTGGGACTGTGGATAGAGCGCGCCGATAGCCACACCCAGTTGGGCTCTGCTTTCCAGCACGCGCAGGCCGGCAATTTCTAGTGTGTTGTTATTTGCCCGAGCAGACTCAACCAGCTCATTCAAAATTGGGTCGTTAAACATCTGCCACCACCTGACATCTTGTGAGGTGGTGGTTTCCAGGCCCTGACTGACGGGTTCTAACCACTGCGAAGCAGGGTCAATTTCTGGCTGGAAAAAATCTGGGCCGACCGGTGCGCAGCCATTTAGCAGAATCGGCAGTACTAAGCCTGTTAGCCTGGGTAGCAGCAGTTTATTGGTTCGGAAAGACAAAACCGCAGTTACCGGGCTGATTCGTTGTGGCTCATGGCAGACTGGTGCTGGCGCAGGAGAGCTTGCATGACTGAAAACATGGTACCTGCGGTGAGTCCAAACATGAGTACGCCGCTGGCTGCTTCAAGCGCACCCAGCAGGCGCCACTGCTCACTCATAACAATATCCCCATAACCGAGTGAAGCGAAGTTGACAGTGGAATGATAGAAAGCGGTAGCAAACACCTGAAATTCACCCAGATACAGAAATAGCGTGGCCCAGATTGTGATCTGGACCAGATTCCCGACAAAGAGGACCGCCAGTGCAACGGTCAATACCCAACTATATTTGAAAGCAGTCGCTTTGTGTTCGCCAGGTTCTCGTCTACTGACAAAATAGCGAATCAAAACCACCACCGCCAAAACCTGGATGACCATATTCACCAGAATGGTCAGAATGCCGACAAGTAAAGGTATAAGCATGCTTTTCTCTTGGATTCACCTGGGGGTCTGAGGATTCATCTGCGGCTCCCCGGGTTTTGGTCAGCGAATGATAGCCGTCCCTTAACCATCAGGACGGCTATCTCTCGGTGCAGTTATTGCGCTGGAGGCGCGTCCACCGCAGCTGCGTCGCTATCAGTCTCGCCGGCTGCTAACCAGGCCTGGACCAGCTTGTAAGCCAACGCGAGGACAACCGCGCCAACAAACAGGCCGATAATACCGGACATGACCATGCCGCCAATCGCACCGAGCAGAATGACCAGCATGGGGGCGTCAACGCCGCGGCCAAGCAAAAGGGGCTTTAGAAACATATCCAGGAAGGAGACTATTATGCTCCAGACCATAAAAATAATGGCGACCGTTGAAGATTCGACAGAGAAAACGTAAAAAATCACTGGCCCCAAAATCAACCACGGTGGTAGTTGGGCAATGGCAACCATTAGCACCAGCAACGCCAGCAGCCCAGCACCAGGAACACCAACCGCTATCATGCCTATTCCCCCCAAAACAGCCTGGATGATCGCGATGCCGAGTACCCCCATCGCAACGCTGCGAATAGTCGCAACAGATAGCCCGAGTACATCATCACCTTTCTTGCCCATCAGGCGTCTGGAAAATCGCTGTAGACCAGCAGTATTTGCTTCGGCGCTAGAAATAAACAGCGCGGCGATTAATATGGAGACGACTAGCAGTAACATGCCAATCCCCGCACCGGCTATTTTGCCGAGAATAGTTTCGCCTACCGCTTTTACCATGCTTGCATTTGTCTGTAGCCATGCAGTGCTATTCTGCGCGGCTAAGGCCCAGGAGGCATGAATTGTTTTCCCTACTACCGGCCACTCTTTGACGCTCTCAGAGGGTGGCGGAATATGGACCGTGCCCTCAGCAATATCTTTGCCCAGGCTGGCACCGCTCTCGATCATTGAGCCGGCGAACATCCAGGTTGGCACGATAATCATGGTCAGCGCTAATACTGTCACCAGCATGGTTGCTAACTTTTTGCTCCCTCCAAGCATTCCCTGTAATTTCAGTACCAGCGGATAGATCGCAATGGCGATCACGCCACCGGAAACAATGACTGAAATAAAGGGCTTTAATATCAGGAATCCCCAGCTCAGCACGACGGCGATTAAACCCAGAGTGACGGCTATCTCGATTGACTGGCGGACTGAGGATTGACTGTTATGAGAATCTAGCTGGTCCATTTTATTTGCTCTCTATTATCAGGAGTGTTGGGACATCAATATGGCAAGCCTGCATGATTAGCAGAAAATTATTTGAAGCGGTAGACAGGTTACAGCGAAACAAGGGGTTAATACTAGATTTTCTACGCTGTTGGTGCTGACCGGGCGAAATCCTGGAGTTAATCTCATCAAATTTTTGACTTTATTTTAGTCTCCAGCCTGGTGTTGTAGCCGGCAGTGGCAGCAGTCTTTTCTCAACGTATTTCTTAAGAAGGGAGAAGACCGACTCGGACCAGTTATTCCCGGAGGGGTTACGTCGAGCTTTCGTCTAACTCGCCCTGGTAGTCCTGACGACCATCGACCATAACCGGGAAGTTGGCTATCGAGAGCAGGGATCAGCGTGTTGTTTCATGAATTGAAAATTGGCTGTGACCCGGTTTATGATCGAATTTAAATCGACTGTTTTGATGGTGCTGGTTTAACCTCAACGGCGGTGACTCTGGCCGTTTGCCGGTTCCCTTTTAAATATTTCAGGAAAATCATGCCTTCTCCCAGTAGAGAGATAACGTTACGGTTTCTCGCGCAGCCAACGGATGCCAATTTTGGTGGCAAGGTTCACGGCGGCTCAGCGATGAAATGGCTTGATGAGGCCGGGTATGCCTGTGCATGTGGGTGGAGCGGAAGATATTGTGTGACCGCTTTTGTTGGAAATATGAATTTTCAACATCCAATTTCCGTCGGTCATTTAATTGAGCTTAATGCAAAAGCTATTCATACCGGCAAGAGCAGCATGCATATTGCTGTCAACTTAAGCTCAGGTGACCCAAAGAGCGGTCTGTTATCAAAAGCGATGTATTGCATCATGATTTTTGTTGCCGTTGATGACGATGGTCAGTCGGTTGAAGTGCCGGAATGGGTGCCGGTAAGCGAAGCACACACCCAACTGGAAAAATATGCCATCACCATAAAGAATTTCAGAGATTCCAATAAATCGGAGCTGGAATCAATCATGGAGCATCAATCAAAGATTGATGCTGAAGTTCACTCACAAGCATTTCTAAATCGAGCTTTTTATATTCCGGCGTTTGATTTACCCTGCTTTGCTATGGGCTTTTTGGCTAGTTTTTTTGAGCTATAGAGAAAGATAAAAAGGGAGTTATACGAATGTTGGCGTAGGTTGACTCTGCCGGGGTGCAGTCGCAGACTCTGGTAACTCGCTCGCCTGAGTATCGGCGGAATTTATGTTCAGGCAGGGATCTCAATTAGTACTCCAACACCTCATATAGAAGTTCGCGACCTGTACTTTCGCCGAGGCCGCCGAGTCATTTTCGATGGTATCGAACTCGATATTCCTCGCGGGCAAATAACCGTAGTCATGGGGCCAAGTGGCAGCGGTAAAACAACCTTACTGAAACTACTGAGCGGCCAACTGCGGCCAACTAAAGGTTCGATTCGTATCGATGGCAAAGAGATCACCGCCATGAATCGGCAGGCGCTTTATCAGTTACGTCGATCGATGGGCATGCTCTTTCAAAGTGGCGCGCTGCTTACCGATCTCGATGTATTTGAAAATGTTGCTTACCCGGTCCGTGAGCACACCAATTTGTCGCCGAGCATGGTGCGCAGTCTGGTGTTAATGAAACTGCAGGCGGTGGGTTTGCGCGGTGCGCGGGAGCTTATGACCAGCGAGCTCTCCGGAGGGATGGCCCGACGAGTTGCGCTGGCGCGGGCGATTGCACTGGACCCCTCGCTCATTTTTTATGACGAACCCTTTACCGGACAGGACCCGATTTCCATGGGCATTCTCATGCGCTTGATTCAGTCGCTGAATCGCACGCTGAAGTTGACCAGCCTGCTGGTATCACACGATATCGACGAGGCGTGCCGCATTGCTCATTACGCTTATGTGATTGCCGATGGTGAGGTCATTGGTCGGGGCACTCCGGTGGCGTTGCGGGAGTCCAGCGAGCCGCGTCTGCAGCAATTTTTGCGCGGTGAGCCGGATGGCCCGGTGCAGTTTCACTACCCGGCAGTTGATTATGCTGATGATTTGCTAGGCTCAAAGCTGTGATTGAGTGGCTGGTCAGACTCGGTGCGAATAGCCTGCAGGGGTTGGAGACCTTTGGCCGCTCAGGGCTTTTTTTCTGGCGATTGCTGAGGCAGTTACCCTCAGCATTGCGAGAGCCTGGGCTGGTGGTGCATCAGCTCTATAATCTTGGCGTGCTGTCGGTCATTATTATTCTGGTTTCCGGTCTGTTTGTCGGCATGGTGCTCGGGTTACAGGGTTACAACACGCTGGTGGATTTCGGCGCTGAGGGCTCGTTGGGCAGTCTGGTCGGCCTGTCGCTAGTGCGTGAGTTGGGCCCGGTAATGAGTGCGCTGCTATTTGCTGGCCGTGCCGGGTCAGCCCTGACCGCAGAGGTCGGCCTGATGAAGGCAACTGATCAGCTGTCGGCCCTGGAGATGATGGCAGTCGATCCTTTTCCCCGGGTGCTGATGCCCCGCTGGCTGGCCGGGTTCATTGCCATGCCCTTGCTCACTGCAATATTTAGCGCGGTGGGAATTATTGGGGGATACATGATTGGGGTGACGCTGTTAGGAGTCGACACCGGATCTTACTGGACCAATTTGAGCAGCAGTGTCGATTTTTATGATGACCTGTTGAACGGGGTAATCAAAAGTGTCGTGTTCGGTGCCGTGGTCTGCTGGGTGGCGCTGTTTCAGGGCTATGACTGTGTGCCCACGGCCGAGGGCGTGGGCCGCGCAACCACTCGCACGGTGGTGATCGCCTCGTTAGCGGTACTTGGATTTGATTTTTTACTCACGGCGTTAATGTATGGAGAAGTGGGATGAATAACTCGCGAGCGCTTGAGCTGGTGGTAGGGCTGTTTATGGTTTTAGGGTTTGCGGCGCTACTTTTTCTATCGCTTAAGGGCAGTAATCTGGCTGAGTACCAGGAGGGTGATAGCTATACTGTGATTGCCAACTTCAGCAACATTGGTGGTCTGCGTGTGCGGGCGTCAGTGACGGTGGCCGGGGTACGGGTGGGTCGCATTGCTTCAATTGAGTTTGATAAAGATAGCTATATGGCTCGGGTAGCAATGGCCATTGTCAGTGAATATGATCAGTTCTCGCTTGATACCACCGCGAGTATTCGAACGTCTGGTTTGATCGGTGAACAGTACGTAGCGCTCGAACCGGGGGGCGATCCAGATAATCTTACCGAGGGTTCCGAGATTGAACTGACCCAGTCAGCGCTGGTGATGGAGCGGCTTATTGGCCAGTTTCTTTACGGCAAGGCGTCGGGAGATAAATAGTGACCCGCTCACGCTTTATATTGGCTTTAGTGCTTCTTTTCAGTCTGTCGTCGGCTTGCTTTGCTGAGGTTGAGGTCCCCGATCCGCGTGAAGCGGTGGGGAAGACCGCCGAACGGGTGTTAGCGGAGTTAGCCCGTGATCGTGATCGATATCAAACCGATGATGCTGCGCTATACGATATGGCACGCCGGCTGGTTGTCTCCCAGTTTGACCTGGAACGTACTGCTCAGTGGGTGTTGGCCCGTCACTGGCGCGGGGCGACGGCTGAACAGCGGCAACAGTTCGAGGATGAGTTTTCCAGGCTGATGCTGCGCACCTATGCGCTGGCTCTGCGCAGTTATGACAATGAAACAATTGAATATCTGCCACTGGTAATGAAACCTGGCTCGAAAAAGGTGATGGTGAAAACCAAATTAGTTAGAGACGATGGCTCAAAGGTTACCGTTGATTACCGGCTGATTTTAAGGGAGGACGGCTGGAAGGTTTACGACGTAGTAATTGAGAATGTCAGTATGGTAATTACTTATCGGTCGGAGTACTCGGGAATTATTGAATCGCAGGGGCTTGATGTTCTGACCCAAAAACTAAGTGAGCGCAATCGCGCTGCTCTGGAAAAATGAGTCCAGTTACGTTTAAGGATAGGTTTATTCACGTAGCGGGGGCGCTCACTGTCGATACGGTGAGCCAGGTGCTGCGGACCAGTCAGCCCTTCATTACTGGTGAGCTGAAAGGGGTGAATTTGGGGGGCGTCAGCGAGGTTGATAGCGCCGCGTTGGCGCTGGTGGTTGAGTGGTTACGCATTGCTCGCAAGTTGGGCATTGAAATCGGCTTTGAACAGATACCACCGGTGTTGCTGGACCTGGCGCAGAGCTCCGGCTTCGAAGAAATCGTCCCCACTTTTCATGCGTGACTGACCGCAAGCAAATCATCCAGTTGGCCACCAGTAGAAGGCTAGCAGAACCCTGTTTTTCAAAACCCTAGACCATTA
>Ga0164315_10004956_pt1 | contig 10386 bp, 7 predicted proteins | sample GuaBasSedimGuay6_FD_113737 | JGI IMG/M metagenome (GOLD analysis project Ga0164315, IMG submission 113737) | Subseafloor sediment microbial communities from Guaymas Basin, Gulf of California, Mexico - Guay6, Core 4569-2, 0-3 cm | ecosystem: Environmental > Aquatic > Marine > Hydrothermal vents >...
CTACTATAAATATTGATGGTTCAAGTAATATGATATTTGAAGATGTTGTTACTGGTACTAAAACTTTAGCTGAATTAGCTGCTGGATCATCTGCTCAAGGTATAACAGGAGCTACTAATGGATTAACTGCTGTTGGTGATGATATTATATTGGGGGGTACTTTAACTGGTAATACTGATATTGGTTTAGATAGTAATTATTTAAATATATTTAACACAAGTTCAGGGTTTAATATAGGTACTGGATTTAATTCTGTTGTTCATGCTATTGAGATACAATCAGATAATAAAATATTAGTTGGTGGGGCTTTTACTACATATAATAATGTATCATATCCAAGAATTATAAAATTAAATTCAGATGGTACTATTGATAGTTCATTTAGTATTGGTACTGGATTTAATGCTAATTTTGTTTATAAAATTAAATCACAATCTGATGGAAAAATATTAGTAGGGGGTAGTTTTTTAGATTACAGTGGTGTCACTAAATATCGAATTGTTAGATTAAATTCAAGTGGAACTATAGATGATACGTTTAATATGGGTTCAGGTTTCAATCAAACAGTATATAGTATTGAAATTCAAAACGATGATAAAATATTAATTGGTGGTCAATTTAGTACATATACTGGTACTACATATAATCGAATCATAAGATTAAATTCAAATGGTAGTGTTGACAATACATTTAGTATAGGTACTGGATTTGATTCAGCAGTTCAAAGTATTGAAATTCAATCAGACGGAAAGATATTAGCTGGTGGTAATTTTACGACATATAGTGGGGTGACTTACATTAGAATAATAAGATTAAATTCTGACGGTACTATTGATAGTTCATTTAGCATTGGTACTGGATTTGATGCTCAGGTTAATGATGTTAAGTTACAATCAGATGGAAAGATATTAGCTGGGGGCTATTTTACAACATATACTGGCACTACTTATAATAAAATCATAAGATTAAATTCAGATGGTAGTGTTGATAATACATTTAGTATAGGTACTGGGCTTAATAACACTCTTCTAGATATTGAAATTCAATCAGATGGAAAGATATTAGCTGGGGGCTATTTTACGACATATAGTGGGGTTACAAAAAATAGAATTGTTAGATTAAATTCAAATGGAACTATAGATGATACGTTTAATATAGGTACTGGATTTGGTAATATTGTTCAAGATATTGCATTACAGTCTGATAATAAAATATTAGTGGGGGGTAGTTTCACATCATATAATGGTGATTTTACGAAAAATAGAATTGTTAGATTAAATTCTGATGCTACCATTGATATAAGTGGTGTTACATCTGAAGTAACATTTAAAGAAATTGGTATTGAATATGGTGCAGATTATTCAGGGAATTATGGTGATAGAACTTTAGTAGATAAAGCATATGTTGATAGTGAAATTAGTGATATTAATATAATCACAACATTAAGTGGTTTAACAGATACAACAATTACTTCTCCAAGTAATGAAGAATATTTAATGTATAATGGAAATGCTTGGATTAATTCTTCATTAAATATTGTTGAAAGTATTACAGGGGCTACTAATGGTTTAAATCTTACAAATCAAAATGTTGGTTTAGGTGGTACTTTAACTGGTGATACTTATATTGCTGGTGATGGTACACAAGTTCAGGATTTACATTTTGAAAATCTTCATGGTTTTTATGCTACAAATGGAATTACTAATTTTAGTGTAACCACAACAGGACAAATTGCATTATCTTCAACAGGTGGTAATTTTAATTTAATGACAGATAGTGATGATTTTTTTATATTTTATGATGGTATGGCAAGATACAATTCATCTAGAACGTTTACAAATGATCTTGATATTGTTAATAAAAAATATGTTGATGATTCTACAACAGGTTCAGGTATAACAGGAGCAACAAATGGTTTAACTACTGTTGGTGATGATGTTATTTTGGGTGGTACGTTAACTGGTAATACTGATATTGGGTTAGATGATAAATATTTAAAGTTTTATAATACTGGTAGTACTGGGTTTGATACTGGTAATGGATTTAATAGTTGGGTTTATTATCTTGAGATACAATCAGATGGAAAAATATTAGTGGGTGGATTATTTGCTACTTATGATACGACCAATTCAAGTAATAGAATTGCTAGATTAAATACAGACGGTACTTTTGATTCTTCATTTGACATTAGTACTGGATTTAATACTACTGTTCGTGATATTGCAATACAATCAGATGGAAAAATAATAGCTGGTGGTGATTTCACCACATTTACAGGTACTACATATAACAGAATCATAAGATTAAATTCAGATGGTACGGTTGATGATACATTTACTATTGGTAGTGGGTTTAATGCCAATATTTATAGTGTTGAAATACAATCAGATAATAAAATATTGGTTGGTGGTTATTTTACATCTTATAGTGGAGTTACAAAAAATTATATAGTTAGATTAAATACAGACGGTACTATAGATAATACGTTTATTATTGGCACTGGATTTACGAGTCATGTTTTTGATATAGAAATACAAACAGATAATAAAATATTGATTGGTGGTAATTTTGGTGAATATAGTGGTGTAACATATAATAAAATAATAAAATTAAATTCAGATGGAAGTATAGATTCATCGTTTAATATAGGCACTGGGTTTGGTGGTGCGGTTCAGGAAATTAAATTACAAACAGATGGTAAAATATTGGCTGGTGGGTATTTTACTTCATTTAATGGTAATTCAGCTAATAGGATTGCTAGGCTAAATGCAGATGGTAGTATTGATAATACATTTGATATTGGTACTGGATTTAGTAGTTTTGTTAATGATATTAATGTACAATCAGATAATAAAATATTAATTGGGGGTAATTTTACTTCATATGATAGTGTTACGAAAAATAAAATCATTAGATTAAATACAGATGGTACAGTTGATAATACATTTAATATTGGTACTGGTTTTAATGATGACGTTCAAAGTATTGTTTTACAATCTAACAATAAAATATTAATAGGTGGTTATTTTGGTACTTATAATGATGAGATACATAGTAGAATAATTCTTTTAAATCCAAATGCAGATGATGTTACATTGGAAGTGTTTTTTAATGATAATGGTATTGAATATGGAAATGATTATTCTTCAAGTTATACTGATAGAACTTTAGTTGATAAAGGTTATGTAAATAGTTTAAGTTATTGGACAAAATTAGGAGATACTATATATTATAATGAAGGTAATATAGCAATAGGAGATGCAATTGTGGCAGTATCCACCAATACTGTTAATATTTTAAATATTTTAAGTGGTTCTAATGCAACAGGTAGTACAAACGGTATTTCATTTTATGAAAATGCTAACTATGGTATGTCTATTGGATATGATGGTGTAGGAACAGGAGATGCTAATGCTATTCGATTATATAATAATACTTATGATGCAATAGTAACATTCCAAAATGGTGGAAATGTTGTTATAGGGGGTACAAGTACTGATGCAAAACTAGAAGTTGTTGGTAATATTATAGCTAGAGAAGAAATTGAAATATTAGATGCTGGCGGTGCAGAAGGATTTAAAATGCAATGGAATGATACAGATAAATCAATAGATTTTATAATTAATTAAATATGGCAACTACGGTAACAAAAATATTTGATGACGAACATATTGAAGTAATTGGGGATCTAAATGAAAATTCACCAAATGTGAAAGATAGTTTAGTGGCTTATTATCCATTTGATGAAACTACGGTAGGTCAAATACCAGAACAAAATTTGTTAGATGATAGTGTATGGGTAGCAGGAACATCAGGTTCTGTTGGTGAGTGGGCACGAGTTGGTGACACTCCTGAAAATACACGAATTTATAAAGATAATCCTTTTGGCGCAAAAGCTGTGGTTTGGGCATCTGAGGCTAATGACGTAGGATCTAATTCTGATGGTGGTTTTGAAAATTTTAACCATGCAATAGATAGAACAAAAACGTATAGATTAAGTGTTTGGATTAGAAGAGAAAATGTTGGAAACGGTAGAACTTATTTAGGAACTCAAGGTAGTACAGTATGGAATCTGGGAACAACAACCGTCAACACAAATCCATATTTTACAAATTGCAATGTTACAGAACTGCCAGAACTTGAAAATAATTGGATTTTATTTGTTGGACATGTACACGCCACTTCGTATGGTGGTACTACACATGTAGATTCTGGATGTTACACGATGTCTGGCACAAAAATTCGTAATATGACAGATTATAAATGGACTAGTAGCGCAACAGTAGGTGGACATAGGTCATTTTTATATTATTCTACTTCAACTACTGAAAGACAATATTTGGTTGAACCGAGAATGGAAATTGTAGATTCTACAACATCAACAATTGAAGATTTATTAAAAGGACGATATAATATTAAATATCCATTAACTGATACTAATACACTATTAAATACTTATGGGTTAGGTTCACAAGGAGGATATCACACAACAACTAATGTGGCATTAAATCCAACTGGGAGTGATGGGGCTGGTGTCCCGGGTAGTTACACACCGGGTTGGGATACATCATTACATCCTACCGCATTTACTGTTAGTACTTGGAGTGGTGGATATAATGGTGGAGTAGGTTCACCAACAATAGGATATCATGCTCAATGGGTAAATGAAGGAGTTGATGGAACTGCTTGTATGAAATTCATTGATGAAAATTGGCGTTGGGGTCTTGGTCACCGTTGGTTAGGAATATCTGAACAAGTTAGTGGTAATGTAGATACATCATGGGATTTAGTAACTAATTTAAAAACAGTTACATTATCATGGGATCAAAAAGTTAATACCATAGGAAAAGTATCAAGAGTTGGATTATATCATAAAGAAAGTGGGGCTTCTGGATTTGGAACTGCGATAGCCAACCATTCAAATACGGTTATAAATCAATGGGAACGAATCACATGGACATATACTGTGACTAGTGCGTGGGATGCTGGAACATTTATGAATTTTTATTTTTACGGGAGTACTGGGGATTATGGGACATTATGGGTTGATAATGTTCAATTAGAAATAGATAGAGATTATAATACAGCATTTGTTGAAAGTACAAGTTCAGATTCATATTTGAGATTAGAAAATCCTATTAAGACTGGAGGTGATTTTACAGTTAATTTTTGGTGTAAAGTTTTACCATCAGTATTGACGGTTGGTTCATATCATACAATATTTAGTATGGGAGAATATAATACCAATAATTCATTTACTATAATGGATGATGATGGTACTGATATGTTAGGCGAACAACGATTAATACGTAGGGGAAACGCAGCAGAATGGAATTGGGCAAGTGCAGCATTTACAAACTCTGGGAATTTTCAAGATTGGAATATGTATACTGTTGTTAGAGGTACGAGTTATTATCAATGTTATGCAAATGGCGTGTATGTTGGAAATGTAGCACATTTATCAACAACTATGCAAAACAATATTTATATTGGTAGCAAAGATGGTCCAACTAGATTATGTCCATCATATTTTAAAAAATTATCATTTTATGATAAAGCTTTAACGACAGATGAGATTACAAGTTTATATGGAATTGCTAGTATGAAAACTGATGGAGATTTAGTTATTGATTATGCATGTGAACCTAATCCTAATATTTGGCCAGACCCTGATTTAAGTACTACTTCATACCCAGTCACTGGCGGTGCTGCTGCAACATCAGGTGAAGATATTGATGGACGATATCACCAATTAGTATTATCGTCTCAAACATGGGCAAGAAAGGGTTGGTCAATAATTGAAGGTGCAAGAATTGGATTAACATACTATGAAGGAATAGAAGTTGGAGCAACTTATATCGCATCAGGTTATTTTTGGAAATCGACAGGAAGTTCTTTGCCATATGTTATGTTACGTATAACAAATAGCGGTAGTGGGTCAGTAAGTAGTGCACTTTGGAGTTCAATATCTGAAGAAACATGGACATACGCATCAGTAGAATTTATTGCAGATGCAGAACAGGATTGTTTAATTTACCCATCAAATGCTACCGCAGGTACGGGAACAGTTAGATGGAGAAACATTTCTGTATCGAAAAAAATAGGTAAATCATTAGTATTTAATAATACAAGAGATCTATATACAAGAGATATAATAGATGAATAAACATAAAAATAATATAAAATACAATATAAAATGGCAGAATTAAAAGCAGGTTCAACTATAGGTGGGCATTTAGCATGGCACTCAAATAATTCAAATTTATCTACAGTGCCTTGGGCAGCAGGTACTTTAACGCTTGGAGATAGTACAGGAGTTCAAGGAATATTAAAATTATATGGGTCTACAGCAGGTAAATTATCAAATATAAAATGCACAAGTGGAAATTTACATATGTACGCAGATGATACAAGTGCAATATATTTAAATTATTATACTGGAACTGGTGGGATAATTTTTGGGAATGGTGCAGGTGGAAGTAGTGGAGCAGGTGTAAGTGCAGGAGGAATTATGACCGCAACCAGATTCACTTCTACTCAAGCAACAGGAACAGCACCGTTTACTGTTGCAAGTACAACAAAAGTAACAAATCTAAATGTAGATAGATTAGATGATTTAAGTGCAGCTAATTTTCTAAGAAGTGATGCTGCTGATGAAAAGACTTCAGGTAATTTAGGTTTATATGATAATATTTATTTGCAATTTGGAACAGGTAATGATACTGAAATGTTTTGGAGTGGTTCACATTTTTATACAGATATAAATGGTGGTGCTAATTGGTATGTTCGTGATGGAAATAGTTCTAATGCAACTAGATTTACATTTGATATTGATGTTGGACTTTTAACAGGTACTAGGTTTGCATCAACTCAAGCAACTGGTACTGCACCATTTACGGTAGCAAGTACAACGAAAGTAACTAATTTAAATGTTGATAGATTAGATGATAGAACAGCAAGTGATTTTGTTAGAAGTAATGCGACAGATAGTGTTAGCGGTGCTTTAACACACACAGGTAATTATTATCGTTTTAACGATAACATAGAGTTGTATTTTGGAACTTCTACATCCCAATCTCATATATATTCAGATGGAAGTAATAGTAGATGGAAATTAGTATCTGGAAGTTTATATATTATGGATAACGGTACGAATAGATTTACTTTTGCTCGTACAACAGGATATTTAACAGCAGCAGATTTCTTATTATCTTCTGATGAAACTTTAAAAACAAACATAAAAGATTTAAATGTAACTGAACTAGTTGTAAATTACAGAGAATTTGAATTCAAAGATGTTAGAGACCATGTTCGTTTTGGTGTAATTGCACAAGAATTAGAAAAAAATCACCCTGAATTAGTTCGTGAAAATGAAGAAAACGGAAAAAAGTCAGTATCCTATAACGATTTATTTGTAAGAGAAATTGCTTATTTGAAAAAAGAAAAATCTGATTTAAGAACAAGAGTAACTGAATTAGAAAATAAAAACACTGATTTGGAAAATAGACTTGCCAAATTAGAAAAATTATTATTAAAATAAAAATAAAATTATGTATTTAAAAATAGCAAAAGAAAAGGTAAAATATGAGATACCGATGTTAAACGGTGAGCCTCTTTTAATTAAAATTGAAAATGTTGAAGAAAATGTTAGAGAAGAAACTATAACAATAACTACAGGTTCAACAGGAACTACCGTAATAACTGAAATTACAGGTACAACTGGAAATACAGGAACTACTGAAACTATCGTTGTAACTGGAAATACAGGAACTACTGAAACTATCGTTGTAACTGGAAATACAGGAACTACTAAAATTTCTCGTGACATTAGATTTGCACAGCTTAAAATAGGAACACACGTAGAATCAAATTATCTTTCTTCGGATGAACCATATAATGGAATTATTGATGGACTTGCTTATAGTATCAATTTAGATTTAACTGAATTAGATGCAAACGGTAATATAATATCAGAAAAGAAATCATATGACACAACGTTAATAAAATTACTTAAAGAAAAAGTAAAAACAACATTAAGTTTAACAGATGATGATTTAAATGTATTAGCTGAAGTTGAATGGAGAAATGAACCACAAACAATAAGATTGACAATTCCAGTAGTGGAAGTTATTGAAAATAGCTACTATAGAGGTTTAATGGATAGTCTTATAACAGCAAATGTTATTAGATATAAAGTAGGTGATTATTATATCCTATATTTAAGTTATATTGAGGATGAACATCGTGCTATATTAGAAGCAGATGAAAATATATTAATAGAAGAATAAAAAAATAATTAGATCAATAAATAATAATAATAATAATGGCATTAGGATCAACACCATCATTAACACAAATCAATACTGAACTTGGTACAAGTGGACAGAGTTTAAAAACATGTATAGCTAATGCAGGTAAAACAGGTACATGGGATAGTCAAAAAGATTTTGCTGGTTATTCTCATTTATATTTAACAGTTAATAAATCTTCGATGGGATTTGATGAAACAGGAGTACCCTCTCAAAGTTTTACTATTACATCTAACACTAGTTGGACAATTAGTGATAATCAAACATGGATAACTTGGGATGGTTCTTCTAGTGGAAGTGGAAATGTAACTAGAAATGTAGAATGTATTGATAATTTTGGTGCTTATAGAACAGGTACTATTACTATTGCGTGGAGTGGTACTAATAGAACAATAAATATTGAACAACAAGCAGGATAAAAATAGAAACAATGAAAAAAAATAAAATAACCATAACAATTATAATTATTGTTGTAATATCAATGATTATATTTTTGGCTTACTTAAATATTAGTCAAAATAAAAAAGATAATAGACCATTTAGGAAACAAGATTTTCCTAAAACTATTATAGTAGAAAATAATACTGAATATGATAAATTAGATACCATTATTTATGTATTGGCAAATAAAGTTTTTAATTTAGATACATTAGAAATTAATGTTTATCCAATTAAACATAAAATTGATAATGAGAATTATGAATTTTACGCATATACTAATAAAATATATTTTAAATCACATTCTTATATAATTTATGTGAATCCTAATTTATCGTTTAGTGATTTGAAATTAACAGTAAGTCATGAATTTATACATATTAAACAATATGAAAGAGATGATCTTGAAATTATTGATAATGTCGCTAAATTTAAGGGTAGGAAATATGATTTACGTGATATAGAGTATATGGATCGTCCATTTGAGATTGAAGCATTTAATAAACAAAATAAAATTTTATTTAAATTGGATTCTTTTTTATATAAATAATAAAGTATTTATATCTAATATATAATATGATTAATGTTAAATAAAATAATAATGTTGGGAACTATACTATTAACAAGTTCATTATTGGAGTTAGTTAAGTATTTTGAGACTTATATTTATAAAGATTGGGCTTATGCATCATATCTTTTTATACCTATCTTATTTGATACTTTTTTAGGTATTTATATCGCTCTTAGAAGAAATGAATTTAAATGGTCTGAATTTAAAAATATTGGGGATAAGTTAATTGGATACTCCAGTATACTTGTGTTAGTTCATGTATTAACGTCTTTTACTGTTGATGGTGAAAAAGTGCAACTGTTTGATTGGATAAAGGTTGCGGTATTATCTTCATTAATGCTGAAAGAAGGTATATCTATATTAAAAAATGTGGCAGTATTAAATGAAGATTTAGTTCCAATATGGTTATTAAATAAATTAAAAAACATAGATAAAACTGGAAAATTTAAAATTGGTGATGATGATAAAGAAAAAGATGGTGAAATATCGTAATTTATCTTATTTCTTAATTTTTGTGTTATTCACATCATTTGTATCATTTATTGATAAAGATGTGTTTAGAATAAAGGAAATAGATAGTAAAATTGAAATTATTAAAGATCAAGAATCTTTTATTGAAGAAATTAATTTACAACTTGATTCATTGGAAGTTAAATTATTTGAAAAAGAAAAAGAAATACAAGAATTAATCATTCAAATAACCGTATTAAAAAATAAAATAAATGAAAAAAGAAATACTGTTGATTTTCATATTTATGATACTTTATCAGTTGACGTTGACACAAGAGGTGAAATTAGCAAGATATCAAAATGATTCAGTTGCGATAGTACCAATAAAGACTTTTAATAGAATCAACCTTCAATTGAATAAATATAACAAAATGAGGGTTGATTTATATAGATATAAAAAAATAATAAAGAAAAAAAATCTAGAGATTACCTTATTAAAAGATTCTTTATTTACTATGAATAATTTATATAGTAAAACAGTCTCAAAGAATAAAAAAAGTGATTGGCAATATCTTAAAATAGAAGGTCAATATGAAAGAGCCGTGAAAAAAAATAAAA
>Ga0164315_10004958_pt1 | contig 10385 bp, 6 predicted proteins | sample GuaBasSedimGuay6_FD_113737 | JGI IMG/M metagenome (GOLD analysis project Ga0164315, IMG submission 113737) | Subseafloor sediment microbial communities from Guaymas Basin, Gulf of California, Mexico - Guay6, Core 4569-2, 0-3 cm | ecosystem: Environmental > Aquatic > Marine > Hydrothermal vents >...
GAATCTGATTGTGGGGCTGGATATTGGCACCTCGAAGGTGGTGGCCATCGTAGGTGAGGTCATGCCGGAAGGCGATCTTGAAGTGATCGGCATTGGTTCACACCCCTCTCGTGGTCTGAAAAAAGGTGTTGTAGTCAATATCGAATCGACGGTGCATTCGATTCAGCGTGCAGTGGAAGAGGCGGAATTGATGGCAGGTTGCCAGATCCATTCTGTTTATGCCGGCATTGCAGGGAGTCATATTCGCAGCCTGAATTCACACGGCATTGTCGCTATCCGGGACAAGGAAGTTGAATCGGGTGATATCGAACGCGTGATCGATGCGGCGCGGGCCGTGGCCATACCGGCCGACCAGAAAATACTGCACATCCTCCCGCAGGAGTTTGTGATTGATAACCAGGGCGGTATTCGTGAACCGGTGGGTATGTCGGGTGTGCGCCTGGAAGCCAAGGTGCACATGGTGACGGGTGCCGTCAGTGCTGCCCAGAATATTATCAAGTGCGTGCGCCGCTGCGGACTGGAAGTGGATGACATTATCCTGGAACAGCTGGCATCCAGTTACTCGGTACTGACCGATGATGAGAAAGAGCTCGGTGTCTGTATTGTTGATATCGGTGGTGGTACGACGGACATTGCGGTGTTTACCGAGGGTGCTATACGACATACCGCGGTCATACCCATTGCCGGCGACCAGGTAACGAACGACATTGCTGTTGCCTTGCGCACCCCGACCCAGCATGCCGAGGAAATCAAGATCAAGTACGCCTGTGCGCTGACGCATATGGCCAGTGCAGAGGAAAGCATTGAAGTGCCGAGTGTCGGTGATCGTCCCTCGCGTCGACTAGCCCGGGCCACGCTGGCCGAAGTCGTTGAGCCTCGTTACGAGGAACTGCTGACATTGATACAGGCGGAACTGCGTCGTAGCGGCTTCGAAGATCTGGTTGCGGCGGGTATCGTGTTAACCGGAGGTAGCGCCAAGATCGAGGGTCTGGTTGATCTGGCAGAGGAAGTTTTTCATATGCCGGTGCGTCTGGGTGTGCCCCAGTATGTCACCGGTCTTGTCGATGTCGTACGAAATCCGATTTATGCGACAGGTGTCGGCTTGCTGTTGTTCGGCCATCACAACCGTGATCAACGGTCGATGGATATTGGTCTGGGTAAGGGCGTGCGTAGCGTGTGGGAAAGAATGAAGGGCTGGTTTCAGGGAAATTTTTAGGTGGTCGGTTATTACTTAAGCGGTGCGGTTGTGTTCAGCGAGGTTGGCACGAAGCACATTACTTGTTTTTTTGGGCTGTTTTTCTGTTGTTTCTGTTAAGGAGGAGACATCATGTTTGAACTTCTGGATTCATGTGGGCAAAGTGCGGTAATCAAGGTAATCGGTGTTGGCGGCGGTGGCGGTAATGCTGTTCAGCATATGGTCGATGCAAATATTGACGGTGTGGAATTCATCTGTGCGAATACGGATGCACAGGCGCTGACGAATATGTCGGCACGGACCACTCTGCAGATTGGTGCAGATATCACCAAGGGGCTGGGTGCCGGTGCAAATCCGGATGTTGGCCGTCAGGCGGCGCACGAAGACCGTGACAGAATTGCAGAGGCTATCGAAGGTTCTGACATGCTGTTTATTACCGCCGGTATGGGAGGTGGAACAGGTACCGGCGCGGCACCGGTGGTTGCCTCCGTCGCCAGGGAAATGGGTATTCTTACAGTTGCGGTTGTGACCAAGCCGTTTACCTTTGAAGGCAACCGGCGATTGCATGTTGCGCATAACGGTATCAAGGAACTCAGCCAGTACGTGGATTCCCTGATTACCATACCGAACGAGAAACTGCAGTCGGTACTGGGTAAGCAGATCAGCTTGCTGGATGCGTTTCGCTCGGCTAATGATGTGCTGCTGGGTGCGGTGCAGGGCATCGCCGAGTTAATTACCCGTCCTGGCCTGATCAACGTCGACTTCGCGGATGTGCGTACCGTGATGTCGGAAATGGGTATGGCCATGATGGGTTCAGGTACTGCCAAGGGCGATGACCGGGCGCGTGAAGCTGCTGAAGCTGCAATCGCCAGTCCTTTGCTGGAGGATATTGACCTGATGGGTGCCAATGGCATTCTGGTTAATGTGACGGCCGGCATGGACCTTGCCATCGGTGAGTTTGAGGAGGTGGGTAACACGATAAAGGAATTTGCCTCCGAGAATGCCACGGTGGTCGTCGGCACCGTGATTGACCCGGATATGCGCGATGAACTGCGCGTCACCGTGGTGGCAACCGGTCTGGGAACGGAGGCAAAGGCAAGGCCGGTCGAGCAACAGCCAACACTGGTGCACGTGAACAAGGATACCGGTGCTGAAGACTTTGATCGTCCGACCGTGTTGCGTAACAAGCACAAGGCGGCGCAGCGTGCACAGGCTACTGGTGGCAATTCTGCCGAGGATATGGACTACCTGGATATTCCGGCCTTCCTGCGCCGTCAGGCAGACTAAAGCCTGTTAACTATATAGATGCGGACGGGGCCCTGGCTGTCTGGCAGCCAGGGCAGGCCTGTCCTACCTATATATATTGTTTATACCTCGATTGAATGAATGCATGACACTGTCATTGTAATGACAGGTTTTGTGCGAGGGTGAGTTGCTTCTTTGCGTGGCCATGTACCTGTGCTACTATCACTGCGGCTTTTCTGGTACTTGTCTGAGGAATACGGCTGAATTACGAGGAATAAGGCCATGATTCGACAACGTACTCTCAAAAATGTGATTCGCGCTACTGGCGTGGGTCTGCACACTGGCGAGAAAATTTACCTGACACTTCGACCGGCACCGGTGGATACCGGTATCGTGTTCTGCCGTGTTGATCTGGACATGGTCGTTCAGATACGGGCACATCCTGAAAATGTCGGTGATACCCGCCTGTCAACTACCCTGGTCAATGGTGATGTACGGATCTCTACCGTAGAGCATCTGCTGTCAGCGATGGCCGGACTGGGTATCGATAATGCTTACATTGATCTGAGTGCGGCTGAAGTTCCAATCATGGACGGCAGTGCCGGACCCTTCGTGTTTCTGATCCAGTCTGCGGGTATTGAGGAACAGAATGCACCCAAGCGCTTTATTCGTATAAAGAAGCCGGTGCAGGTAGAGGATGAGGACAAGGTAGCGCGGTTTGAGCCGTTTGACGGCTTCAAGGTTGGCTTCACTATTGAATTTGACCACCCGGTGTTCAAGTCAAATACCCAGCATTCTGAAATTGATTTCTCCACAACGTCTTTTGTGAAGGAAGTCAGTCGGGCCAGAACCTTCGGGTTTATGCATGAGATCGAGCAGTTGCGGGAACGCAAGCTGGCCCTGGGTGGCAGTCTTGATAATGCTGTAGTGCTGGATGAATACAGGGTATTGAATGAGGATGGTCTGCGTTATCGCGACGAGTTCGTGAAGCACAAAATCCTGGATGCTATTGGTGATCTCTACCTGCTGGGGCACAGTCTGATTGGTGCATTCAGCGGGTATAAATCAGGGCATGCCTTGAACAATACACTGCTGCGTGCCTTGATGGCGGATGAGTCGGCATGGGAAGAAGTGACATTTGACGATGTCAATGAGGCCCCGATTTCATTTCTGCAACCTGTACCTGTCAGCTGAGTAAATTCCTCGTAGTGACCTGATTTTCGTTGTTCCAGCCGGTTCAGCGGGAAAATTGTCGATTGGCAAGCCGTAGCAGTGCAGATTTCAGCCCTGGGTCCGATACAGTCTGGGCGACCTGTTGTAGCGCGGCTGTGCTGTTTTTACTGCGATGGATCGTTGCCTTGCGGCGTTCGGCGGGAACCAGCCTTTCAGGTGGGCGAACACGGATTCGAATTGTGCGCAGTTTCACAGTTTGACTGCGGTTGAGTTGCTTTACTAGTTGTGGTGCATGGAAACGCAGGCGAGCAGCCCATACCGGTGAATCAGCCGCAAGCACCAGGATTCCATCCCTGATAGCAAGCAAGTGGCAGCGTGCTTTCAAGGGTTCAGGAAGCAGTTCCTGCAGCAGTGTTTCCAGTGCGACCAGGATTCTGGTCTGGGAAACAAGGCGGGAATACTGGCTTCTTCCAAGCAGATTATTAATTTGCAAGGGATTGTTCATAAAGTACTTGAGTGAGATTTTATATGAACATCATACTGTTTACAAACAAGCGCGGACAGGTCTGGAATTATGACATCAACCTGCTGCATGCGGCACTCACGATTGTCTTTGGACTGGTCGTGTTGTTTGCTGCTGCTGTGTATACCGGTCTCCGCCTTGGAAGCGATGAGTTGAAGTATGTGGCGGAATGGCAGGACGTCGTTGGAGAGCAGCAGGCAGAGATTGCCGCGGCCAGACAGAATGCCCAGGCGAATATTGATGCATTGACTTTGCGTATTGGTCAGATGCAGGCACAAATGCTGCGCTTGAATGCCCTCGGCGGGCGGCTGGTCAGCCAGAGTGACCTCGATAAGGGTGAATTCGATTTTAATGCCGTTCCGGCGGTAGGTGGTCCAGAGGGTGTTGCGAACAGGGAATCAGTGCCGCTGGCCGATTTTTTGAACATGCTGGATCAGCTGGAAACCGAGATGGAAGACCGGGATCAAAAACTCTCGGTGCTTGAATCACTGCTGATGAGCAGAAGCCTGAATGAGCGTGTTATGCCTTCCGGTCGACCTGTGGAGGATGGCTGGCTATCTTCACGCTACGGCAAGCGCAACGATCCGTTTACAGGGAAACAGGACTTTCACAAGGGTCTGGATTTTGCCGGTAAGAAGGGGTCCGAGGTAATTGCTGTGGGCGATGGTGTGGTCAGCTGGGCAGGTAAAAAGTCCGGCTACGGACAATTGATCGAGATTAACCACGGTAATGGCTACTCCACGCGCTACGGCCATAATCAAAGCCATACGGTAAAAGTTGGCGATACCGTCAAAAAAGGGCAGCAAATTGCCTTGATGGGGTCGACCGGGCGTTCAACCGGGCCGCATGTGCATTTTGAAGTGCTGCGCAATGGTAAAAAAGTAAATCCTTCCGGATTTATCGGCGAGTAAGACAGAAAATACCCTCACACCCGGACTGCTACCTTCGCGGTCCAATCGACATCGTTTACGCCGTTTCAAACTGCTAATTTGCAGGGACTTGCGGTATCATGCGTGATCCGTTTATCACTGCTTTTTTCAGGAAATTCATGGCACTTAAAATCTTCAGCAAGCTGCTTGGCAGTCGCAATGATCGCCAGCTCAAGCGTATGTCGCGCGTGGTCAACCAAATCAATGAAATGGAGTCTGACTTCAAGGCATTGTCTGACGAAGCGCTTAAGGCGAAGACAGACGAATACCGCAAACGCCAGGCTGATGGTGAATCACTGGATGACTTGCTTCCCGAGGCTTTCGCGACTGTCCGTGAAGCAGCCTGGCGTACACTGGAGATGCGTCATTTCGATGTGCAGTTGATTGGTGGCATGGTGCTGCACCAGGGGAAGATTGCTGAAATGCGTACCGGTGAAGGCAAGACGCTGGTGGCGACACTGGCGGCTTACCTGAATGCGCTGACCGGTAACGGTGTACATATCGTCACTGTTAATGATTATCTGGCGCGGCGCGATGCCGACTGGATGGGTCAGGTGTTTGCATTCCTGGGGATGACCACGGGGGTTACGCATACCGGCCAGTCTTTTGAAGAAAAAAAATCGGCCTATGAGGCAGATATCACCTACGGAACCAATAACGAATTCGGTTTTGATTATTTGCGGGACAACATGGCCTTTACCGCCAATGAACGCGTTCAGCAGGGTCGTAATTTTGCCATTGTGGATGAGGTTGATTCCATTCTCATTGATGAAGCACGAACTCCGCTGGTTATCTCGGGACCGGTTGACGAGCGTTCAGACCTGTACACAAAAATGAATGCTTTGATGAGTGATCTGAAGCCACAGGAAGAAGAAGACGGGCCGGGCGATTACACGCTGGAGGAAAAGCACAAGCAGATCTACCTTACTGATGCCGGACACGAACATGTGGAAGCATTGTTGACAGGGAAGGATTTGCTGGCAGAAGGCGAGAGTCTTTACGATGCCGCCAATCTGGGTCTGATGCATCACCTTAATGCGGCAATGCGCGCATGCTTGTTGTTCCAGAAAGATGTGGATTACATTATTCAGGATGGCAAGATCGTTATCGTGGACGAGTTCACTGGTCGTACCATGCCGGGGCGGCGCTGGTCTGAGGGTTTGCACCAGGCCATTGAGGCAAAAGAAGGGGTGCCCATCCAGAATGAAACCCAGACGTTGGCCTCAATAACCTTTCAGAATTACTTCAGGACCTATAACAAACTCTCCGGCATGACCGGCACAGCAGATACCGAGGCATTCGAATTACAGCAAATATATGGCCTGGAGGTACTGGTGATCCCGACCCATAACCCGATGGTCAGGAATGACATGGGTGACCTTGTGTACCTCACCATGGAGGAGAAATTTGATGCCATCATGGAAGACGTGGGTGATTGTCAGAAACGCGGGCAGCCGGTACTAGTGGGTACGGCATCCGTTGATACTTCGGAATACCTGTCAAATCTGCTGAAGAAGGCAAATATCAAACATGCCGTGCTGAATGCCAAACAGCATGAAAAGGAAGCGCACATCGTTGCACAGGCCGGTAGCCCGGGAACAATTACCATTGCAACCAACATGGCAGGCCGCGGGACGGATATCGTACTCGGAGGCAATCTGCAGTTTGAGCTCGACAGTCTTGATAACCCGGATGACGACACCATCAGAAAACATACCGAAGAATGGCAGAAACGTCATGAAGAGGTGATAGCCGCCGGTGGATTGCATATTGTGGGTACTGAACGGCATGAGTCCCGGCGCGTGGATAACCAGTTGCGCGGCCGTTCCGGACGGCAGGGTGATGCAGGCTCCAGTCGCTTCTACCTGTCACTCAAGGATAACCTGATGCGCATCTTTGCCTCAGACCGGGTGGCGGGATTGATGCAAAAACTGGGCATGGAGAAAGGCGAGGCCATTGAGCACCCCTGGGTGTCCAAGGCTATCGAAAATGCGCAACGCAAGGTTGAACAACATAACTACAATATGCGAAAAACCTTGCTGCAGTACGATGATGTGGCGAATGATCAACGTACAGTGGTCTATGAACAGCGCAACGAGTTAATGGAAGTTGATGATATAACAGACATCATTGATGCTGTCCGCAACGATGTCGTCAACACCCTGATTAGTGAATACATGCCTCCTGGTTCCCTGGACGAGCAGTGGGATGTGCCCGGGCTGGAAGAGGCCCTGATGCAGGAGTACGGTCTGGAAATCCCGGTTGGGAAATGGCTGGATGAAGACGATGAACTGCACGAGGAAACGCTGCGTGACCGTATCCTTGAGTTGATGATTTCTGCCTATAAGGAGAAGGAAAAACAGACTGAACCGGGAGTGCTCAGACATTTTGAAAAGGCTGTCATGCTGCAGATACTGGATGGCGCATGGAAGGAACATCTGGGCGCGATGGACTATCTGCGGCAGGGCATCGGGTTACGCGGCTATGGCCAGAAAGATCCCAAGCAGGAATATAAAAAAGAGGGATTCGCCATGTTCACAGACATGCTTGAACGTATCAAGCATGAAGTGATCGGAGTGCTGTCGAAAGTACAGGTCCGTGCCGAGGCCGATGTTGAGGCTGTTGAGCAACAGCGGCGCAGTCAGGCACAGGTCAAATACCAGCATGACCAGGCGAACTCCATGGGTGAGGCCCCGGAGAAGGCAGACGCAGAGGAACACAAGCCGTTCACCCGTCAGGGCAGGAAAATCGGCCGTAACGAACCGTGCCCCTGTGGTTCCGGCAAGAAATACAAGCAGTGCCATGGCAAGTTGACTTGAGTCACACGTTACCCGTACTGCATCCGGTTAGCGGCTTCCGTCTGGGAGCAACCTCTGCAGGAATTAAAACCCCCGGGCGTCCGGATCTGGTTGTGATGGAGCTGTCCGCTGGATCCACCACCGCAGCTGTCTTTACACAGAATGCCTTCTGTGCCGCCCCTGTCAGGGTTGCACGAGAACATCTTGGGCAACAACAGCCTGCTTACCTGCTGGTTAATACCGGTAATGCAAATGCCGGTACTGGTGAACCGGGTATGCGGGATGCCAGACAGTGCAGTGAATCTTTGGCAGTACTCGCCAGTTGTTCAACACAGGCAGTCTTGCCATTTTCTACCGGTGTAATTGGTGAACCACTTCCGATTGACAAAATTCAGGCAGGTTTGCCATCTGCGCTGCAGCGGCTGGATGAAAATGGCTGGGCTGCAGCAGCAACCGGTATTCTGACAACGGATACGGTACCGAAAGGGGCATCAAAAAGAATACTGCTGGATGGGAAGACAGTGACGATAACCGGTATCGCCAAGGGTGCCGGTATGATCCGTCCGGATATGGCGACGATGCTGGCGTTTATCGCTACGGATGCTGCACTTGAGCCTGATGTTTTACAGGACTGTTTGTTGGCAGCTATAGAAAAATCGTTCAACCGCATTACTGTCGATGGTGACACATCGACGAATGATGCCTGTGTTCTGGTGGCAACCGGCCACAGCGGGGCGCCTGCAATTACACGTAATGATGAGAATTATAATTGCTTCTGTGCGGCGGTGGCCGAGGTCTGCGTACATCTGGCGCAGGCGATTGTTCGGGATGGTGAAGACGCCACACGCTTTGTCACTGTTGCTGTTGATGGTGGCGAGAGCACCAGTGAATGTTTGCAGGTTGCCTACACGATTGCCCATTCACCATTGGTGAAGACGGCACTGTTTGCCGGTGACCCCAACTGGGGGCGGATACTGGCTGCGGTTGGTCGTGCTGGTGTATGCGAACTGGAACTGGACAAAATTCAGATTTACCTTGGTGATGTGTGCATCGTTCGGGATGGCGGACGTGCACCCGAGTACACGGAAGCAGCCGGACAGCAGGTGATGGACAAGGATGAGATAACAATCAGGGTGGTTCTCGGCCGGGGTGACTGTTCCGAAGAGATATGGACCTGTGATTTATCCTATGATTACGTGAAAATTAATGCAGAGTATCGAACCTGAGTTAGAAACCGGACTCCCTGATCAAAACAGCGGCCACTGATTGCCATATTCTTCCAACGATTGATCGGGGTGTGCCAGCGATTCGGACTTCGCCCCTCTGTACCAGATTGACAGGTTCTACCACCGTTTCAGGTGTTAACTTGACGCTGTAGATAGAGTGGTTTGGCAAAAGGCTGCCATCGGGTTGTTCCTGGGATGCAATGTCACCGCCGTAGATCGATGATTGAAACGGATTGTCCAGCGTGGTGAGGGCGGCATGCCCGATACTGTCAACGTGGACAGGGAAGGGTGGGTAAAGAGCGGTTTCCGGGTAGAAGTAACCGGATGTGCCGGGTTTGATCTGACCGATCTTGTCTTCAGTGAAATAGGCTTCCACCTGCAGATTATCCGGGTTGACTACAAGTGCCAGTTGCAGGCTTTTATTGACCCAGCGTCCGGATGTTAACGCATCCGTAATTTCAACCACTGTTCCTGAAATGGGCGTCTTTATTTTCAGTTGTTGCAATTGTTCTTCATACCCTTGCGCTTCAGACAGGGTCTTCGCCAGTTCGCGATTAAGCACGCCACCTTCTTCAATTTTACTGGCCTGGGTTGCCTGTCTGGACAGTTGCAGGTTCAGCATGTCAACCGTACGTTCCGCCTGCCGGTGTTTATGGTCCAGCTCGGGTGATTTCAACAGGAACAGGATCTGGTCGCGTGTAACCTGCTCGCCGGGCTGAATGTATATCTCTGCCAGGCGTGCCTGGTGTTGTGGATAGATATGAGAGTAGCTGGTATAGCGAACAATGGCCGGTGCACTGATCCTGGTGTTCCAGGGTACAAACAGGAGTAGCAGGCTGCCAGACAACAGCAACAGGCTGATGACTGTATGAGTATTCCATTGTATGCGGTCACGGAATGTATACCAGGATTTGATTTCAAGAAATGCGGGTCGAGCGATGAACCAGCTGAACACTCCGGCCAGGAGAACTATACCCGCCAGTTTGAAAAACAGGTGGTAGACCAGCAGGCCTATCCCGGTAAACAGTAGAAGACGGTACGCCCATGCCAGCCATGCATATGCAATTAACAGGTGATGGCGACCTGCGGGGATGGTTCCGGGTGCCGGGATGCCCAGTCCGAACAGCCATTCATGCAGTTTCCAGCGGGCCAGTTCGAAAGCCCGATTTTGCAGGTTGGGTATATCCAGATAATCGGATAACAGGTAGTAACCGTCAAAGCGTACGAATGGGTTGATGTTGACAAGCAAGGTCAGGATCCAGCTTGTGGTCGCAATGACAAAAATTGCGCTACGGA
>Ga0164315_10004959_pt1 | contig 10384 bp, 10 predicted proteins | sample GuaBasSedimGuay6_FD_113737 | JGI IMG/M metagenome (GOLD analysis project Ga0164315, IMG submission 113737) | Subseafloor sediment microbial communities from Guaymas Basin, Gulf of California, Mexico - Guay6, Core 4569-2, 0-3 cm | ecosystem: Environmental > Aquatic > Marine > Hydrothermal vents...
ATTATTACACAGCTGATGCTTCAGGGTATACTAGGCACGATAGCAAAGAAGATTTTGACGCTGCTGTTTATAGAAGAAAAAATAAAGAAATTATGCAAAACTACGCGTCTGCTAGCACTGTATTGGCTGAACCTAATGCTCTGACACAGAATGAAATGAGACAGAAAATTGAAGCTGCTTATGGACCTGTAGACGATACAGTTACAAAAAAACTGTTTTCTGAAAGACACACACCACCGGATCTTAGACCAAAGCCAGACTTCGATGTTCAAGAAATTATTGAGCCAGGGTTTTCTAATAAACAGGTCTCCAAAGATAGAAGTTTATTCGAAGTAGCAGGGCAAAGAGCAAGAACGGCTGTAGATTTTAGTAAAGATGTGTACGGAGTTGGTAAAGACATTTATGGAACAGGTAAAGAAATGGTTACTCAGCCAGTTGAGGCTTTGAAAACTGCTACCAAATATTATGATGAGACTTTTGGTATATCAGATAAAGCTAAAGCTATTGGTCAATTTGGTAAAGATGTTTATGGTACAGGTAAAGAGATGGTTACTCAGCCAGTTGAGGCTTTGAAAACTACTGCAGGTTTTTATGATGATATGTTTGGAGTTTACAGTAAAATAAAGAAAACTTCAACACTTAGTAAAGATTTTATTAACTTTTTTAGTGATACTTTAAAGAATATAACTGACAAAGAGAAGCGTGCTAAGTTTATTAAGGAACAGCTTACAGATCCTACAAAGAACGAATTGTTGAGATCACAAGATTTTTTCTTAAATAATCCTCTAGTTAAATGGGTTAGTAGTAGTATTGGTAATGCTATAAGAGATTTTGGTGAGGGGTTTGGTTCGGATTCTTTAGCTAATTTTAGTGGGCTCGATGCTATAGAATTTTATCAGTCTCAAGCTAAAGCACCAGATAAAATATTCGGTAAGTTATTAAATATACTGGGAGATTTTACTCCTTCAGGTATAGCCGGTAAAGGTAAGGGAGTATTAAGTTTTCTTTCTAGCGGAGCTGGTACTGTACTAGGAGGTTTGTCTGGTTTAGGTAGTTTACCATTTGGTCTAGATACAGCTGGAAAAAATCAGAAATTTATAACAGATTTGTTTACATATAAACCAAAGAGTGCATCAAAAGCAGGAAGAACAGTTGATGTGTTGAGCTCACCATTTAATGTGTTAGGTTCTTTGGGAGAACAAGCAGGTGATCGTGTTGCAGAAGTTAGTGGTTCACCTACATTGGGAGCAATGACCTCCACAGGTATTCAAATTTTACCATCACTTATGCCTTTTGCTAAGGGCGTTATTAAAAGTGTTGCTGATACTACTAAGTACAGGGCTCCTATGATGTATAAAAATCTTAAAACTGAAGGTAAACCAAGTATATACTCAAAACATAAAACTGTACGGAAACGTCAACTATTGAAAGATATTGTGTCTCTTTATAAAAAGAATAAAAAGAAATCTTTAACTCGTATAGAAAAAAGAAGACTTAAAAATATGGAGCAAGAGGTTAAGTATTGGGATGATGGAGCAGTTAAAGGGTCTCCTAATGCTCTTCCAGCTAAGGCAGCATTTCTAGGGATTGAGTCTATACGTCAAAGTGTGAAGAATAGAGATAAGTTAAAGAATATAGAAGGGTATGCTGAAGGTGGGGAAGTTATAGATGAAAAAATGTTGTTTGATGAGTATAAAGAAGAGTATAAAGAATGGGCAATAAGGTCTACTGAATCGTTTCAGAATAAGAATTTTAGAGGTGTTGGTAAGGGACGCGGAATAGTTGATAGTGATAGTTTGCCTAGCGATATTGCAGATTATATGGCTCAAGATTTCATGGGGTTAGGCCCACAATATGATACAGATAAATACAGGGACTCTCTCCGCAGAAAGAAGTCTTTTACTGGGAAGTTGCAGGATAATAGAAATGGATTGAAAACTGCAATGCTTCCAGAGAATGTACGTAGGTCCAGAGTATTTACTGGCACAACTGATCAAGTTGTCGGTTTACCGATAAAGCATGTCGATGATACTAGAAATTTAGTTGGTTACGGATCAGATAAACTATTACACCAGACTATTGCCAATATTAGAGACAATGAATGGCTTACTAAAGAGCAGGGTATTGTTCCTAAGACTAAACAAAGGTTTATGGATGATCCTGAGTACAGGAAGAAAATGGAAACTGAAGCGGCTGCAAAGAAAAATTTCTATGATAATATTCTAACCCCTGGAAATATAAAAGATTTTGATTTACGTAGTCTTCCTGGGCATTTAGGAATTCTTAAAAGAGAATATGATCAAACTTCAGTGGCTCTTGGTTATAAAGGTATTTTACCTAAAGAGAAGGAAACATTAGAAGCACGTAAAGCAGATCTTATCGGTTCTATGAAGAAGTATATGACTGGTAGTATAGATTTTGGTGTGGACACTAATTATGTTAGGAATTATAAAGCTGGTAAGGGTATAACTAGATTTATAAATGAGCGTAGAAGAGAAGATATATATAGAGAGGCTATTGGAGATTCGGATATAGCTCCTATGTCTGCCTTTTACTCTTCACCACGTGCTTTTACTGATATGATGAATAAGTTTAGAGGTGGTTCTCTTACAAAAAAGGATAGAAAAAAATACCAAAAGATGTTTAGTTCTGCTATAAAGGGTGATGTTGAATATAGTGGTCCGACTAAAGAAGATTTAAAAAGATCATCTGAAAGCCATAAGAAGATGACTGGTGACAATTTACAACAAGGGCCCAATTATTGGGCAACTACTCCAAAGTCATACAAAGATTTATTGAAGGCAATACAGGATTCCGAGGGTTTGGAAACTACAAGAGATAATCGTGGTATGGCCTCCTTTATGCCTAAAATGATGGATTTTTTCGCATCAATGCAAAATTCTTCAGCTAGTGTTTTTCATAATGGAGGTGTTGTAAGTAAGACAGGTAAGATTTTCGCAGAGAAGGGTGAGTTGGTGATACCAAAGGCTTTCGCAGCAGGCGGGATGGTAGGAGAATCTGCGTCTACTGCATTATCAACAACAGTTAGAATAGATGCTTCAGAAATAATTAGTAAACTTAAAAATATAGAGCTTAAAGTTGAAGACAAGGAAATGAGGGTCGAAGATAGGGTTCTCAAAATAGAAGATAAAGAAGTCAAATTAGAAGACTCTATAGTTACACTCGATACTACTAATCTTCCTAAGCTTGAAGTGGATAACACCAATATACCGACAATCACGATTGACTCTGCTAATATGCCAACTGTTAAAGTTGAGCAACCGGTTTGGACTATTCCAGTTGAAGTACCTAATGCTCCTGTTACTGTTAAAATAGATTTAGGAGATGCAGCGTTACAACTTAATGATTCAATAACAAAAGCTCTTAACACTGCTGTACAGATAGAGGTTTCTGGTGCTGCAGGAAATGCCGTTGGCGGGGAAAAGTTTGACCAGTTAGCTAAAACTGTAGAAACAATAAATGATAGACTCATAACTGTAAAGAGTGAATTAGAAGGTGAAATAAAAATGTTAGGTAGTGCGAATAATCAAACCACTGAGTTAGATAGGACAGTATCAATTGTAGTAAATAATGCTATTGAGCCAGTAAGGAAAGATATGAATGATTTGAGAACTAACGTAAGTCGTATAGAGTCTACACAAAGGCAGCAACAGACTACCTTAGACGCTAGGTTAGATAGGATGCAATACGATGTTAGTTTGACTCAAAATGTAACAGGTATAGGAATAGGGGGTTAAAATACGATGGCTAATGCTGATGAGTTTTGGGAGGGTTTTGGAGAGGATGATGGCGGTCCTAATATAACTTGTGGCAGTGATGGAAGTTTAGCCCAAGATGTTCTAAATAAATACGATATTCCTTGCAGTGACACTGTTGGTGGGTCTTTACCTGGGTTAGATATAAAACATATGGATGCTATCCAGGTAATTAAGTTATCTCTTTTAGAAGAATCTTCTAACAGTGGTAATATTTATGAGCCAGTGATGGGTGGTGACGGTTTTGTAGAATTTAAACAAGTAGGTTCTGGTCGCGGGCCATCGGATATTTATTATGAACTACAGACAGGTACTTATAAAGAAGATTGTTCTGGAGTTATAGTTCAGGGGAAAAATCCAATGCCGGTGCGTGTACAAACGGAGTGGCGTTCTATATGGGAAAATGTAGATAAAGAAATATATGACACAGGGTATATGCATAATAACTGTGTCGCCGGGGATTTTAATCAATATGCAACAATAGTATATGATGACCCACATTTAAACACAGCTTATAATGACGGTATAGATAATATTTATGACATTATTAACCCTTGGGAAACTTTAATTGGTTACGCTAATTACATAAAATGGACTGGGCAAGTTGAGGATAAAGATTCTGTGGTTAATTTTTCAGACTCAGCTAAAATTCTTGTAGAAATTCCTGAAAAAAATTTAGGAATACCACAAAGGCGGCCAATCGCAAACCCAGATTTGTCTGAAAATGAGTCTTGTTTCGAAGGGCAAGGTTCAATACCTTCAAATGGGGTTGGTGTTGGTGTTGAAGTTCTACTGCCAGAGCATTTTAGATTTGAATCAGTAAGAGATACTATAGTTGATAAATTTTCTGGAATATCAGGAGTTTACATATTGGGTAGGGGTATAGAAGATATTCGTACATCGCCTACTTATAATTCAGTGGCAGGTAGCCCATCAATGGAAAACGCTACAGTATGGGCTAGAATAACGAAAAATTATGATGAAATATTTGGATTGGAGCAAGGTAGACATTATGTTGTTAACTATGATAAAATAAAAGAGGGCGGAAATCCAGAAATAATTTTTGCTGATAATAGCAGAGTTACAGACCCTATCGAAACAATGGAAGGGGGTTTGTTAAATTTTTTCATAGACCCTAGTTGTACTTATGCTATAGACGAAAACGGTGAGGCTAGAGAAAGTGACACTCAGGTGGTTCTTTTAACAGGACCAACACAAGGAATAATGGTTCATCAAATATTTGTTGCAGTTGACCTAGATACTCCATCTGTTGTGATTTATCATCCAGATGGGTGGAACAGAAAAGCTAGAGAAATAGCAGACAGTTTTATATATGATGTTATGCCTTTAATTTCATATGATGAACCTGCACCTATGGCGTTTAATGGTAGTTTAATAGATCAAATAGACTCTGTAAAAGACCATGATCCTACTACAGCACAGAGTTTTAGTAATACAGAACATGAGCTAGTGTTAGATGAAATGGACGCTGGTGGCGGTATGACTATTAATTTGTCTTTTTTAAATAAAAAACAGTGCAAAGTTTTGTCTGGTACACTTTACGATTATATGAATTCAGGTTCAGGGGTAGAGTCCACATATGTGTGCGGTCCTGGTTGTAACGCTGAATTGGGTGGGGTTGGTCCAAATGGTGGGGTTGTTAACTCAATTACTTATTCGTATCAAGACAGTAATTCTTATACTGTATCGGTTAATTGTGGTCCTGTGCTAGTAGGTGGACAGTTGGCACAGGTAGATGGGGGTCCGTCATTAAAAATAGTTGAGTCAGTTACTCTTAAAGGAACTATTATAGAAGATTCAGGAAATAATATTTATTACAAAGTTAGTTTAGACGGTGTTGGGGATAGGATAGCAGTTAATATGATCCCAGCTGTTCTTAGAGTCGGTGATAAAGTTTCAGTAGCTGTACATAATAATCCAGTGGAGGCTTAGCGTGGCAATAAAAAGAGTAAAGTGTAGGGCATCGGTTAGTATAGGTGGAATCACAGTTAATACACCATTTGTACAGTCATTTAATGTGAGAAAGCAAAGAGGGCAAGTTTCTACTTTTGACGCGTCACTAAAAGTACCTGCTGAAACGTCCCTGAATATTGCTGGTGGGGACGTTGTTATAAGTGCCGGAGAAAATTCTGCTAGTGATACTATATTTACTGGAACATGTCGTCAAGCAAAGGTGTCCCCATGTTTTGATGATCCACAGTATGTTATACTCTCAATAAGCGGTGCAGATAAACTTTCACTGCTCCAAGGAAAAAGATTTACAAGAAGGTGCAGAGCCACTGAAACTGCATGGTGTGCCATAACAGGTGTTACTAGAAAGGGTTTGAAAAGTGGTAAGTTTGCTTATAATACTGAGCCTATAATAGATATTAATGACGGTAGATTGGAGAAACAAAATAATACTACTGGATTTAGGCCAGAAAATGTTAAAGACGGTAACCCACCAGCAAAAGCACCTGGAGAGGAAAATCCTCATCAGGTTAATATTGTTGCAACTATAATAGCTAAAAGTGGTGGTGGAGATGGAGAATAAAAAATGTCAATAACACAAGGAAGTTCTTCTATATATTTGTTACCAGGTATGAAGGTTAAATTAACTGCTCCCGGATTTTGGGTAGCAACAAAAGATAGAAAGAGGTTATTAGAATCTGGAGAATATGAAAGCGTTTCTCTAACTAATGGGTTTTCTGTAGAAAACTCTGATATAGGGACAATAGAACCAGCAGAGGAACCTAATGCTATTATATATACTCATAAGAAGTTTGCATTAAATAAAATAATATTTTTTGCACTTACAGGAGAGATCGGTGAAGTTAATGTTGTAGCAGTACCTATTCATGATCATAGTTCAATTGTTACTGGTGGTCCTGCTTATGGTACATATTTTACAGATGACGAAACTACTGATGGAGGTAGTGGGTAATGGCTGGACAGGAGTGTTGTAAATTAGTAGGTAATCTTAAGTTAGGTATAGATGGTTGTATTATATCTATAAGTACTAATTGTAGTACTGAGTCTACTGTTGCGTGCGGTGATGAGCACCCTTTACCAGGACCAACTATAGGGTCGTTAAATATTACTGGTTATGCTGATACACAAATTTGGGTAGGTTGCCCCTGTAAAGCTGGGCTTAATTTACCTTACGTACGTAAATATGATTGTGTGGAGGATGTTGTATATTTTATTCCTAACGGGCAGGGTCAATCGTTTATATCGGGGGAGAGTGCAGCAGTATCTGTAAAATACCCATTGTATAGTTGTACTTCGATAAACGCTAGTTCTACAAGTGGTCCAACAACTATATATATGGAGACAACACAAATAAATGGATATGGTTTGTCTTACACAGGGGGTCCAATTTCTATAGAAACAACAACAGAGATGCCCCCAGTAGAATTTCCAGGTATTGTTGAGCAAGCTTTGTATTTACAGAGTTTTAGTTTTGATGCTCAACCAGGACAATTACCAACGGTGTCTTACTCTTTTGCATACTCTATGCAGGATGGAGGGATATAAATGCAAGAATTAATATACAGTGGAAAAGTTTACAGACTTAGAGCCGGTACACCAATGCCTGTGAGGGGTGATGGGTCTTTTGTTCTACATACTTTTATGGCAGAAGTTAGTAATATTGATATAGTAGCTTGTACAGAGAGTCTTCCAGCAAGTTCTGAGTTTAGGGGGCAGGGAGGGAATCTTATGTCTGCAAGTTTTACTAGATTAAATGTTGTGGGTGGTACTGTTTTTAGTGGCAAGAAAGTTTATAAACCAGAATACATTGATGAGGATGAGATACCATAATGGCTGAATTCATAGATTGCACATCATTAAATATTGGTTACAATGTAATGGGCATCGTAACAGTTTCTTACACTGTGGTACACAATTCGTTTGATTTTGTGACGTATAACACTATATCTGCAGGTGGTCAGATTTTTACAGGTTATGTGATAAATGCCTCTTTGAATCAGATTCCTAATACTGCAAATTGGTTTGAGACTCATGTAACTTTATTAGCAACAACAGATTAATAAGGGGGTATTTTATGACTTGTGGCGGATGTTCTAAGAGAAGGGCAGCACAGGTGACTAAAAGACAATCTAAAGAAGATTATAATATTATGGGAGGGTATGCTAATTTAAATGATAGGCAGATTAAAGCTAGACTAGAAGTATATAAGAGGAAATATTGTAAAGAGTGCCTTAAAAGATATGATTGTGACTATAAGAATTACTTGGAGTGTAGAAAGAGTGCTAAAATTAAGTAACCTTTAAATAAATAGAACAACCAATGGGGGATTTATAGAAATGGCTATTGTTATAGGAGCAGCATCGCAAGTTGAGTTTGCCGGAACTTGTGTAATTTCGGCTAACTGGAGCTATAGTCCTAATGTACAGAGACTTTATTGTATTGGTGAGTGGATTCCAAGTCAAGAACGTACGTTTTATAAACCTACAGAATCTTTGAATCTTACAGTTTACTCACCAGGTCCTACACACCAAATAGAACCTACTCAGGACTGCCAAGATGCTAACGGGGTAACTGCTAGTATTGATCCTGCGGCCTGTGGTGAGACTTTTAACGCGTTTTCTGGTGAGTGGTTGGTTACTAGTTATAGTTATACTAAAGACGACGCTACGTTACCAGGACAAGAATCTTGGTCACTATCTAGGTGGAAAAATTTTAGTACAAGTAATCCGCCAAATACAGTAGAGCCAACTTATGTTATGCGTGGTATTTCAGAAGGGCAGTCCGACGGTAATTCTGGTATAACATTTCAGGGTACTACTGTTGAGACTAGTACTGGTAATGTTTCTGCTGGTGGTTTCGGTAAGGCCGATAGGTTAGAGATGGGTGTTATAACCAGTGTGGGCGGTGGTAGTTCGGCTGCTGGCGATCTCGGGCAAGGAAGTGCCTCTATACCATACACACAGCTTTATATATAAGGAGGAGGGTGGGATATGGAAAAATTTTCTTTTGCGGAAAGGTTTAGGTTAGAGTTATATTGGGACGAGGCTATTTACGAACAAGAAGGCATTTGTAAGTTTAAGGGTGCTAAGTTTAGGGGGCCTGCTTTAAATGAAGCTCAACAATTAAATAATAATGATAACATCTTATTAGATTTTTTTAAACAATATTATCTTATAGTTGAAGATGTTTATGTTGCAAAATTTTCTTGGGGCAGTGTTAAATACAATGCAGATTTGTCAGTTTCCTTGAATGATGCAATGATAACACATAATACAGAATTGAATAAAGTTCCAGAATTTAAGAATGGTGACTATTTAGTAATAGATACTAGTAATCATGAGATTGATAGTCACCCATTTAACCCAGTTTATAGAACCTGTGTTGTAAATACGGATACTAGTCTATACAGGTTTGGAGAATAATTATGCCAGGATGTGCTACTAGATGTACAACATTTGACCAAAGTAGTAGAGATGCTGCCTGGAAGGACATCAGGTATCATTTCGGTCCGAGAAATGTAGAGGCGGGGTCTGATGTATACAATAATGATATAAGTGAGTGGGAACAATGGGTTCTATGGGTCAATGAAATGCATGGTTCTGGTATAGACTCTGTTGAAGATGTAAACAAGTTCGGAAAATGGTTAATCTGGCGTCTTAGTATTGGTACAGTTGCATACGGGAATCTTCCCACAAGGAAAAGAGGTCATGAACAACCTTAGAGCCACAATCCTCTGAGGGTCTCCGAGGTTAAGCCCTTGACAAACCTATGGAATAATTTATGATAACAAGAGAACTAAAATTACGATTAACTACCAAACAGAAAAATTTACTTAATCAGTGGTTATTTAATTTGACTGGAGTGTATAACTGGGCGATCAGAAAAATTGAATTAAACGCCCAAAATGGGGTTTATTTTAGTAGATTTGAATTTGTTAACGGTTTATCAAATCATAGCAAAATTCTCGGAGTTCCATCTCATACTGTACAAGGAATTCTGAATCAGGCTTATACAACGTGGCAACGGTGTTTCAAAAAGATTTCTAAACAGCCTAAATTGAAATCTGTTAGAAATAAACTGAATTCGATTCCGTTTCCAGATTCGATTCCTTCAAACAGATTAAAAGACCAATTAATCAGAATTCCAAGATTAGGCTGGGTAAAGTTTTATAAACAAAAGCTTCCAGTTGGAAACATCAAGAATGTTAGAATAGTCCGTCGGGCTTCTGGCTGGTACCTTCAGTTAACCCTGGATACTGTTCATAAGTTTCCAGTCAAGAAAACTAGTGCCAAAGTTGGAATTGATACTGGTTTCAAACATCTAGCAGTTCTTTCTGACGGTATAAAAATCAGTAACAAACGGCACTTTGTTAAAGGACAAAAACGATTAGCTCAGGCTCAACGCGGTAAAAGAAAGAAACTAACCGCCCGTTTACATGAACGAATTAAATTTAGACGAAGAGACCATAATCATAAGGTTTCAAGATATATTGTGGAAAATTATTCGGAGATTTATATTACAAATGATAACTTAAGAGGGCAATCTAAAATCTTCGGAAAGTCTATTTCAGACGCAGGTATTTCTCAATTAAGACAGTTCATTATCTACAAGAGTGA
>Ga0164315_10004961_pt1 | contig 10382 bp, 5 predicted proteins | sample GuaBasSedimGuay6_FD_113737 | JGI IMG/M metagenome (GOLD analysis project Ga0164315, IMG submission 113737) | Subseafloor sediment microbial communities from Guaymas Basin, Gulf of California, Mexico - Guay6, Core 4569-2, 0-3 cm | ecosystem: Environmental > Aquatic > Marine > Hydrothermal vents >...
GATATCAGAGCTTTGAAATAAACGGGATCAATTAAGCTGTATCCGTAAATCTGGTGTTCCAGCCTTTTCTCCATGGCTTTTCTTACGGCTGTCGGACATTCAAAATCCATATCTGCAACCCATAAGGGCAACAGGTTCTCTTTTCCTTTTCCGAATATTGCGGATAAGACAGATGGCTCCCATTTCATGGATGCTGTACCGCTTCGATCAATAACTTTGTCAAAATCCCAATCTTTATACATTGATTTAGTCCCTTGTTTTCTTATTGAAACCCGTTTTAGTTTACAGCTTGCTACTATAACTTATAGGACTAAAAATGCCAATCGCCAAAATGTGATCTATGTATTTATTAAAATCAATGCGGAAGAATGGGGTTTGATCTCTGTTTTTGGTTCATATAGTGTAACGCCAAGTGACATAAAATCATACTTCTCAGTCACAAAATATGGTGGTTGATCTTAATCCAAAAAAGAAGGATTATTGCTGTTCAGCTAATGTTTTTTCCAGTAGTTTATTAATGCCATTCATATAATTTATATTCTGACAAGGCTTTGACAGGTGATCAATATAAACGTCTTTTTGTTTCAATTCTTTGATGGATTCTAAAAATTCGATATTACCGGAGACAAACAGTATCGGAACGGTTTTATTAGTTTTTCTGATATCATGATAAACATCCATGCCGTTGATCCCTCCGGGAAGAATATAGTCCAAACTTACAAAATCATATTTGTTCCTATTAAATAAATCCATGGCGACCTGTCCATTAATCGCAATATCAACTTTGTGGTTACAGGGTTCTTTTGTCAATATTTTGTATTGCACATCTGAGATGGCTGTTTCATCTTCAACCAGAAGGATATACTTTTCAAAATGCTTTATTCTTTCTCGCAGTTCTATCTTTTCTTCGATTGTTAATTCCTTTTTAATGACAGGCAAACAGATTGTAAATTTTGTACCTGAGCTTGATTCTGACTCAACTGAAATATTACCCTTATGCAGTTCGATATATTTTTTTACATTCGCCATCCCATACCCAGTCCCTTTAATGCCGGCTTTATATGAGCCTGTTTCATCCTTGCTTCCTTTTAAAGTAAAAGAAGGCTCATAAATATTTTCCAGGTTTTCTTTTGAAATTCCACATCCATTATCCTCAATTTCAAAGCAGATATGGTTATCACGGCTGTATGTTCTAACGGTGATTTTGGGGTATTCAACCATACTTAAGGCATGGATGGAGTTTTGTATTAGATTTACAAGTGCATGTTCAATCATTCCTGGATCGGCGAGAAGTTCTGGGACACCCAGACGTTCTTCCTTTCGCAGCTCAATTCCATCCAGATCCTTTCTCATCAGATTTAAAACAAGATCAATCTTTTCGTTGATTCTGAAAAATTCCTGTTTGGGTTCCTGATCTTTGGCAAACGCAACCAGATTTTTTGTTAAATTTTTACCTCGTATGGTCTGTTCAAATATTAATTCAAGGATCTTCTTTGTCTTGGATTCCTGACAATCCAGTAAGGCGAGTTCGGTATTGCCCATAACAATCCCCAAGATATTATTGAAATCGTGTGCTATTTTCCCTGCTACTTGTCCAACCAAAGCAAGCTGCTTTTGTTCACCTACAACTTTCTGGGCCATTAACTTTTCTGTTTCAGCCTTCTTTAGTTCTGTTATATCCAGGTGTGTGCCGCTCATGCGTAGTGGTTTGCCATCCTCTGACCATTCGACCACTTTGCCACGAGCATTGACCCAGACCCAGTCACCCCGTTTGTGGGGTTGACGGAAGATCACATCAAAGTAGTCTGTCTCACCGCTAAAGTGCTTGTCGAGCATGGCGTTCGCCCTTGGCAGGTCATCAGGATGAACGTTGCCTATCCAAGTATTGATATTGATAGGTTTGAGATCCTCAAGTGTGCGGCCCATGATTGCGGCCCAGCGCTGGTTTAAAGTCACTTCCCCAGTCTGGACGTTCCAATTCCAGGTTCCGGCATTGGTGCCTTCGAGGATACCGGCAATTCGGTTTCGCTCTGAACTGAGCGCATCATCAGCCTGCTTACGTTCTGTAATATCACGGAAAATACCTACAAGTTTTATCGGATCGCCCTTATTGTCTTTGATAAGTTCGATATTCATGGAACAAAGGTGCTGAGTTCCGTCTTTATCAGTAAGATTAGTTTCATAATCTCTTACATTTCCTTTTTTAAATATTATTTCAATTAGCTTATCCCGGTCCTCAGGATTTGTATAAATATCATAAAGTGATTTCCCAATGAGTTCCTTGCGTTTATATTGCGAATACCTTTCAATCGAAGGACTTATTTCTAAAATTTCACCATCAAGGCTTGCTTCATAGTATATATCCAAAATATTATTATAAATTTGACGGAATTTTGTTTCAGTTTTTAACAAAGCTTTCTCCGTCTGTTTTCGATCTTTAATCTCCAACTCAAGCGACTGCTTGGTTTCGATTAATTGAACTTTTTCCTCTTCGAGACGATAGGCCAAGGTTTCCTTTTTCTTATATATAGAAAATAACCCTTTTACCAAGGCAGATACTGAAACAGCTGCTATAGAATTAAGTACAATAAAATTTATCCCGGCAGTGATCATTGCCTGGGGTGAGTTAAAAAAAGGAAAGTCATTTCCATATTTTCCTGTTGAAATCAGTATTCCCAACACTGACAAACAAATTGCATTCATCAGTATAGCAGCAAGAGCGGCATAGTTTCCGATAAGAACACCGGAAAGAACTGCAAATGCGAACAACCAGGCAGGTCCACCACTTAGCGGACCAACCGACAGTATTACAGCTAATCCGATTACATAAAACATCAAAAGCGTTATGGATGCCCTAATTCCAAACTTGATCCGATGGATAAATAAAAATGAAAAGCAAAGTATCAGGCCCATAAAATCAACAATGGCTAAACCCCAGGCATTTTCTTTGATAATTAAAAGCGTCGCAGAGATGAGGGCAAAAAAACCAAATAACAATCCACCAATTAAGATTGAGGATAGAATAAAAGCGCGCCCTCGATAAAGGTCGTCCTTTTCAAAAGAATATGGCCAAATAATCCTGGCAGCGATAGACTTTTGAAATTTAAGAAAATAGTCAAGACCAGAATTGGTATTTTTAGGAGTATTCAATTCCTCTCCAATTAGTTAAAGATTGGATTTCTAATCATATTTATAAAACCATTCAAATAGCTACAATAAAAAATCAAACAATGCAAAAAGAATTATCAATTTGGAATCGAAATACTATCGAGTCAGATTATCAATCAGGAGTCAAATAACAGAAAATACCAATAACCTCTTTCATCGGTAATCGCTTAGAAAACAATTAAAGACATCTGCTATTAACAACATTTTTGTTTCAAATTCAAAATTAAAACATATGGGATGAGCGTAAAGCTAAAACTATAATTCCGGCTGTAATTTTTATTGGAAACCAACTTGATTTTGCCCCTCCAGAAAATGATTGCCAAAAGCTGCTAAAATATTTTTGATATATTGGTAAAAATTACAGTGGAAAAATAAGCTTATGATGCCGGTTCTGGTTCATATATTGTAATCTGAATATTCAGGCTTTAATCCCATCCCGCCACAAGATATGGAGTCAGATTTTAATTAAAAAATAAAAAGAATACCCCTGCTATTCTGCAATTTTTAAAAGGCTGTAAAAAAAGGACTGTAGCCATTATTCCTGTTCGGCTAAAGTTATTTCCAGCAACTTATTTATACCATTTACATAATCTTTATTCTGACAGGGCTTTGACAGATGATCAATGTTGGCATCTTTTAGTTTCAACTCTTTTATAGATTCTAAAAATTCAATATTGCCGGAAATAAACAGGATTGGAATAATTTTGTTAGTTTTTCTGATATGATTATATACATCCATCCCGTTGATGTCTCCCGGAAGGATATAATCCAAACTTATTAAATCATATTCATTCCTACCTAATAAATCCATTGCAACTTGTCCATTAGGAGCAATATCCACCTGATGCTTACAGGGATCTTGTGTCAATACTTTGTATTGCACATCTGAAATAGCTGTTTCATCCTCAACAAGAAGAATATATTTTTCAAAATATGCTATTTCTTCTCGGATTTGAATTTTTTCTTCGACAGTCAATTCTTTTTTAATAACCGGCAGGTTGATGGTGAATTTTGTGCCTGATCCAAGTCCTGACTCAACAGAAATATTGCCCCTATGTTGTTCGATATATTTTTTTACATTTGCCATTCCATAACCAGTTCCCTTAATACCGGTTTTATATGAACCTGTCACATCCTTAGTTCCCTTTAAAGTGAAAGATGGTTTATAAATATTTTCCAGATGTTTTTTAGGAATTCCACATCCGTTATCCTCAACCTCAAAACAGATATCTTCGTCTATGCAATACGTACGAATAATTATTTTGGGATTTTTAACCATACTAACGGCATGGATTGAATTTTGTATAAGATTTACCAGAGCATGTTCGATCATTCCAGGATCAGCAAGCAGGTCCGGTATTCCTGTTTTATCTTCTTTTTTCAGTTCAATGCCTTCTATGTCTTTTCTTAACAGACTTAAAACCAAGTCCATTTTTTCGTTAATCTTGAAAAATTCTTGCTTTGGCTCCTGGTCCCTGGCAAAGGCAACCAGATTTCTAGTTAAATTTTTTCCTCGTATCGTTTGTTTAAAAATCAACTCCAGTGACTTTCTTGTTTTGGGTTCCTTGCTATTCAGAAGTGAAAGTTGGGCATTACCCATAATAACACCCAAAACGTTATTAAAATCATGGGCCATTTTCCCCGCTATCTGCCCGACCAATGCTAATTTTTCATGTTCGCCTGCAATTTTCTGGGCCTTTATTTTTTCTTCTTCTGCTTTCTTGCGGTCAGTAATATCATGTGCGACAACCTGTGCCCCTTTTAACTTTCCATTTTTATAAATAAAATCACTGTTTATAATGACACTTACTATTTGTCCATTTTTTTTAATAATGTTGTATTCAACATTACAGGGCAGTTTTTCTCCTATAGAAAGTTTTTCAAGTCTTCCAATATATAATTTTTTACTGTTTTCCGTTAAAAGATCTAGAGGATTCATGGATAAAAATTCTTCTTCTGAGTAGCCAGTATATCTGCACATTATATCATTCACGTTAACGAATTTGACTCTTTCAAAATCGATCTCGTAAATTCCTGCCGGAGCATTTTTGAAAAGGTGTCTATATTTTTCTTCGTTTTCTTTAAGAGACCGCTCGGCTTTCATTCGGTCTGTGATGTCTTCGCCTGAACTCAATGTGGCAATTATTTTACCTTCGTTATCTTTCAATAAGGAATTTTGCCAGGCTATCAATCTTTCTTCTCCATTTTTTGCCAGTATATAGTTTTCGAAATAATCGATTGGCTCACTGTTCGCTGCGACCAAATCAATAAAAGTGGATACTGTTTTTTCTCTGTCTTTTTTTGGAATAAATTGGCTGAACCAATTTTTACCAATGATTTCAGATTGTTCAAACCCAAGCAATTGGCATCCTTTTTTATTTATCAATGCCACTGTTTGATCAGTATTAATGATAACAATGATTACACCTGCAATATCGAGGTATTTTTGCGCATTGTCTCTTTCTTTTTGAAGCGCCTCCGCTGCTTGTTTAATGTCTGTAATATCACGTAGGGTCCCCATGATGCCGATTGGTTTACCCTCATTATCCAAAATAAGTGAATTGTTCATCAAAGTAGGAAAAACAATGCCATCACGTTTCACATGCCAGATTTCACCTTTAAAAGTACCTGTTTGTTTTATTTCTATGTTGGCTGCTTTTACGGATGGCATTTGTTCAAGAGTATGAAAAATGGATAGGTTTTTACCAATAAGTTCTTCAGCAGAATATCCGTGCATCTCACTAAAAGCATTATTTAAATATTCTATATTGCCATCCAGATCAACTACAGCTATACCTTCACTGCCTTGCTCTACGGCTAATAAGAGAAGTTTCAGTTGTTTCTTTGAACTTACTCGTTCATTGGCTGCTGTTTCTAATTTTTTAAACATCGATTTTTAAGCCATATGAAATCTTTTTTATTGTTGAAATGAACGTATCGTCTGACCAGAATACTTGCCATATTCTGCACACTCCCCAAATCATAAAACCACCAGAATGCTCTTAGTATTCCGGTAAATTTCAATAATAATCACCGTACAGTATATTGTGGTACAAAGTAAATAAATTTTCAAAAACCAATCCATCTATATGGGAAAAGGTAAAATCGAATTAATCAGGCTACCATCATTTTTTATTGGAGATACATCCTAATAATCGTTGAAATCCAGGAAAATAATTTTTAGATTCTGTTAAAATGTGATCAGTATTATTTATGGTAGTAGGAAAGGATGCCTTATGATTCTGTTTTCACCTTAGCTTGATTTATCCACTCAGATACAAATTCCGCTATTTTTTCCCAGCCTGGCTCACCTATTACCCAATGAGCATGATTTTTAAACTCTTTATATGTTGAAACCATTTTATATTTTTTGGCAACTTTTCGACACACACTAGCAGGAGTGATTCTGTCTTCAGCTCCGGAAACGACCAAAACCGGACAGGTAATCTTTGATTCATCAACTCTTGATGCTCCCTTTGAGTCAAATAACCAAAATCCAATTTCAGCGGCTGCCCGCCCGGACTCGTATACGAATCTTTCATAAGCGGCTTTTTGATCGGCCTCTGAGAGTAAATGCATCATAGAATATACGGCCGCATTGAAAGATATACGGCTTGGATTTCGCCAAAATCCCCACTTTGTGAGAACACTCCAGAAGCTTTTGATGACTGAAAATTTTAATGCATTTATTCCGCTTGGCGATGCCGGGGTCAATAATACAAGACCCTTGGCTAATTCTTGAGCACCTAAAATTTGAGCAAGAAGTCCCCCCATAGAGTGACCCATCAATAATGGTTTTTCATCTAAATTACGGATATATTCTTCAAGATCTTGAGCGTAATCTATCAGGCTGATGGTACCTAAACTTGAATCTGGATTATCTTTTGGGTCAACATCATGATACCGGAGGGTTGGGATATAACACTGATATCCTTTTTCCTCAAAGTAATGTTTAAAATTTTCCCAATACCAACTACCTCCCCACATACCATGAATCATCACAATCGTCTTCGTCATGGCTTCCCTCCATGTATTCCATTTGTTTGAATCCACGTCCCTATTTTTTATAACGGTGAGCTAACGATGAATTTACCATTATTTTTTTTTGTATCATAAAATCACAGTACAATAAATAGTGGTGCAAGACAAATATACTTTCAAAAAAATATTCCATTTTATAGCAGAAAGTAAAATCAAAATATTCACAATACCATTAGCATACTCTGAGGATTCAGGACTTTAATTCCATCCTACCACAAGATATTGGATCAGGTTCTATATGGGAAACAATACAAAATATTCTCTTGACCCGCCCATAAGCGGGTTGTATACTCTTGATAATTATACGCACATCCTGATTTAATATTACAATCGCTTTAAATTGTACTCTCGACCTATTCAACACTTTCTTATCTGTTAAGTTCTGTATCCGTCAACCAAAACCATGAGGTAATTAAATGACCACAGAACAAAAAGTTATAAGAAAACTTCGAGCCATCCTTAGTGCAGATGTCAAAGGCTACGATCTTCTCATGGCAAATGATGAGGCTTCTAATTTCAAATAGAAAGAGGAGATCAGCATGAGTAACAAAAGAAAAAAATATAGTCCGGAAGCCAAAGTTGCCCTGGCAGCAATAAAGAATGAAGAAACCGTTTCGGAACTGGCCGCCAAGGCTAATCTTTCTATATTTTTACATCGAAAAAGCAAGTTCTTATCAGCTTTTGGGGAGGAGACATGATGAAAAGGATTTCAGTGCTTCTGAGTGCGGCTTTGCTAATTTGTTTTATGTTGATTAACATTGCCCAAGCTTATGATTTTCCAAAGCTGGATGAAGCAATTCCAGAGGATTTTGTTTCCAGATTAGCACCTCTTTTTGATTTCGACACAAATGGTTGTTTGCCAAGTGCAGGCATTAGTCGAGAGGGGATACAAAACCCGGGATTGCACCCTACCGGTGCTTTAAATGGAAACTGTTATGGCGTTGATCCGGAACATTTCTTTTTACCCACCTCCAATACACTTCATCGATATGCTTGTATTACCAGCGGTGGATCAAATTATTGCGGGCACTTTTATTCACTTTATTTTGAAAAAGATGATGCTGCTGCTCCTCTCTACTTTCCGACTGCCGAACACAGACATGATTGGGAACATGTCGCGGTTTGGACAAAGGATGGCGTCATTACCCATGTTGGCGCCAGCGCTCATGGAAATTGTGACCCAGTAGATGCGAATTCCGGTTCTGTGCTGTTTGAAGGTGACCACGTCCTGATCGTTTATCATAAACACGGCGCACTTACTCATGCTATGCGTTTTGCAAACTCTGATGATGTTGATAACCCTGAAAATCCTCATGGCATGTTTGTCACTCCCACTTTAATTAGCTGGGATAACTTAATTGGAGATGGTATTTGCAACGACGAAATGCGAGAAAAGCTTAACAGTTTTGATTATGGCAGTGCTACTATTCCGTTGAAGGATAGTAATTTTTGGTTTAATTTAAACAGATTCAAGCCATTGATTTATCCTGTCTTCTACCCCCCGTTTCCGTCTGTTCCACCACTTCCTTTTCTTACTAATTGGTTTTCAGAAGAAAATGGTGGAGCAATGTGTCCACCTGGTTATTTTGTGAGGGGAATTACGTGTAATAATGATTATTGCGATAACAAGCAATTGGCATGCTATAAGGTACCAGGGCTGACACTGGAGGGTCCTGAGATACTTACTCCATACTTCTCAGAAGAGGGAACAAATTATTTCATGGATGATGGTTTAGCGGTGATAGGCATGCGATGTACAGGTACCTGTTGTGATAATATCTCCCTAATAATGAGGTCCGTTGTTGGTGGTGTAACAGGAGGGGAATGGACTGAACCCTTTTCTGAGCATACTCCTCAGGGTGTTTGTGATGGCGGGTATGTAGCAGGAGTCGAGTGTACTGGTAGCTACTGTGACAATCTCCGCTTGTACTGCAAAAAACCAGAGTTACTTGATTCCGATAATGATGGCTTGCCTGATTATTATGAAAATGACCATGGGTTTTATCCTTTAAACCCAGCGGATGCAGTTTGGGATGCAGACAATGATGGTTTTTCTAATCTACGAGAATACGTATCCGGCACGAATCCACAAGAACCTGGAATACCTTTCCCACCATTTGTTTATGATTTAGATTGTGATGTTGATATTGATGGTAGTGACCTCAATCAATTTATTGTTGAAGGTCTTTTTGACGAACAAACATTTCTTTTTTTCTCAGAAGATTTTGGCCGAAATTAGCAACGAAAAGGGGACAGATTTATTTACTCACCGTTTAAATCCGACGATTAAAACCTTCTGGAATATACACCGTCACCAAATTAAAAATTGCAATTAACCTAAATGGAATCATAAGCATCACCAAATATGAGAGCGGCTATTCAACTTACTTGGAAATTCACTGGAATGAAGGTGATAAGCTCCAATTAACATTTTTACATCAGAGAGTAGAATGCATATGAATGTCCTGTAATGCTATTCCTGGAGTTATGGCTTAATCTGAGTTTTGAGAATTTTAAAAACAAAAAAAAGCATTGTGGCTAACGCAGGAACAGCCACAGGTATTTGCCTTACTTTTTCTCCAAAACCTTGAAAGCATCTGTGACACTCATCAAAGGTTCAAGTTTCCAGGAAGATCCTTTAATCTGACAGAATGGAAGCATCCGTTTATTGATTTCGATGAGTGCTTCATCGCCTTTTCCCTTTTCTGCGAATATAAGATTGTAACCCTTAAAACCACTATGGCCGTCTCCACCAGAGCATGAGAACATTTGCCATTTTTTTAAGCAAGAGGGAAGTGGATTCGTAGCCATTTCAATACTGCATTTTGTCCACTCTTCTGTTTCGCTGCCTGGCAGCGTGTAAGTACCCATAAATATCATATCTGTTACCTCCATTTTTGGAATTATAATAAGGATTTGAATTTTGCAAAATTTACTTTGATTGAAGGATTAGTCTCCCGACAGAGCATTAATGCTCTATCGGAAGCAAACTCAGCACCATTTTCGTGGTTTGCCCATTGAATAGATATTTAATGTCATCTGTTTTTACTCCTCCTGAACCCAAATATTAGGATATCTTTTATAAGAAATTAGTAAACAATTCTTTGTTTGTAAATAGGTATAAACCCCTATTTTTGAAATGATTCTATCGGATGCAACATTTGATTTTAAAA
>Ga0164315_10004962_pt1 | contig 10381 bp, 9 predicted proteins | sample GuaBasSedimGuay6_FD_113737 | JGI IMG/M metagenome (GOLD analysis project Ga0164315, IMG submission 113737) | Subseafloor sediment microbial communities from Guaymas Basin, Gulf of California, Mexico - Guay6, Core 4569-2, 0-3 cm | ecosystem: Environmental > Aquatic > Marine > Hydrothermal vents >...
CATTCCCACCTGGCTCATAATAGCAAGGTCCGGCAGGTCATCCCCGAGATAAGCAATCTGGGAGGACGCGAGCCCCGTTTTTTTGAGTAGATCGGAAAATGCCGGGCGTTTGTCTCGATTACCCTGAAACACCAGTTTTACCCCTAAATCACTCATACGATGATTGACAAGCTTTGACTTGCGACCGGTAATCACGGCTATCTGGATGCCGCACTCGAGCAGCATACGCATACCCTGGCCATCGAGAGAATTGAAGGTCTTATACTCGCGACCCTCCGCATCGAATTGCAATCCCCCGTTTGTCATTACACCATCGACATCCAGTATCAGTAATTGAATTTGGCGGGCTTTAAGTTGTATTTCACTCATTCATGAAAACTCTTAGACGACACCGGCTCTCAGTAAATCCTGCATGTTTAAGGCACCCTCAACCATGCCGGCCTGGTCAATTACCATCAAAGCACTGATCTTGTGGTCATGCATGAGCTTTAACGCCTCACTCGCTATCCGCTCAGCTTCGATGGTTACCGGGTTTGAGGTCATGAAGTCTTTCACCTGAGCGCTATTGATGTCGGGCATTTTTTCGAAGGTGCGGCGCAGATCACCGTCCGTGTAAATGCCGACCAGTCTCCTGTTTAACGGATCTATGACACCCGCCATGCCGAGGCTCTTGCTGCTCATTTCCAGCAGGGTCTGCTTCAGGGTGGTATCAATCGGTACCAGTGGAATTGCATCGCCGGTGTGCATGATATCGCTGACGCGTAGTAATAATCGTCGTCCCAGGTTGCCGCCGGGATGCGAGAGGGCGAAATCCTCTTCGGTGAACCCGCGCGCTTCCAGTATTGCAACGGCGAGCGCGTCACCCATTGCCAGTGAGGCCGTGGTGGATGATGTTGGTGCCAGTCCAAGCGGGCAGGCCTCCTTGCTGACACTCACATCCAGATTAATATCGGCGGCACGGGCGATAGTCGAATGCGGCTTACCGGTGAGCGCTATCAAGGGGATGCCGAGCCGTTTGAGCAGGGGCAATAGCAGGGTTATTTCACTGGTCTCACCCGAGTTGGAGAGTGCAATCACCAGATCATCGGCGGTGATCATGCCGAGGTCTCCGTGGCTGGCCTCGCCGGGGTGCATAAAAAACGCGGGTGTCCCAGTGCTTGCCAGGGTTGCTGCGATTTTATTGCTGATGTGTCCTGATTTCCCCATTCCAGTTACTACAATACGGCCTTCGCAACCAAGAATCATATCGCAGGCTTGATGAAAAGACTGGTCGAGCCGCTCAATGAGGGCCGAGATTGCTTCAGATTCGGCTTTTAAAACAGCGACTCCGAGCTCAATGTAAGAGTGTTTGGTCATAATCAGGCGTTACCGGTAATCACCCCATAATACAAATATAACTGGTAAATGACAAAAGCACTCAGTAGGCAGAAACCTTTCAGGCGGGTAAGGCTGTGTACGTTCGAAAGTGAAAATCGTGAAAGTCCATAGAATAGGAGGGTGATCGCGACGACGACGGGTAAATCCCGGGTCACTGCCAGTTGATTGATGCTGAAACTGGTGATAACGGCCGGGATGCCGATTACTGCAAGCGAGTTAAACAGGTTAGAGCCAATAATGTTACCGATTGCCAAATCGGGTTCACCTTTCTTGATACTGGCTATCGAAGCGGCGAGTTCTGGCAAACTGGTACCCAGGGCGACAATTGTCAGACCAATGACCAATTCGCTAATGCCAAGCGAATGAGCAACGTTGGTGGCACCCCAAATCAGCAACTTTGAGCTACCGACAAGCAAGATCAGTCCCAGCAGTATCCAGCCGCTGGCGACCAAAAAACCCATTTCGTCGTCGTCGCTGCTTGACGATCCATTTGCCGATGAATCGTTGCCGGGGTCGTTTTGATGCACTTTCACCAGGTACCAGAGCATGAGCACAAGCAGGGCTAACAGGAGCGCGCCATCGAATGCATCCAGCACACCATCGTACAGGCACCAGCTCATAACGGCTGTTGCGAGTAGCAGCAAAGGAAATTCGCGATTGAGTATTTGTTTAGCTATCGGTAAAGGCATGACTAGTGCCGTTATACCGAGTATCAGGCCAATATTGGCGATATTGGAACCCAGCGCATTACCAATTGCTATGTCCGGCGTTTGTTCCAGCACCGCAATTACCGATATCAGTATTTCCGGGGCTGAAGTACCAAAACCAACGATAGTAATACCGATGATCATCGAGGATACACCCAGGTGTTTGGCGATGGAGGCGGCGCCATCGACGAACCGGTCTGCACTCCACATTAGTATAGCGAGTCCTACTATGATCGCGGCCAGGGACAGAAACATAATGGTTAGAGTGGAATTCTGTGCGCAGTCGGGAGGGTCTTAGAAATTGGCTGTTGAGGTAAACAGGCCGACGCGTAAATCTTTAGCCGAATAGATTTCACGGCCGTCTATTTCCATAGAGGCATCAGCTATACCCATCACCAGTTTACGCATGATGATGCGCTTAATATCAATTCGGTAAGTCACCATTTTGGCACTGGGCAAAACCTGGCCAAAATACTTTACTTCGCCGGCGCCGAGTGCGCGGCCGTGACCGGGTCCGCCTTTCCAGCCCAGATAAAAGCCTATTAATTGCCACATCGCATCAAGGCCAAGGCATCCGGGCATGACCGGATCGGTTTCAAAATGACATTTGAAAAACCATAGTTCCGGATTGATATCGAGTTCAGCGACTATTTTACCCTTGTTGAACTTACCACCGTCCTCGGTAATATCGACGATACGGTCAAACATCAACATGGGCGGTTTCGGTAACAGTGCATTACCCTCGCCAAAAAGTTCTCCTTTCCCACAACGAATGAGGTCGTTGTAACTAAAACTATGTTGTTCGGTCAGAGGTTTTGACATATTGGTTTATGAAAACTGGGAGCAAGGTTGCGAACACTAACTATTATAAGAAGAATATTCCAGCAAAAAGTATTCAAATTCGAAACTGTTAAATTCAGGATTGAGTCTTATTGCTCATATAGTGAAGTAGTTCTCGGGCCGGGTGCTAGACTGTTCCATGAGGATACCAATGGTAGTATATTCGTATCTTGAACCCCAGCTATAGTATTTACTATCAGTCTGTCATTGGTCAAGAAATGTATAGGGGTGGTTTTAATTGCAGGATTTTTTTAATGTTTAGTCAGTTTCCATAAAGCCCGGTAACAAGGACCATATCGCGTATGAGAACTCGAATATTTCGGGGAATATTTCAGCCACTAGTGTTGATCATGATATTGCCCGTGATGCAGACTTCAAGCGCAGCCATGCGGGTGAATCTCGATCAGGCGATTGAACTGGCCTACGGTTATGACGCCAGGATCGATGAGAAAAAAGCCTTTGTACGTAAAGCCGAGGCGGTGTTAGCCGAAGCCAGGGGGGCCGAGGGGTTTCAATACGGCGCGACCAGTTTTCTGGCGATTACGAGAGGCCTTGATGGAGGTTTTTATGAGGGTGGAGCAGAATCCTGCTCAGACAACTGTAAACCCCGGGACGATAATTACAATTTAAATAATGGATTGTCATTATGGGCGGGATTGACTTTCAGCATCATCAAACCATTGATGACATTTGGCCGGCTGGAAAACTATCAGATTGCCGCAAAGGAAAATATCCTGGTTAAGCAACAGGAGGTTATACTGCAGCGTGACAGCATTCGTCTCGATGTTGTTAAGGCTTATTATGGCTATTTGACTGCTCGGGATAGTCGATTTTTACTCGAAGATACCAGGAAAAGACTGCAGGGTGCACTGCAAACGGCGAATAACTGGATCGAACAAGGAAAAGGGAATGTGAGCCTGTCCGACCGCTATGCGCTCGAATCGGGCATAGGCCTGATTGGCAGTTTTCTAGCGGAAGCCAGCGGAGTAGAGGCGATAGCACTGGAGGGATTAAAGTTGCTGACCGGTATGCAGGAAGAAACTCTGGAAGTCGAAGACAAGCGCCTGCAGGCTCTTGGTCTGCCCGAGCAGAGTGTAGAAGAATGGATAGAGCACGCTCTTGCCAACCGGGTCGAATTCCGACAGGTTGAAGCTGGCCTGTCGGCGCGGCGCGCCCTCGTAGAGGTGCAAAGGGCGGGTAAGAAACCTGTCGTCTTTGCAGGAGTTGCCGGATCCCTGACCTACTCACCGGGGCGCGACCGCCTCGACAACCCGCATATTTACGACCCCTTTAACAATGTCGCAATATCTCCGCTGGTTGGAATGCGTTGGCAGTTTGGCGATGAAACCCAGTCCGCACTGGTTTCACAGGCCCAGGCAGATCTCGACGCACTGGTCCACAAGGCAACCTTCGCGCAACGCGGCATACCCTTTCAGGTCCGCGAGCAATATCTTTCGGTGCAATCCAGGTATAAATCTATTCAGGCGATGAAATCGAGTGCAAAGGCCGCACGACGCTGGATGATTTCCAGTTATAGCGATTTTGAGGCCGGTCTCGAAGAACCCAAGAAAATTCTGGACGCGATGCGGGTTTATGTATTTGCCTACGCGGATTATTTAAAAGTAGTGAACGATTACAATAATCATGTGTTCAAATTGAAAAGCGTGAGTGGTGACTACGAATGAAGAAAATAACGGTCTTCCTGCTATGTTTGTTTTGCCTGCAGCCTGCGATGGCTACAGAATTGGGCCCGGAAGATCTGATCAGGAGTACTTCCGCGCGCGTGTTAAAAGAAATCAGATCTAACTCGGAGCAATTCCAGCAGGATCCTGCCAAACTATATGCGCTGGTGGGCGAGGTTGTGTTACCACACTTTGATTTAGAAGGTATGATCGACCTCGCGCTGGGTCGTTATCGAAACGAGATTAGCGCAGAGCAAAGACCATTAATAGTCAAGGAATTCCAGGTCTTACTGGTACGTACCTATAGCCGGGCACTGCTCGATTATAATAATCAGGATATCGTTTACCTGCCGATGGAAGTTTCAAACGAAACCGGCAATGTCACGGTTAAATCCGAAATTGAACAGGCGGGAGGATTCCCGATTCCGATAAACTACCGGCTGAGACAGGGTGGTCAGGGCTGGAAGGTGTTTGACATCAGCGTCGACGATGTCAGCCTGGTTTCAAACTATAGTTCCAGTTTTGCCCGCCAGATCAGGAAACACGGTATCGATGGTTTGATTAAAACCTTGCACGATCGTAATCAGGATTATGATATCTAGGCATTCCCCACATCCGTCTGATACCTGGATCCAAGTAAGCCCTACATTCCTTTCAGGCATCTGATAGAATACTCGCCGTTAAATTGCTTCAGTTAAAACATAACATAAGCTAGTCAATGAACAAACTAATTATCAGGGGCGGTATCCCATTATCCGGGCAGGTACGGGTAGCTGGTTCGAAGAATGCGGTGCTGCCGATTCTCGCAGGTACGCTACTGGCAAGTAGTCCGGTAATCATTCGTAACGTGCCCCATTTGCATGACGTCACCACGACCATGGAGTTACTGGGCCGAATGGGTGTAACTCTCACGATTGGTGAGAAAATGAGCATAGAAGTTGACCCGACGACTATCGAAAATACTTTTGCTCCTTACGAACTGGTAAAAACCATGCGTGCGTCCATATTAGTTCTTGGGCCTTTGTTGGCGCGTTACGGAGAAGCCGAGGTCTCGCTTCCCGGCGGTTGTGCGATTGGCGCCCGGCCTGTCGATATGCACCTCTCCGGGCTGGAGGCGATGGGTGCAAAAATTGATGTCGATCAGGGTTATATCAAGGCCCGGGTTGATCGCCTCAAGGGTGCCCGGATTGTGATGGATCAGGTCACGGTTACCGGCACCGAAAATTTGATGATGGCGGCGAGCCTCGCCAATGGAACCTCTGTGATCGAGAACGCGGCACGCGAACCCGAGGTAGTCGACCTCGCCGATTTTATCAATGCCATGGGTGGCCGAATCGAGAATGCGGGTACCGACACGATTACCATTCATGGTGTCGAAAAACTCGAGGGCTGCGACTATTCGGTACTACCGGATCGGATTGAAACAGGGACCTACCTGGTAGCGGCGGCGATTACGGGTGGAAAGGTGCTGGTCAAGTATACCGACCCCACATTACTCGATGCGGTACTGGCCAAACTCACCGAAGCAGGCGCTCTCATCGATATCGGTAGTGACTGGATCGAGCTCGACATGGAGTGTAAAAAACCCAAAGCGGTGAATATCAGAACAGCGCCTTACCCAGGCTTTCCGACCGACATGCAGGCTCAGTTTTGTGCCTTAAATGCGATCGCCGACGGAACCGGTTCGGTGACGGAAACCGTATTTGAAAATCGGTTTATGCATATCCAGGAAATTTCCCGCCTCGGCGCGAATGTCCATGTTGAAGGTAATACCGCGATTATCCGGGGCGTGAAAGATTTAAACGGGGCCCAGGTGATGGCCACCGATTTGCGTGCCTCAGCCAGCCTGATCCTTGCGGGACTGGTCGCTAAAGGTGAAACCGTAGTCGAGCGCATTTATCATATAGACCGTGGTTACGACCATATCGAAGAAAAACTCGCCGGTTTAGGCGCCCAGATTCAACGCGTACCATAACTAGTAGCCACCATGTCTCAGCAGTTAACGATCGCGCTCGCCAAGGGTCGAATTCTGGATGCTACGCTGCCGCTGTTGGCGCGCGCCGGGATCGAAGCTCTTGACGACTTATCTACTAGCCGCAAACTGGTGTTTGCTACCAATCAGGTAAATATCAAGCTGGTCTTGATCCGCTCAGCCGATGTGCCGACCTATGTACAATATGGGGCGGCGGATCTGGGGATTGCTGGGAAGGATGTGTTGCTGGAACACGGCGGTGAAGGGCTTTACGAGCGCGTGGATTTGAAAATTGCAACCTGCAAAATGATGACTGCCGGATTAGTCGATAGACCCAGACCAGGAGGCCGGCTCAAGGTGGCCACCAAATATCCAGCGATTACGCGCAAATTTTTTCTACAACAGGGGCGGCAGGTTGAGTTGATTAAACTGTACGGTTCAATGGAGCTGGCGCCGATAGTAGGCCTGGCTGATTTGATAGTCGATCTGGTTGATACCGGCAATACTTTGATGGCCAATGGACTAGAGCCGCTGGATCACATCATGGATATCAGCTCCCGTTTAATTGTCAATCGCGCCTCGTTAAAGATGAAAAACCAGGCGGTTAAGGATTTAGTGGCAAACATAGAAAAGGCCGTGGCGGAGTAGCCAGGATGACGGTCGAGATAAAACGCCTGAACAGTCAGGCTCCGGATTTCCGGCAGCAATTAAGGGATTTACAGAACCGGGATACGGAATCAGACGGCGCTGTGATGACCAGGGTTAATAATATTATTAACGCGGTGCGAACTCGCGGTGATGCGGCGTTATTGGAATTTACTGCCGAATTTGATTCATTGCCAGCAGACTCGGTATCACAGCTAGAGTTACCGCTGAGCCGTCTGCAACAAGCCTATGACGGTTTGGCTGAGTGCGAGCGGAATGCGCTCGAACAGGCGGCGTCCAGGATCAGATCCTATGCTAACCACCAAAAGCTGGAATCCTGGCAATATACCGAATCCGATGGCACCGTGCTGGGTCAACAAATAACAGCCCTGGACAGGGCAGGGCTGTACGTGCCGGGCGGCAAGGCTGCCTATCCTTCCTCGGTACTAATGAACGCTATACCAGCCAGGGTTGCAGGCGTCGAAGAATTGATCATGGTCGTACCGACTCCTGCAGGAGTGGTGAATGAACTGGTTCTCGCAGCCGCACATATCGCGACTGTGGATCGGGTTTTTACTATTGGCGGAGCCCAGGCGGTGGCGGCGCTGGCTTACGGGACCGAATCCATTCCATGCGTCGATAAGATTGTGGGCCCGGGCAACATTTATGTCGCTACCGCAAAACGCATGGTATTTGGCAAGGTGGGAATCGACATGATCGCCGGCCCTTCAGAAATCCTGGTTATCTGCGATGGTAATACCGATCCTGACTGGATCGCGATGGATTTGTTTTCGCAGGCCGAGCACGATGAAGACGCACAAGCTATATTATTATCGATGGATGCCGGCTTTCTCGATGCGGTGGAGGACAGCCTTAATCGCCTCATAAAAGATATGCCCCGTAAAGACATTATCAATGCCTCGTTATCAACGAATGGCGCGCTGGTACAGGTCAGCGATATGGAAGAAGCGATCGAGGTGGCGAATATTATTGCGCCGGAACACCTGGAATTATCAATTGACGACGCGCCCACGGTAGCCCGTGAGATTAGACATGCCGGGGCTATTTTTATGGGTCGTTACACCGCCGAGGCACTGGGAGATTACTGCGCAGGGCCTAACCATGTATTGCCAACTTCGAGAACCGCACGCTTTTCGTCGCCGCTGGGTGTCTATGATTTCCAGAAACGCTCAAGCCTGATCGGGTGTACACCAGAATCTGCCTCGCAACTGGGTACAACGGCCTCGGTACTCGCGCGTGGAGAAGGCCTGATCGCGCATGCTCGTTCTGCCGAGTTTCGAATCAGGCAACAGTCCTGAAATGAATCCTCATATCGACGAAGGGAACGATCAATAGGCGTTATCTCTGTGGTCACTGCGGACGTTCGGTTGCGCGCATCGAAAAAGTCATTTTCTGAGGACCCCTGAATACCGTGATTTCGATGATTTCGCCTGGTTGATACAGGGTTATTACTTCGAGTAAATCACGTATGTTATCAACTGGTTCGCCATTCACCGCAACCATTATATCGCCGCTCCGTATACCGGCCATGTCCGCAGGACTGTCGATGAAAACACCAACGATGAGCGCGCCCCTGATGTTGGGATTACCGGTCTCCATTGCCGCTTTCGCGGTGATTTGCGTACCCTCGACGCCAATCCAGCCACGGCTGACCTTGCCGTTGTCTATAATCTGCTGCTTGATATCGAGCGCGATAGAAATTGGAATCGCAAATCCTATGCCCTGTGCACCGACTTCCTGACTGAAGATCGCGGTATTAATTCCGATTAGCTGTCCCCGGGCATTGACCAATGCGCCGCCGGAATTGCCCGGGTTAATCGCGGCATCAGTCTGAATAAAATTTTCGAATGTATTAAGGCCGATACGATTTCTGCCGGTCGCGCTAATGATACCCATGGTCACGGTTTGACCGACATTTAGCGGGTTTCCAATCGCCAGGACAACGTCTCCAACCCGAATGGGTTGAGTGTCTGCCACCTCGATTTCGTCGAGTCCGTTGATTGGAATATGTAATATCGCTATATCGGTTTCGCGGTCTTCGCCGACGAGCACAGCCTGACTGCCGCGTCCGTCAGACAACGAAACCAGAATCTCGTCGGCGCCAGTGACAACATGCTGATTGGTGATGATATAGCCGTCGCTACTGATTATGACCCCGGAACCCAGATTAATTTCGGTATTGTCACGCTGACGACGTTCCAGTTGCTCACCGAACAGCTGGTTGAAAATCGGATCGTTTAGCAGTGGATGGGTTTTATGTTTAACCTGTTTAGTGGTATATATGGTTACCACCGAGTTAAAGGAGGAGGCCACCGCATCGGCGTAGGATGTAACTGGACTGGTGTTACCGGCGGCTGAGTCATTCGAATGTTGCATCAGCTGTGATGGCGAAAAGAAATTAATCAGCTCGCTACCGTCGTGATCTGATTGCCAGATCAAGTACAAAGCGGCCATGCCCAGGCCAATTAGCCCGAACTGAATGATAAAACTAACAGCTTTGATTAACTTCATGCGGAAATAGTATCATAAGCGGCTATTAGGCAGGCTACTCTGAACGGTTTGTTGCCGGGTCAGGGTTTTTCAGAGGATATTGGTAATGCAGCTAAAACAGTTGTGCGATTTTTGTGATGATTTTCTACGCATACACGAGTTCGATGACTATTGCCCTAACGGGCTACAGGTGGAATCTTCGACCGAGGTTACTCATATTGTTGCCGGTGTTACCGCGAGCCTGGATTTGATCGACGCGGCGATTGCGCAAAAGGCAGATACCTTGCTAGTGCATCATGGTTATTTCTGGAAGGGTGAGTCACAACCAGTCGCTGGTTTTAAGGGCCGTCGAATTCGACGCCTGATAAGAAACAATATCAACTTGATCGCTTACCATTTACCGCTGGATGCCCATCCGCAAGTTGGTAATAATGCGCAGCTTGGAAAAATAATGGGTTGGGATGTGCTGGGCAGCTTTGGCAGCGTCGGCCGGCACGATATCGTATTGAGTGGGGCCCTGCAGACGCCAATGACCCTGGACGAATTATGCGCGTCAATCGAACGCAGACTTGGTACGAACGTCCTCGGTGTTTCAGCGGGTGACCGCCCCATTCAAGCCATTGCCTGGTGTACCGGGGCGGCACAGG
>Ga0164315_10004963_pt1 | contig 10380 bp, 4 predicted proteins | sample GuaBasSedimGuay6_FD_113737 | JGI IMG/M metagenome (GOLD analysis project Ga0164315, IMG submission 113737) | Subseafloor sediment microbial communities from Guaymas Basin, Gulf of California, Mexico - Guay6, Core 4569-2, 0-3 cm | ecosystem: Environmental > Aquatic > Marine > Hydrothermal vents >...
AATCCCCAGCCAAGATTTTATAGAAATATACTCCACTTGTTAATTGTACATTGTTACTTGTAAATTGCACCTCATAATATCCAGCTTTCTGCTGCTGGTTTACTAGAGTTGCAACTTCTCTTCCCAGCACATCAAATACTTTAAGTGTTATATTACTCTCATTTGGAATATTATACTTTATTATTGTACTTGGATTGAATGGGTTGGGGTAGTTTTGGTTTAATTCATATTTGACTGGAATGGATACTTCTTCCTTGACTCCTACAATGGTTGAGGTTGCATAACCAATGGCTCCGCTTGTTTTATATTTTTCACTATCGTACCAAAAATGATAGGTTTCACCATCAAAATAAGCGCTAGAAAGACATGCAAATTTGTAGTCCCATTCACCATAAGCACCATAAGTGAGTACATAAACATCATTCTTACTCCAGTTAAGTCCATCTGAGGAAGTTGCATACCCAGTTCGTAAATTGTAACCACCAGAACCAGCTGCGTACCACATTTCGAACATATTATTGACCATCAATACATCACCAGTGTACAATTGGTTATCTTCCCAACTGTAGGATGCTTCAAGAATGGGATTAAAATCTTCCTCTTTTGTCCAGACTATTCCATCTGGTGACCTAGCACATCCGATACTAAAACCATGCTCACCATCATATCCACTAAAGAACATCATGTGTCGGTTTTCAAGAAACACAACCTTTGGAATTATCGTGAGGTAATCATCCCAACTACCTTCTGATCCAATTTCCAAAACTGGACCATCATGTTTTGTCCATGTAATTCCGTCTGGTGATGTAGCATATCCAATAAGCCCATTTCCTCCATACCACATTTTGTATATATTTCCATCATAAAGTACACATGGAGAAGCAACAGATTCATCATCCCAGCTGTCTGCTACGCCAAGATCTAAGACCGGATTAACATCATCCGCTTTGGTCCAGTTGATTCCATCTGTAGAAGTTGCATACCCAATACGATGATGTGAGCCATCGTAACCAGTATACCACATTTTGAATGTAGTTCCATTCACAACAACAGATGGTGTAATTACTGCTGTTTCGTCCCAACTGCCAGCTGGTCCAACATCCAATACTGGGTTACCTTCATATTTTTCAATTGCCGTCTGTGTAAATAAAATAATTGGTAAGAATAAAATTAAAGTTAGTGTTAAAGCTTTCATGGTGCCTCCCTTTTGTTAAATGTTACAGTTATTATATGATATTTTTGAGTAGAATTCTAACACTCCCGTCGCAAAAAGTAGTAATCCTGTCGCATGTTCTATAAATATCTTGTGTAAATGAAAATAATCTCTGTATTAGTGATATAATAAGCCCGCCAATCGACGGGCCTGGAGGTATTGCTAATTGACGGTCGATAAACCACTTTTACGACCGCTAAATCTAGCGAAGCAATAACATCTTCTTCGTTTCTACAAAATCCCCAGCCAAGATTTTATAGAAATATACTCCACTTGTTAATTGTACATTGTTACTTGTAAATTGCACCTCATAATATCCAGCTTTCTGCTGCTGGTTTACTAGAGTTGTAACTTCTCTTCCAAGTACATCATAAACAATCAATTTTACGTTTCTCGTTTCACCTTTCACGTTTGACGGTATTTGGTATTTTATTGTAGTACTTGGGTTAAACGGATTTGGATAGTTCTGGCTTAATTCATATACTTCTGGAATAGCTATTTCTTTGGTTATGCCCACAGCAGTAGTCGTATCTGAGGTTGCATAGCCGATTGCACCACTTGTCATATATTTATAACTATCATACCAATAATGATATGTTTCTCCATCAAAATAAACACTGCGTACAGACGAAAAATTGTAGTCCCAATCCCCGGCTGGGCCAGAATTAAGGACCGGATTAACATCATCTGCTTTGGTCCAGTTAATTCCATCCTCGGAAGTAGCATAACCAGTTTGGAGTTGTTCAGCTGTCAAACCAGCACAGTACCACATTCTAAATACGTTATTGATATAAATTACAGGTCCCGTCATGAGAAAGCTTCTTTCCCAGTGCTTAGTGGAGATTAAAACGGGGTTTTGATTTTCCTTAGTCCAGACAATTCCATCGGTTGATTTGGCACATCCACCTTTAATCTCAGAACCATCATATCCACTATACCACATGATGAATTCACTATCAACAGATAGAACCTTGGGTCCCCAGATATACACGTCATCCCAGCTGCCAACCGAACCTAATTCCAGAACTGGACTAGCATGTTTTGTCCATGTTATTCCATCATCTGAAGTAGCATATCCAATGACCTCAATTGTTCCATCATAGCCATGATACCACATCTTGTATATATTCCCATCATAAAGAACACATGGTGAAGCTACATTTTCGTCATCCCAGCTATCGGCTATGCCTATATCTAGTACCGGATTCACACTATCTGCTTTGGTCCAATTGACACCATCCGGTGAAGTTGCATATCCAATACGAAAATTTGTGCCATCGTTTCCACCATACCACATCTTGTAATTAGCTCCATCAAATATCACTGATGGATTATTGACTATAGCATCATCCCAACTCCCTTCTGGTCCAACATCCAATACTGGGTTACCTGGGTATTTCACAATATTTGTCTGTGCTAATAAGAAAATTGGTAATAATAAAATTAAAGTAAGTATTAACGCTTTCATGGTGCCTCCTAATTATTAAATGTTACAGTTATTATATGATATTTTAGAATAAAATTCTAACACTCCTGTCGCAAAAAGTAGTAATCCTGTCGCATTAATACGATTTTTGATGAAATCTCACCAAACTCTTATCTATTAAAATGGTTATTTGCCTTGTTGATGCTGTATTACCTTGGGTGACATTTGGGAAAGAAAATTCAGTACAGCATTCAATGTGTTTACCTCAAGGTGGAAAAATAATTTTTCTGTTATCATGATAATACCTGGCCGCCGAATTTCTATTAATATGAATGCTGTTGCGGTGTACCAATACATAAACTGTAAAAAGTATGCCAAATAAATATTTGTTTTAATTCTACATCTAACTCTTTGTAAGATAATAAGTTAAGAATTTGGATTTTTGATATTATTAGGACAATGAGTATAATATCGAAATTATTTTCGATTAATCTCAATAAAATATACTTGAAAATAACAGAAACCAGAGGCAGCTGAATATTTTAAGTAATTTTTATTGATAGGAGCAATATTTGAAAAATGGAAGAATTCGAAATATTTTGCGTTTAAAATTAGAGAATTCGAAATATTTTACGTGTAGATTTTAGGAGGTATTTACGAGATGCAGTTATGGACGCATGTAGCATATTTTAAATATGATTCTATTCCCGTGGCCTCTTCATTAAATTAGGAGGCTTTGAATAACCTAAAAGTCTCGGTCATTCCGGCAATCTTTTATCACTAAAAACAGTAGATTCCGTGTAAAAACATCACGGAATGACACTCTTAAAGAGGTTATTCAAAGCCTTCTAATTATTTAATTCTATTAATTCCTAGTTTCTTCATTTTTGCTCGGAGAGTTGCTTCTAGTACATTTAACATGCGAGCTGCTTTTGTCTGATTCCAATCACTCTCTTCCAATGCTTTCAAGATCATATTTTTTTCATATTTTTGTAAAGTTTCTTTAAGTGATACTGATTTAATATTTTGTTGAGTAGAAACAAATTGATTAATATCTTTTTTCAAATTATGAGGTAATACAGAAATTCCAAGAACCTCAACAACCTGAGGAGCATATGTAACAATCCTTTCAACAAAGTTTTCTAACTCACGAATATTACCAGGCCAATGTTTTGACTTCAAATATTCTAATACATCGCCATGAAAAAATCCTATTTTCTTATTTTGTTCTTTTGAATATTTATTAAGGAAATGATTTGCAAGCAATGGAATATCCCTTTTCCTTTCATCAAGTGTGGGAATGTAAATTGGATAAACCATTAGACGAAAGTATAAATCTTCTCGGAATGTCTGCTTAGTAACCTCTTCTGAAAGCGATAAGCTTGATGCGGAAATAATTCTAACGTCAACTTTCACGTTTTTGTTACTTCCGACTGGTCGGACTTCGCCCTCTTGTAAAACACGAAGCAATTTTGATTGCATCTCCCATGGGAGATTGTTTATTTCGTCCATAAATAATGTGCCTTTGTTTGCCTCGACAATTAAACCAGGACGATTACGAAATGCACCTGTAAATGCACCCTTAACATGACCAAATAATTCGCTTTCTATTAGATTCTGAGGTATCGCTCCACAGTCAATAGCCACAAATGGATTTTCTGAACGAGAACTTAATTTATGGACAGCTTTTGCAATCAACTCTTTTCCAGTCCCGGTTTGACCCTCAAGAACAACACGCACATCACATCTTGCTGCTGATTCCACACTTTGTAACATACCCAAAAATGATTCACTTTTTCCAAGCAAGCCCATTTGCAAATACTTGAATTTAATTGATTCATCAGATAGTTGAACGGTAAAGTACTCTTGTATTTTCTGAACTTTGCTAATATGTGGAGCTATTATATCAGAGATCTTAGTTAATAGTTTGAGTGAATTGTTATCGTACTCTAGATCAGTTGGACCGTTCATTACAACTATATATCCAAAATCCTTTCCTTTATAATTGAGGGGAGCACACATTGCTGATTTAACTGAAATCTCTTCAAATATTCCAGAAGTAAATCGAGAATCATTATTCAGATCATTACTTATAAATGATTGCTTATTCTTACTTGACCATCCAACAATATTACTCTGTGCAAACTGATATTTATTTTCATCAGTCATTGTTTTTACTTTCATTACCGTTTTTAAAGTCTCTAATGTTTGTGGATTTATTAAAACAATAGATGCTACATTAGCATTAAACAATACGGAGGTTTTAGATGAAACAATACGTAGAATTTCAGAAAAAACAGTCTCTTTGTTAAGAAGAGAAGCTAAATCAAAAAGACTTTCTAGTTTTTCGTAATCAGCATTCATTTTTCTCTCTTTGTAGAATTATTTTAAAATTATTCAACAGGTCCAAAATAACGATCCAGCCAACTAGTTATATCAGTTTTTACATCTTGAATAAAAAGACCATACATACCATGCCCACCTGGATGAATTTTATGCTTTTTGTGAATATCGGGAGTACCCAAGAGTTCAAATATTGGATTTTCAGAAATCTGCGCAGGATTTTCTGAGTCATGATTACCATTGATCATTAAGATCGGAACTTTAACGCGTGGAGCAAAATTTACAGGATGTACCTCAGGAGGAGCCCCCTCCCAACAACCCAATCCACCTAATGACAAAATTCCTAGCTTAATACGATTCTCTAAGGCAATTGCTTGGGGCCCCATATTGGCACCCCAACTTGTACCATAGAAGGCAATCTTCGAAGTATCAATATCAGTTCTTGTACACAAATAATCTACTGATCTTCTAAAATCCTTGTTCCAGAGAATTTCAATATCTCTTAATGAATATTGAGCATCTAAATGTTGTCTTTCATATGTGCCAGCATAAACTGGATACAAAAGTGCTCGACCACCCATTACTAGAAATTCCCATTGAAAATTTCTCCATCCTTTAGCTTGAGTTATTTTTTCACTTGAGTTTACCTTTTGAGCACGAACCCCTGGCCAATAAACTACTGTTTGATAAGGGGGATCAAAACCTTTGGGAATAAACAGATGGGCAATAATTCTATCATTTACATATGGGGCATCAAAAGTTATCCACTCTCTTCGCCAAAATGGTGAGCTATTATCGACTGAATCAACACTGGCATTTAATGGAGTTTTGTCATAGTTATATAAGTAGTCTTTATAGAACTGAAATTCTTCTTCCGAAACTGGTGTCTGATCGAATTCTGGATATAAATGTTTTAAGGGATGAAACAAAGTGTCATTTAGTGATTCTTCTTCATCAATATACTTAATAGTTCTAAAACCATTATCAGATAAACGATTCCACATAGAACGGACATCATCTCCTAAGAACTTATAACTGGGATCTGCCCAACTTCCTCCAAGAATATATCGCATTTTGCCAGATTTATTGTTAGAATTCCATATCCATTCTTTTACATTTCCAGCCATATCATAAATGCCGTATTTACCAATACCCGGATAGCTTCCAACAGAAGCAGTTCCGCTATTATCAAAATTGCTAAAAGGAACAATTACACTATTATCAACAACATTTGCTGCATTTACCCAATGATAAATAGTCGGTAAATCTCTATCAGCAAATTCTGCGTAGGCCATAGCCTCATACCAACTGACACCAGATACTGGATGATTTTCTTCTCCTTCTGGATAAGTTCCACTTTCCCATGTTGAAGGTCCAAAACGTCCAGATTTATCACGAAATTCATTCATTGCTGATGCCCATGATATTGTTGAGCCATCTTTCTTGAATTCTTGTATCCAATACTCAGGATCTCTGTAGGCACCGGTATCTACAAAAATTTTGAACTGTTGATTTGTCACCTCAAATTTATCAATCAAATATGTTGGGACAAATAGTTCTTTAGCATTATCAAAACCAATTAGTCTCAAACTAATAGTTTGACCCGGAATTTTTACCATCTCTGGTGGCAGGCTTCCTTTTTCATCTAAAGTTAAATTCATTGCATAATCTCTATCACGTCCAGCTGCTTCTCCAATTCCAGTTACAATTTCAATACTTTGGTATCCTTCTTTTTTTATCTGCCAACGAAATACTCCACTTGGGAAACGAATATTTTGGACTGGGGATTTGCCTAAATATTCATACCCACTTTTAATTGAAGAATATTCTTTATAGAATATATCAGCACCTGCTGGTTTTGTTGAGATTGAATGAATATCTGAGATTCTTGGCCACAGCTCTGTTAGCATAGGATTTTCGTCTAAATATTTTTCAGCCTTTTCTGCCAGAAAATATGCCGATACGATATCACCTTCTTTTATATGATCTATAATTTTAGGTAGCGCTTCGTCAGTGGCCCATCGAATATTAGCATTATGATCTGAAAGCCATAAGATGAAAAGAAAAAATAACGAAATTAGGATAATACTTGGAATTGCGATTATTGGTCTTCGTATTAATTTAGTTGTAATATTTTTTGTTTCTTTTCTTACAATTACAGATAAACTAATACTCTTTTGAAGTACTCTTAAATTTTTTATCACTTCGGATATTGATGAGTATCGAAGATCTTGTTTCTTTTCCAATGCACAATTGATAATACTTTCCATGTTTATTGGTATGTCCGGTATTATCTTCCTTATGAGTTTCGGTGATTCATTCACAATCGAAAAGATTATTTCTTGTTCATTATCGCCATCAAATGGCCGCTCGCCAGTAATCATCTCATACATTAGAACTCCTAATGACCAGATATCTGTATGATGATCAATCTCTCCTCCGCGAGTTTGCTCAGGTGACATGTAAGCTAATGTACCCATGGTTGAGCCTAGTTGGGTTAACTCTGTTTGATCTGATGCCTTGGCGAGTCCAAAATCTAATATCTTTACTATTCCTTCATCTGTTATAAATATATTTGCCGGCTTTATATCTCGATGAATAATTCCTCTTTCATGAGCTTTCTCCAATCCCATCGCTATTTGGAAACCTATATCAATCGATTCATCTATCTTTATTGAATCTCTTTCCAGTTTATTTTTTAATGTCTCTCCGTCATATAGATCCATACATATGTACAATTGGGAATCATCTGTTTCGTTGATTTCATGTATAGCGCAGATATTATTATGCTGGAGAGCCGAGGCTGACTTTGCTTCGCGGATGAATCTCTGTTTGGCTTCTTCATCGAAACTAATTTGCGGAGGCAAAAACTTTAGTGCAACTAATCGATCGAGTTTAAGGTCTTGTGCTTTATAGACAACACCCATACCACCACTACCTAGCTTTTCAAGAATTTTATAATGGGATATAGTTGTTCCGATCATGATAATATCGATATTTCGTGAAACATCATTTATGTATCTATTGACTGAAATACTTATTTATTAATCGAGACTATTACCTTGGGAGAAGCCCAGTAAATGTGCGAGAGAAGATTCCAAGAGAGTAAGTCAGAATGTTTCCCTCAAGGTGGCGTATTATATTTATGAATATGAAGGGAATTTAAGGAAAGAAAGCTTAGGTGTCAAGATATTTTTATCTTTTTATTTAGATACTATGTCCAATTAATTTTTCAATTATATTGATAAGGCTAAAAGAACTTGGATGGGTCCGGCCTTCGGTACAAAAAAAAGAGGCTGTCTCAAAAGTAACAATTGTCATTTCGAACGAAGTGAGAAATCTTATTTTCGACTCATAATCAAAAGATTCTTACGTCGCTTCGCTCCTCAGAATGACAGATTATGGCTTTTGAGACAGCCTCTTTTTTCATTGTATCATTTATCTTTTAATTGTATCTATACAATCCTCTTTTTAATAGGATCCCACTCAACTCTACGCTGCTCGACATAGGATTTATGAACCATTAACACCGATACAGTATCTTGGAATGCTTTTTCTATGTTGCAACCGGTTGTTCCTCCATTGCGAATTACATCAACCCATTCCTTAATATGAAGATGTGTGATGTCAATGTTTTTCCCGCCGACTGATGTATTTATCAATCCACGTTCAGCATAATATTTTTCAGTAGCAGAAGTTATTCCATCAACGTTTTTCTTTTTCTTTGGATAAGCAAATATTGGTTTATCAGTAGTCATTATACCATTTTTTAACTGATTCTTATACTGAGTTGAATCCTTATCCGCAAATACTCGAAGTTGACCGCCAACTTCCATGTATGCATCGTGTCCCATAAATATTCTGCCTCGTGAGCGGCTGCTTGCAAGCATTGCGCTATAAAGCACGGTAAATTCTCTATCTGGGAATTCTACCACAGATTGGAATGTATCCGGCATATCACGAGGTTCGTCCTTATGGAAATAGATCCCACCAGAAGAAGTAACAGATTTTGGAATTCCAAAACCGATCATTTGATTTATTGCATCAATTTCATGGGAGAATAATTGACCGGCAAGTCCAGTATCATAGGCAAAAAATCTAGCCCAACCGTAATAACGCTCAATACTGAATGGTACTTTAGGTGTATTACCTAGCCATTGATTCCAATCTATAGTTTTTGCTGAACCTGGCTTTGGATTGCCGTCTCCATCCAAGTGCCGAATCCATGCTCCTCCTTTTGAATTTCGGTTTGTGGTTGCCTCAACTAAAGTAATTTTACCAAGCACATTCTTATCAATAATTTCTTTCGCTTTTTTAAAAGATTCATTTTTACTGTTCTGATGTCCAAGCTGAAATACTATGTTGCTCTTTTTAACTGCGGCATAAACCTTATGAAGCTCATCCTCATTAAGAGTCATAGCCTTTTCGCAATAGACGTGTTTGCCAGCCTTAACTGCATCAATAGTCATATGTGCATGATGAAAATCCGGTGTTGAAATAATTACTGCATCAATCTCAGGATTAGCCAGCATATCCTGATAGCGCAAATATCTTCTTACACCTTGTAGATTTACTGGTTCACCATTAGGCTGCATACCTTTTGAAACAGTGTTGATAGCCGTTTCAGCACGCATATCAAATACATCACAAACTCCAACTACATTAACATTCAGCACTTGCTGGTTATGATAGGTTTCTAATTTTTGTTTAGCTCCTTTATCTCCAGATTTTGATTTTGCATAAAGATCATCATACTCTTTTTTATCTGCAAAACCTAGTGCCTTAAGTAATGCTGTTCCTCTTCCACCTGCTCCAATAATACCAATGCGAACAAGTTCACCATCACTACTATTAACGACTTGTGGTTTTGGATTTTCATCACTGATTCCTAAATTAAAATTAACAGCTTTGTTCTTTAGGTTCTCAAGAGTCTTTCTCTTGTAAAAATCGTAGGCAAAAACACCAAGGATTGGAGTTGTTGCAATTCCTTTCAGTATATCACGTCTCGAAATATTTTTTTCTGAATTATTTTCTTTATCAGCCATTTCTCTCACTCCTAATCTTACTCAGCAAACCATCTAATCCTATTATTTGACTTGTTTGGAAATATGCTATAATTAATAATCCAATAAGTTCTAAAAGATTTCTATCCACAAAAGTATAACTTTCAACAAATGGAGGAATTGTTACATAATATAAGAAGAGTAAACCTGCTCCGGCAAGTGCAGCATATCTTGAAAAAAGACCAAGTATTAGACCAAGCCCAATAAATATCAGACCCCAAATATTCAAGAAATCAGAAATAGTTATTAACGTTGGTGAATTGGCTAATGCAATGAATATATCGGAAAATATCCAATTTGACTGGATAAGAAAACCGCCAGATGACCATGAAGCA
>Ga0164315_10004964_pt1 | contig 10378 bp, 7 predicted proteins | sample GuaBasSedimGuay6_FD_113737 | JGI IMG/M metagenome (GOLD analysis project Ga0164315, IMG submission 113737) | Subseafloor sediment microbial communities from Guaymas Basin, Gulf of California, Mexico - Guay6, Core 4569-2, 0-3 cm | ecosystem: Environmental > Aquatic > Marine > Hydrothermal vents >...
CGTACGGCCGTACCGTGCAGGCCTCTGTCTGTGCGCATACGGTGAGGACTATTTTATTTATGTCTGATTTCAATTCCAAGGCCCCGACCGGATTCGACCGGTTCGGGCTCAACCAAACCCTGACTCGCGGCGTCGCGGCCCTCGGCTTCGATTCTCCGCGTCCCATTCAGCTCGAAACCATTCCCGCGGGTCTCGCCGGCCACGACGTGCTGGGCCTGGCCCAGACCGGCACCGGCAAGACGGCCGCGTTCGCTTTGCCGCTGCTCGACCGGCTTCTGAGGGACGGCAAGCAGGGCCCTCGCGCTCTTATTCTTGCTCCCACCCGGGAACTGGCCAACCAGATCGCCAACGAAATCCGCGCGCTGGCCAAATTCACCCATCTGGAGATGGTTACCATCTTCGGCGGTGTCTCGGCCTATAACCAGGTGCGCATTCTGCGGAATAAAAGACCGGAAATCGTAGTGGGCTGTCCCGGTCGCGTGCTCGACCTGCTTGAGCAGGGCGTACTCCGCCTCGACCAGATAGAAACGCTGGTGCTCGACGAAGCCGACCACATGTTCGACATGGGCTTTCTGCCGGACATCCGCAAAATCATGGCCCCGCTGCCCGCGAACCGGCAGAACCTTCTGTTTTCGGCCACCATGCCGCGGGAAGTCCGCCGCCTGGCCGACGACCTGCTGAGAAACCCCCACGTGGTCGAGCTGGCCGATGCCGCGCCGGCCGCGACCATCGATCACGCGCTGATCATGGTTGCCGAGCGGCGCAAGCGCGATCTGCTGGAGCACTTTCTCAAGCTGGAGAACTGCAACTCGGCCATCGTGTTCACCCGCACGAAACATCGTGCCCGGCGCCTGGCCGAGCAGCTCAGCAAAGCGGGTCATCGTGCCGTGGGGATTCAGGGAAACCTGTCCCAGAGTGCGCGCGACCGTGCCATGCGCGGCTTCCGTTCGCGTCAGTACGACGTTTTGGTGGCGACGGATATCGTTGCCCGGGGCATCGATGTGACCGGGGTTTCCCACGTGATCAACTTCGACGTTCCGAACACACCGGAGGCCTACACGCACCGTATTGGGCGTACAGGTCGCGCCGAGCGTGAGGGGATCGCCTGCACGTTTGTCACCGGAAGCGACTACGGTTGGTTGCGGGCCACCGAACGCATGATCGGCGCGCCGATCGATCGCCAGCAGGTTGAAGGATTTTCAGCCGAGGCCGAGGAAAGGTCGGAACCACGCCGCCGCCCCCAGCGGGGACCCCGTCGTGGGGGACAAGGTGGCGGACAGGGTGCCGGACAGGGAGGCGGAAAGCCGTCGGGCAACTGGAACCGGTCAGGTGGAGGGCGGCCCAGGCGTCGGCGCTCGGGTTAAAACCGCGGGCTCATCTGCAAAGTCGTTTGGCGCGGGCCGTGCACAAGCACGGCCCGTGACAAACGACCTAGTCAGGTTGAAGCTCCTGTTAGATAACCCCACCTACCTATCCCCAGGGTCATATTCGGAAAAGTCCATGATTTGCCCGAATTCATTGCGATATTCAGAAACCCACGGCTGCCTCAAATCGGTCCTCGTATTCGTAGGTTCGTAATCGAACTCAGGTCGCGCCACGCTCAGCCTGAGATAGTCATCCCAGCCGAAAATGAACTGGTCCCAGTTTGCTGCGTTTCCCGTGTATGCTTGTTCGTCCTCTTCTTGCGGGACCCACAACGGTAAATTGTCGAGATCGTTGACTTCGGTGATTGGGTCAAAAAACGGAAAATAGAATCGGCCCTCACCTGCTCTTTCGGCATCGGTACTTGCTGGATCGTATGCTGCGATTAGTAGATCAACGCTCCAATGTTCGGCAATGAACGCTCTTGCCTCTTTGAAAGAAGTATTCTCGACCGGATCTTCGTTGCTACAGCCGCAGATAGTCACCGCAAACAAAAACACACAGAACGCCAGGGATTTCAGTTCACCCATTGATCAACCCCCTTGTTTATCTAACTTGTATTACCTGAATCTACATAACAGATAATTCGCCAAATGAATTGGTAAATGCAGAATACAACCCATATCCATTATGTTGCAGCGAAATCCGACCTGGTAAATCCGCCGGTGGGTTTGTACGCATGAATAATAAATATCCCTGCAAAATCACCCCCCGGGGGGCGATAGGTGACAATATTTATGTTGTCAATAACTGCACTTTTGACAACATCTTTATTTACTTTAGGGGTATATTGACAATAAAAATGTTGTCAATCTCCCCAAAGAGACCGATTCAAAATTCTAACACATTGAAAACAAATAAAATAACTCAAAGAAGCACCCCCGGGGGCACTTATTGCAGTGATATCCAATATCCAAGCGCGCTTGGACCCATCGCAGAAGGCCTCAATCTTGTTGGACACAATTTCAGAGGCACAACCAAAAAATTTCGATTTCCTTTCGATCAACCTGTTAGGTACAACCCCGCCCCAGGTCCCATAGGCATGCCCAACAGCAACCAGATCACCAGCAACAGCATCCATCCTATGGTAAAGGCCACCGAGTAGGGCAGCATGGTGGCGATGACCGTCCCGATGCCCGCCTTGGGGTCGTACTTCTGGACGAAGGCCACGATCAGGGCAAAAAACGACATCATGGGGGAGATCATGTTGGTGGTGCTGTCCCCGATCCGGTAGACGCCCTGCACCAGCTCGGGGGTGTATCCCAGCAGCATGAACATGGGTACGAAGATGGGCGCCATGAAGGCCCACTTGGCCGAAGCGCTGCCCATGGTCAGGTTCAGCGCGGCGGACAGAACGATGAACGACAGCATCAGCGGTATGGGCCCCAGCCCCGACGCCTTCAATCCCTCGGCGCCCCCGATGGCCAGGATCATTCCCAGGTTGGTGTACTTGAAGTAGGCCACGAACTGGGCGGCGAAAAACACCAGGACCATGAACAGGGCCAGCGTTTCCATGGATTCCTTCATGCCCGTGACAATGTCACTGTCGCTTTTGAAAGTGCCGGCGGCAAATCCGTAGGCCACTCCGGCCAGCAGGCCGCCAAGGAAAATGAAGGTCACGATGCCGTGCATGAAAGGCGAGTGCAGTACACTGCCCGTTTCAATGTCCCGCAGGAAACCGTCGGCCGGCACGAGACCCCATACGACCACGCTCATCATCAGCAGATTGACCGCCGCGGACCACCACAACCCCTTCTTTTCCGCCGCGGTCACTGGTTTCATGTCATCAAACTGGTCCGGCTTGGGCCCGTCGTAAACTCCCAGCCGCGGCACCACGATTTTTTCGGTGACCCAGGTTCCCAGTCCCGCGATGATGAAGGTCGAGACGAACATGAAGTAATAATTGCAGGCCGGAGTGATGGTGTATTCGACATCGATGATGCGCGCGGCTTCCTGGGTGATGCCCGCCAGCAAAGGGTCGATGGTGCCCAGCAGCAGGTTGGCGCTGAAACCTCCCGATACTCCGGCAAAAGCGGCGGCCAGCCCGGCGATGGGGTGCCGGCCGATGGACAAAAAGATGATCGCGCCCAAGGGCACCAGCAATACGTAGCCCACGTCGCTGGCCATGTTGGACATCACCCCGGCCAGCACGATCACGAAGGTCAGCAAACGGCGGGGCGCCGCGTGCACCAGCAGGCGCAAAGAGGTGGCCATCAAGCCGCTCTTTTCGGCCACTCCAATGCCCAGCAGCGCGACCATGACGGTCCCCAAGGGGGCAAAACCGGTGTAGTTCCTGACGGTGTGCTCCAGGATCCAGTGCAGCCCCGAACGGGAAATCAGGTTGATCGGTTCGATGACCGACCCGTCCTTGGGGTGGATGGCGGTCGTGCCCAGTTCGCTCAACAACCAGGACAGAAAAACCACCGACGCGGCCAGAATGGCGAACAGGGTGGCGGGATGGGGCAGGGCGTTGCCAACCCTTTCGATGGCGCCCAGGAAACGGGGCAATAGTCGCGCGCGAGAGGTGGTCATGAAGCGGCCGGCCTTTCGTGAATGCGGGAGGGGGCGGGACAAACCGGATATTAGGCCAACCTCTGCGGAGGTAACAGTGATAACTTGGAGCGGGAAATCATCACACCGGGATTTGCTGGAGGATATGTGACGGTGACGATACGAACATGGACCCGGATTGGGATCCCGTTAATGTGGGGACTGCTCTGGTGGGGGCTTTCCGGATGCGCCCATGACACCACTTTGACCCGGGCCGATTTCCATCTGTACAGCGGTCTCGAAAAAGAGGTGTTTGCGGCAGAATCCGATTCCCTGTTGTGCGTGTCCTACAACATCGAATACAGCGAAAAACTGGACCAGGCCCTGTTGGACCTGACGGCCGATCCCCGCCTTCTCAATCCGGATATCCTGTTGCTGCAGGAAATGGATCCCGATGGGGTGGCCTTCATTGCCGAAGGCCTGGGGATGAACTACTTCTACTATCCCTCGTTCATCCATCCCCACCATGGCCGCCTGTTCGGCACCGCGGTTCTTTCTCCCTGGCCCCTCGGCCAACCCCAATACATTGTCTTGCCCTATCCCAATCCCCTGACCGACCACCATCGCACGGCGCTGGCCGTGGATGTATTAATCGGGAAACGGGTGGTGCGCGCGGTGAGCGTTCACATGTCCACGTTGATGATCGATCTGGAAGACCGCCTCGAGCAGGCGACCATCGTGGCCGACAGCCTTGTCTCCGCTGCGGGAATCGCGATCATCGGTGGGGACTTCAACACCGGCACGCACTGGGAAGAGGTTCTGTTTCGCCGCGTCGCGAGGAAGGCCGGTTTCAGGGAGGCGCGCTTCATGGAAGAGAGGACCGCGCTGGGCGGACCCCTGGACTTGGTCGGGTACCATTTGAACCTCGACCGGGTCTATTACCGGGACCTGGAGTTTCTGGCCTCAGGAGTGTCCAAGGACGCCATGGCCAGCGACCACTTTCCGGTCTGGAGCCTATTCCGGTGGCGGAAGTGAAGATCAGGCGGGGTTGGGCTCTTCTGAGGTGTCTTCTTCGTCCTGGTCGACTTCCTCGTCTTCGTCTTCTTCGACTTCCGGCCAGGTCTCGGTCACATTGCCGAACGCGTCGACCGTGATAATCGGCTCCACCACTTCTTCACCAGCGGCAATGGCAGCCTTGCGCTCGGCTTTGGCCAGGCGTTTGGCTTCCTTCTTTTTCTTCTTTTCGAGTTCCTTGCGGCGTTTCTCGTAGGAGAAATTGGATCGCGCCAAGTTAATTCCCTTTCGTCGGTGAATAGCGGGTTCGATGGTTGAACCCGGGAATTGTAGGTCTGCGGCAGGCTCAGGTCAATAAAGAGTCGTGGGCCGGACCCAATTCTGTTCATTAATCCATTGAAGTATTAGTGTATTATGGTCCCGGTTCGCACCCCCAATTATTTTGGCAGAAACGCGAAAATCATGGATTTTGCACCCTTCATCATCTGTTCCCACGGCGAACGGGCGCCCCGGCCCCGGTCCATGAGCACCCCCCACGGCCTGGGAGACCGCATGCGCACGGCGGCTTTTGCCGAATTGCAGGCCAAGGCGGCTTTCGCATGGGCGGTGGACCAATTCCCAGATGCTCCGCAGGCCCTCAGGGACAAATGGACCGCCCAGATAGCCGATGAAACCCGCCACTACGAAATGATCTGCAGGCGCATGGAAGAACTGGGATTTGAGCTGACCGGCCAAACCGTATCGACCGCGCTCTGGGAGTCGTTGAAGGTGTGCACCACGGGCAGGGAATTCTGCATCAGGATAGCCAGCGCCGAAGAGCGCGGCCGCCAGGCGGGAGTCAGGCTGGTAAATTACCTGGGCAAATCCGATCCCCAAACCGCCGCGATATTCCAGGAAATAGTGGACGACGAAGTGGCCCATGTCGCCCTGGCCGCCACCTTTTTCGATTGGGTGCCGGAGTAATATCGGAATATCAGTTTTTTGAATTACGCCGGTTCAGGAAGTCGTGGACCCTGCCGATCAGGCGGCCGGGAGAAAACGGCTTTCGGATCAGATCGACGTCTTCCATGGAAAATCCCTGTCTTTCGAGAACATCGTCCGTGTAGCCGGACATGAACAGGGCGTTGAGGTCTGGCATTTTCAGGCGCAGTTTGGCTACCAGTTCGGGACCGTTCATGACCGGCATGATGATGTCGGTCAGGACCATGTCGAACTCCCAGGACATTTTTTCGGCCAAAATCAGGGCTTCCTCGCCGGAGTGGGCGATTTCCACCTGATACCCCTCTTTTTCCAGGGCTTTGGTGATGAGCCGACCGGCGGCCTCGTCATCTTCCACTACCAGGATGCTTTCATTTCCGGAGGCATCGGGGTGGAATTCGGGTTCCCCCGACCCGGAGGAAGAAAGAGGATCGGTCGATTCGGGCAGCAGGATTTCCAGAGTGGTTCCGTGGCCTTCATAGCTGACAATCCGGACATCGCCGCCGCTCTGTTTGATGATGCCGTAGACACTGGACAGGCCCAAACCCGTCCCTCGACCCCTTTCCTTGGTGGTGAAAAAGGGTTCAAAAGCCCGGGCGACAACTTCGCTGTCCATACCCGCACCGGTGTCGATGAACTTCAGGGAAACGTACCTGCCCGTGGGCAAATCCACTCCGTTGGAGAGTGACTTTATTCCCCGGGTGGTCTTGATGGTCAAGGTTCCGCCGTCGGGCATGGCGTCCCGGGCATTGGACACGATGTTCAGGATAACCTGTTCCAACTGCCCCGGGTCCACCTTGACGGGCAGGGGGACACCGGCGGTCTCGAGGACCATTTCAATGTCCTCACTGATCAGGCGCCGGATCATCCCCGTCAGGTTACCGACTACCAGTTCGAGGTCGACGATTTCCGGTTTGAGATCCTGTTTGCGGCTGAACGCCAGTAATTGCGCGGTCAGGGTGGCCGCTTTTTCTCCGGCCCGAACGATCTCCCCGGCATCTTCCAGAAGCTCGGGCTGGTCCGCCACCGATTCCTTGATGAGTTCCGCGTAGCCCATGATGGCCACCAGGATATTGTTGAAGTCGTGGGCGATGCCGCCGGCCAGTTTGCCGACCGCCTCCATTTTCTGGGCGTGCCGCAGCTCTTCTTCCAGACGCTTCCGTTCGGTTATTTCCCGCCAGGCCACGTGAAGAACATCGCGGCCATTGAGGGGAACCGAAGTCAGCAGGACTTCTACCGGAAAAACTTCCCCGTCGGCGCGCCGGTGGCTCCATTCGAAACGATGGCTGCCCCGGGCAAAGGCGAGGGCCATCATGTCGTTGGCTTTTTCAAAGGAAATACGGCCGTCGGGTTGATACTCCGGGGAAAGTTCCGAAGGATGGGTCTGGAGCAACTCCTGCCGTGTGGCGTAACGCAGCATCTTGACGGTGGCCTCGTTGCAGTCGACAAAAGTGTCGCCGTCGATAATCAGGTTGGCGTCGGCGGATCTTTCAAAAACTTCACGGTAGCTGGGGAGTTTGTTCCTGTTTTCGTAACGGGCAAGCAAAGCCTTCAGGTCCTGCACCTGCTGGCGCAACCCCTCGGCATCGGTTGGGCAATTGTTTTTATCCAAAGGCATTTGGTCGCCTTGATTGGTGGTCTGTTGTTATCCATGATAAGAAAACCCGGGCGGGCTCGGCCACCGGAAAGTTTTTGTCCCTCAGCGGGACCATTAACCAAATCGGCCAAATACGGCATTAGTTGAGTTTTGAAGATATTTTTCCCGGTTGAGAGGTGACCAGGCGAAAGTTTGGGTATATTTCCCAGCTAACCCGTTACCGAAATTTACCTTCTCCCTTTGGATTTCTTCTTTGACCAACTCTCCCAACAACTTGACCGTCGATGCGATCCCGGTCCTGATCCGCAGATTGGCGATTCCATCCTCGGTCGGCATGTTCTTCAACACCATGTACAACGTGGTGGATACCTACTACGCGGGCCGGATGTCGACCGATGCCCTGGCGGCCCTTTCCCTGACTTTCCCGATATTTTTCATCCTTCTGGCCATGGGCATGGGATTTTCCACCGGGGCCACCGCGATTATCGGCAACGCGCTCGGCCGGGGGGATCGCGCCGAGGCCTCCCTGACCGCCAGCCAGGGATTGATCCTGAGTTTCCTGCTGACGGCCGTGGTCATGACCACGGGGTATACGGCGGCACCCACGCTGTTCCGCCTGCTGGGAGCGACCGACCAGTACCTGGATCTGTGTCTCCAGTACATCAACGTGATTCTCGGCGGCTGCGGCATTACCCTGTTCGTGTTCATGTTCAACGGGATTCTCAACTCCCAGGGGGACACCCATTCCTACCGGGATTACCTGATCGTCGCGACGGTGGCCAACATCATCCTGGATCCCTGGTTCATGTACGGTGGCCTGGGTCTGCCGGCGATGGGCGTCAGGGGTATCGCCGCGGCGACGGTTCTGGTGCAGATGGGCGGGGTCATTTTCCTGGGCACGCGCGTCCGGCGAACCGGCATGATCTTTCGGTCCAGCGGCGCCCGGTGGCGGCCCGACCGTCGCGTTCTGCGGGCGATTATCGGCCAGGGAATACCCGCCAGCCTGAACATGATGACCGTCGCGCTGGGCATCTTCATCATTACCTATTTTTTGAGCGGTTTCGGCCAGAAGACAGTGGCGGCCTACGGAGCGGCGACACGCATCGAACAGATCGTCCTGCTGCCGGCCCTGGGCCTGAATGTGGCGGCCTTGACCCTGGCGGCCCAGAACGGCGGGGCGGGAAGGTTCGACCGGGTCCGTTCCACAATCAGGTATGCTCTCCTTTACGGGGCGGGAGTGATGGTGATCGGGGCGGCCATCGTATTTTTCGGGGCGGGTCCGCTGATGCGTTTGTTCTCCAAGGATCCGGAAGTCGTGGCCATCGGCGTCCATTATCTACGCATCGCGGCTTTTATCGAACACGCCTACGTTTTTCTGTTCATCAACACGTCGCTGCTTCAGGGCTTGAAAAAGCCGGCGTTTGCCCTTTGGATTGGGCTGTACAGGCAGTTGATCATGCCCGCCGCGCTTTTCTATCTGGTGACCCGGGTGCTGGATATCGGGTTGACCGGCATCTGGTGGGGAATTTTCGCGATCGCCTGGTCCGCGGCCATTGTGGCCATCTTCTACGCCAGGAACGTGGTCGATAAAATGGCCCGGTCCACGCCGCCATCCGACGAACCCCCGGAACGGGAGTCTTCCGTAACATGAACCGACGCCGGACATGGGTACTTTTCACCGTTGCCCTGTTTACGGCGATTTTTGCCCTGGTCGATACACCGGTGCGCGGCCTGTGGCCGCCGGTGGCCGCCCTGGCGGTGATCATCGTCACTCGCCACGCGCTGTTCGGGTTGCTGGCCGGGGGATTCGCGGGGGCCATCCTGATCGCGGGCGGAAATCCCGTGACCGCTTTCGGCGACCTGTTCGCCGCTCACCTGTGGCCGAGCCTGCAAAGCAGTTGGAAAATCGGCGCCATCATTTTCACGTTTTTGTTGGGTGGTTTTGCCGCCATCCTGGAAGCCGGGGGAGGTTTCGCCTCGCTCATGGGCAGGATTGCCGGGCGCGGCGGCGATTCGTCCCGGCTGTCCAGCCGGAACCTGGAAGCCGGCGCGGCGGGGCTGGGCATCCTCTGTTTTTTTGATGGACTGGCCAACAGCATGGTGGTCGGCAGGGTCAGTCGCGACCTGGCCGACCGCGCCGGCACCGCCCGGGTCAAACTCGCCTACATCGTCGACTCGACATCTTCGGCTGTGGCGTGTGTCGCCTTCGTGTCGACGTGGATCGCCTTTCAGCTCTCGATGATCAACGAGGCCTACGTGCTGGCCGGTCGGTCAGTCAATCCCTACGAGGTGTTCCTCGAGTCCCTACCCTACAATTTCTACTGCTGGTTTACCTTGGTCCTGCTGTTCGTGTCCATCAGGCAGAGGTTTCATCCAGGGCCCATGGCCCGCCTGGTGGACGAAGCCGCGGCCGCGGCAACAGCAGGAGATGATTCGCCTGGCGTTACGGAAAAGGTCGCCGCAAATCCGATGACGGCCCTGGCCCCCCTGGGTGTTTTGATGGTCGCGTTTTTTGTATTTTTCGTGACCCTGGGAAGTCCACGGCCGATTTTCCCCCTGAGCCGGGACAAGGTGGTGGCCGCCTTCGGTTCGGACTCCGGTCCGCTGGTGCTGGTTCTGTCCAGTGTGGTGGCGGTCCTCGCGGCGGGTCTCATGTTCCCCTCACGTCCCGGCGGCCGGTTGAAACCCGTCGTGACGGCATTCGGCTCGGGTGTGCGGACCCTGGTGGGTCCCATCTTCATCCTGCTGTCGGCCTGGATCATGAGCAGCTTCATCGGTGAACTCGGGACCGCCTCCCTGATCTCAAGGCTGACCACCGAGACCAGTACACTTGCCCTGATGCCTTCGCTGACCTTCCTGACCGGCGCGGCGATTTCA
>Ga0164315_10004966_pt1 | contig 10375 bp, 7 predicted proteins | sample GuaBasSedimGuay6_FD_113737 | JGI IMG/M metagenome (GOLD analysis project Ga0164315, IMG submission 113737) | Subseafloor sediment microbial communities from Guaymas Basin, Gulf of California, Mexico - Guay6, Core 4569-2, 0-3 cm | ecosystem: Environmental > Aquatic > Marine > Hydrothermal vents >...
CAACACCTCCTGAGAAGTATCTGAATATTCTGATGTGTTCCCCATCTGATTGAAACATACTTTTTTTCATATCTCTGGCTGAATATTAACACAGACTGCCGTATGACTGTCGGTAAGAATCTGAAATTTAATGATGAATGTCATGTACGATTATGACGTATGACCCGTACCGGTGGTCTCATTATCTCCCTATACTCCTAATCAGCGGGGGGCTTGATGCGGAGGGGCCACGGGATATTCATCTTGTGCCGTATCAACGGCCTCCCGGTTTTTTTGCCCTGATAAATTCTTTTAAACTGTATTATTCCGCTTATGACAAACCTCCTTAAAAAAACATGATCTTCTTCAGGTGCGTTTCTGACGTTTGTTCTCTGATATATCTGCAGTTTTCATTTTAATCTGAAAATGTGGAAACCAAATCACGTTACAGATTTATAGTAATAGCAACAATTTCAGTTCTTTTTATTACTTTTCTGGGGTTCTGGATTCATTTCAGGATAACTCCGGAAACAGCAGTTGAAATCCGTCCCATACCTGTATCCGCCGTACGTCCGGAACTCCATGATTTGCGGAATGAAATTACGCTTACCGGTGTTCTGGAAGCCGAACGGATGGTAACTGTGGTTCCGAAAGTTTCCGGAACTATCCTTGGGATATCGTTTGATGAAGGGGATGAAGTTACCGAGGGTGACATTCTGGCTAGAATTGATTCTGAACCCTACCTGCTGGAACTGAAAGCTGCTGAATCCGTCTGGTTGCTGGCAGACAGCAGTCTTTCCAGGCTCAACCGTATAAAGGATAGTTCCGGTGTCAGTCTGCAACAGCTGGATGAAGCAAAGGCTTCCCGGGATGCCGCTTATTCAAGATACGAGTTGGCAAAAATGAAATTTGGATATGCGGAAATCAAGGCTCCGGTTTCCGGCTTGCTGTTGAAACGGTTTTCCGACTCAGGAAACTCTGCATCCCCTGAATATCCTCTTTTTCTCATCGGTGATAATGGAAATCCCCGGGTTAAAGTTCATGTCCCTGAGAAGTACTGGGAAAATTTCACCAGGCCTGAATCCATAAAAGCTCTTGTCTCGTACCCTGCAGGAGGAGATGAACGTATCAGAGAATTTAAGATAATCAGGATTTCCTCGAGTATTTCACCGGATGATAAAACTTTTGAAGTGATTTGTTCCATTGATGCCAGAGATAATCCATGGCCGATTGGCGCCGGTATGAGGGTGATTTTTGTTCTTGCTGAAAAAAGTAACATTTGGTCTCTACCTTTACGAGCCCTCTCTGCAGACGGCAATCTCTGGCAGATAAATCCGGATAATCAGAAAGTAATTCGGATTCATCTGAATGATGTTTTCCGTGATAAAGAGAGATTTTCCATACCGGAAGGAATGTCCGGGGGACTCTACGTTCTTGATGGGCAGAACCTTTTACAGGATGGGCAGCTTGTTACAGTTTTTGAGGCAGGTGCCTGATATGAAGCCGAGTACCTGGTCTCTGAAACATCCCATTCCAGTTTTAGTGATAACTGCCGGAGCTGTATTGTTCGGTATCATTGCGCTTTTTTTCCTGAACAGGGAGTTTGTCCCTCCCATGGTTATGCCAACCTCTTCCGTGGTAACCCTCTGGCCGGGTGTCAGTGCAGAGGATGTGGAAAGTGATATTACAACCGTTCTTGAAGATTATTTTGCCTCCTTACCGGGAATGACTGATTTGAACTCAGAGAGCCGTGAAGGTATCAGCATCATCAAGTTGAAGTTCACCGAAGATACAAATGTGAGTGAGATTCTCCAGGAAGTGAGAATCAGGGTGGATCGGGCCTCTACGGATCTGCCGGATAATCTCAGAGGGAAACCTCTTGTTTCCATCTGGGGTGCTTCAGATCTCCCGGTTTTCAGCTTTGCCGTATCCGGTCCCTGGGATTCCGATCGAATTTCGCGATATGTGGAAGATACTGTAATCCCCGAAATCTATAAGGTTAATGGTGTGGCAGATGCCAAGGTTCTGGGCGACCGCAGGCTGGTACTCCAGGTGAAACTTGATGTGGACGCAATGGCTGCTGTAAACGTTGCTCCTCTGGATGTAATGGGAGCCATCAGGAATAGAAATACGACACTTCCCGCAGGACTTGTTAATTGGAGTGGTGGTGAATGGGCTTTCCGGGTTGCAGGTGAGTTTACTGAAATTACTGATATTGAGAATCTTATTGTAGGGAACAAAGGCTCTTCACCGGTAAGATTGGCAGATATCAGTACTGTTTCAGAAGTCTATGAGGAGGCTTCTGAAAGAGTCCGTTCCGGTGCGCAGGATCTTGTGGTTATCCAGGTAACGAAAAGAGAGACGGGAAATGCCCTGATTATGAGCCGGGGGATACGGGAACGTCTGGGTAGACTTGAAACAGAAGGAAGTGAAGGTTACCGCTACTTTGTTCTTCATGATGACAGTGGGACGATCCGCAGTTCATTGGGTACTGTGGTAAAATCAGCGTTAACGGGAATTGCTATGGCCATTGCGGTTATTTTTCTGTTCTTTCGGAGCTGGCGCTATACCATGGTTGTTGCTTTATCACTTCCTGTCAGTCTGGTAATTACTTTTGCCGGAATGAAATTGTTCGGTCAATCTATCAATGTACTTACCCTGGCAGGGATTACCGTCTCATTGGGAATGGTGGTTGATGCTTCAATTGTTGTTCTGGAAAATATTCATCGTCGTCATGCCTCCGGTGAAAATGCCGATACAGCTGCATTGGCCGGGGCAGGGAGTGTTTCAAGTGCGGTTATCGCATCCACAACAACTTCTTTAAGTGTCTTTGTTCCAATGATGTTTCTCTCCGGAATCATCGGTAGTGTTCTTACCGATCTATCTCTGACAATAGTTCTCAGCCTCGGGGCCTCTCTTTTTGCAGCCTTATTTCTGGTTCCTCCCCTGGCGAGAAGAGGGCTATTGAGAAATGAGCATCGTAAGAGAAAATCCGGATTTATGTCAAAAATAGAGAAGAGTTACGGGTCCAGTTTGAAACAATCATTGAATATGAGCGGAACCGTTATCTTTACAGCTGCTGCGGTGCTGATAATCAGTGTATTGGCAGCAGATATGATGGGTCTCTCTTTTATTCCTGCCGCTGATTATGATGAAATATTTATATCGCTGGATCTTCCCTCCGGCTCTTCTCTTGAAGAAAGCACCGCAGCAGCGGACCGGGCTGAAGCCCTTATTCGCTCAGAGCTGCCGGAACTTTCTGAAATTATTTTTTATGCCGGGATGGAGGACGATCTTTCCGGAGATGCAAGAAAACGTGAAGCGGTGTGGGGACAGCTGCTTCTCAAACCTGAAATTCATAGAAAGAGAGATTTCCGGGAGATTATCGAAGTTCTGAACGAATCCTTACCACCTGTATTACCCGGGATTGCGGTAACCATCTTTAACGGAGGATTTGACCGCCTGGTTTCCATGGGTGCCGATGGTTTCGGATACAGGGTGGAACTCTCCTCAGCGTCCATGTCTGATTTGAACACTGCAGCCGAAAGAGTTGAATCAATACTTGGAAACGACCCGGATATTCTCAGTACGGTTCGGGATATCAGTGAAGACCGCAGATTTATAACGGCTCAACTTGATGGTGAGTCCATGGGTCAATTGGGGGTAAGTGCGTATGATGCCGCTCTAACAGCAAGAATTGCCTTTGAAGGGATGGATGCAGGAGACTACCGTCCATTAAACAGTCCCGACAGATCAATTCTTCTTAATACCACCCTGGATGGAGAGTCTCCGGATGCGGCAGCTTTGGGACGTCTTTCTGTGAGGACTTCCAGTGGTAAGTTAACAGCAATCGATACATTTTCTTCTGTTCATGATGATATCGGAGTGTCGGGTATCCGGCGGCACGACAGGGCCAGAACTTTAACGGTTATTGGTTTTACAAAAAGTGAAAATATCCGGGATATCACCAGAAGGTTAAAATCTTCATTGGAACAACAACCCCTGAATAGCGGTGTTGAGTGGCGGTTAACGGGTGTCGGCGGCCTGATAGGAGATTCCCTGACTGAACTCGGTCTTGTAATCCTGATTGCTCTATTTCTCGTTTATGCCGTAATGGCAATTCAATTTGAGCGTCTTGTTCAGCCTTTGATAATCATGGCCTCAGTACCCTTCAGTTTTATCGGGGTTGTCGGTGGATTAGCTGTATTCGGATCCGATATTTCCCTGATTTCATTTCTGGGGATAGTCGCTCTTGCCGGCATTGTGGTGAACAACGCCATTGTTCAGGTTGATCGGATTAATCAGCTGCGGAATGACGGAATGGGGCTGGATGACGCTGTGATAAAAGGTTCGGTTTCCAGGCTGCGGCCCATCATGATGACAACCCTTACAACGTTCTTTGGTGTTCTTCCTCTTTCCTTTGCCCAAGGTTCCGGTGCAAGAATCTATGCCCCGCTGGGCCAGGCCATCGCCGGAGGGCTGGTAACATCCACATTGGTAACACTGTTCCTTATCCCGACTTTATACAGACTTGTTGAGAAACGTAAAGGAATCAAGGCTGCGGGAGCCGGCTTGGAGCATCATGCCGAAGCGGGAGTCGCTTAAAGTGGGGAAGATTGGGTGGCGATTTGGTTTTTACCATTCTCTTTTGCTTTATACATGGCTTTGTCAGCCAATTTTACCAAATCTTTCGAATTGCTCCCGTCTTCAGGATAGAATGCCAGGCCGACACTTCCAGTTACTGTTAAAGAAGCTTTTTCAAACACGATCTTTTCAGAAAGCAATTTACGAAGATTTTCAGCCAGTTGTAAACCGTTTTCTCTTGTACAGTCATCAGTAATAATAACCAGAAACTCATCTCCGGCCAGTCGACCAACCGCATCTGTTGCTCTTATACCGGCAGACAGCCGTTCGGCAATTTGTTTAAGAACAAAATCACCGGCCTGGTGACCGTGGGTATCGTTTACACGTTTGAAACCGTCAAGATCGATAAATAGAACCGCCAGTGTTTTATCGTATCGCCGGCTGCGGTTCAGTTCCTGCTCCAGGCGGTCCATAATTCTCATTCGGTTCGGCAATCCCGTCATTGGATCGTGAGTTGCCATGTAGGCGATTCTTTCATTGGCCAGAACCAGACTCTGATGGGCATTGGAATTGGAAAGGGCTATGGCTATAAACCCCGCCAGGGCTTGAAGCACTTTAAGATGCCGTTCTGTATAGGCATTCTTCTTCGTTGCCTGAACGGACAGAACTCCAATAATCCGGTTTTCTATTTTTAATCGAACAAGGAGAAACGATTCATTAAAGGTTTGGCTACCTTTAACCGGGCCCAGTTGTTCTGTGTATTTCAGGCTTTCTTTTCTTGTGTTAAGCCGGATATCTTCATCGTTTAAAATTGACCAGGCACTCAAGGATTTATTTATTTCAACAGGCGAACGGGTTGGTTTCAGCTGTTTTCCGTTCTCAATAATATATCTTATATCCAGTTCCTGCTCTTCTTTCAGATAAAAAGCAATGAGCATTCCATTTACAACGACTAATTGAGTAAGGCGATTGTTAAGAACTTCAATTATCTGATCCGGATCCAGGGAGGCCGTGAGTTCCTGTCCGATATCTCTGATGGTTTTTAATTCGCGGATAGATTCTTCTTTATCACTTCGTATTCTTTCAAGTTCTCCTGATCGTTTCCGCCAGGCCTGCACCTCCTGATCCAGATCCTCAATACGTGTACTTTGATCGTAAACGCTGATGGTATGGTGGAGTCTCTCGTTGCGGTAGTCCTGTTCCTCTTTCCGAATCATTTCCAGCATTTTCAATGCCTGTTCATAGTTTTCTATCTGCCTATAGTATCCAACAAGGCACTCTCCGCTTAATATCCTGTATTGTCGGAGCTGTAGTGATTCTGATAGTTTTAAGCAATTTTCCCAGCATTCTGCTGCTTTTTCTGACTTCCCTGTTTTCTCAAACAGATTTCCCAGGTGATAGAGAGCCAGGATTTCACCATGGCTGATATTATTCTGCCGGCATAAATCAATGGCGTTGTTCAGGTGTTCGAAGGCTTCTTTGAATCTTGATAAGCGCGAGTACAGCTCTCCCATGGAAATGAGCACCTCATAACTGAAGGCACCCATTTGTTCAGAAGCAATCTGACAGGCCTCCTCCAGATATGGGGTGGCTTCTTCCAAATAACCCTGAGTCAGCTTGTTTCTGCCAATTTCGTGAAGAACAGCGGCTTTATGTTCCATATTTCCAGTAACTTCAACCAGTTTCTGGGCCACCTTCAAGAAACTGAAACCTTCTTCAAACCGATTCATATCGTTACAGATGCGCCCCATGTTGCAAATGGAGGCCTCTTCTATCTCCATCAGCTCCAGGGTTCGTGCCTTATCTCTGATTGTCAGGAAAGTCTCAAATGCCGTTTCCGGCTGTTCTGATAAACCATAAATTATACCGAAAGCCAATTGGTCTCTGAGCACCTCTTCCATATCACCCAGCTCATCATGCAACTGTCTGCCTTGAGACAGCTCCCGGAATGCGGACTCATACTCTCCTCTGTTAATCAGGGCTTTCCCGATGCGTGAGTGCAGATAAGCTCTATCAGCGATATAATTATTCCCTGTGAGGCGGGAGAGAATGGATGTACCGGATTCAATAACCTGTTCAGTGCTTGTATCGGGTAATGATTTGTAACGGATTAAATCCTTCTCAAGTTCGCAGCTTTCCATATTTATCGATACAAGTATATCTCAGTATCTCAATTAATTGTATTTGCTTTTAAGAAAGTATAAAAGAACCGGGCAGCACAACGTACTGCCCGGTTAACCACTGAAAAGGAGGAATCTATGAAAAAGTTCTTGCCGGCTGCTGACACCCGCAATTACTGATTAGTAATTTAGTATCCGATTGTGAAGACTTTGTGAATCAGATATGGGTTGTTTCTGTAGATAAGATGACAAAAAATACATGTAACCATTCGCGTGCTGGGGTTTCGTGTAATGACAATACTCAAATGAACAACTGTTTCGTTGTGGGGTAAAGAGTTATGTGATACGGTTGTGGGGTATGAAAAGTGCTTTAGTTGTAAAAGCTTTAATTGACCATATTCTTCTTGTTCGAATGGATACCGGGGAACTTATTAATCTTTCAGTGCCATGCAGGGTAATCGATCCGGGATCTTTTTTGGTATTTAGCTCTGATTCAACAGGTTGTCTGATACAGAGTGTGGACGGGGATCGGTGTAAATCCATCTGCCGCCGGCAGGATTATGCGATAACTATTGAGCAGAATAAGACTGATTCTTCCCGGGTTCAGCTTACCAAAGCAGAGGAAGATCGCAATGCAGTCTGATTACTCAACGGAAATTCAGCTGATGCACCTGGAAGACCAGATTAACCGTATGAATCTTGTTCTGGCCGATCAGGGGCATCATATTGATAAACTTACCGGGATTATAGCGTCCTTGAAAACCCGATTGAAGTTACTCGAAGAAGGAAGCAGTGGTGAAGGTGTGAACTTTGACTCCGGAGGGCCTTCAGAGATTCCTCCCGACGGGGTGAATCGATAAGTCGTTACCGTTCAATCACCAGCAGGCATCCCTTAACTGACTGCATCCAGTAGCTGATAGGAAACTCAACCAGCCAGCCGTGTTCCACCTCGGTTACCGATGCCGGGTACTCATCACTTCCTGCCATTACTTTTGCGGAGCTTATTGCCGGGTAGAGATTTTTATCCATCAGAAGCTGGTAGCGGGTGCTGGCAAAAAACAGGGCCGCCATCTCATCGGAATCTGATCCAGAGGACATCTCTCCTGCCTCATCCAGGGGCGGCAGGCCTATAGTGATGGTGTTTCCTTCTTCAAACGGGACGAAGGGTGCATCGGCCGGGCTGATTCCCGCGGGAATCTTTCCCAGTGTTCCGGAGAAGTGGATACCGACATCCACTCCGTTATCCAGTTCGTTTACAACAACATTCTCCAGACTAGGAATGCTGTCGGGGTTTATTGGTCCGTTTTCAGGATCGAACATTTCATCCGTGTCTTCCTGGTCCCCGGTCATTTCACCAAGGGATGTCATCATGGCCTTGCTGATGGAGAAGCGTACCTGGGTTTCAATCTTGCCCCCGGATTTTACCGAGATTTCCTGGAAGACGCTCAGGCATCCGCTACCCAGTAATGTGATAATGACAGCCAGGCCCAGGGCGATCCGTCGGATTATTCTTGTGTTTTTTGTGTTCATGTCTAAACACTACGATATTACAGTTACACTTTTCCAGTCTTTCTTTTTAAATGACCTCTCCCGCCCGTCGTTTTCAGTGTTTTCGTGTTTCTTTCATAAAAAACGCCATGAGCAGCGCCCCGAGGAATCCAACCGCAGCGGTTACCGGAGGGGCAGCCGTATTCCCGGCGGCGCTTATCATCCAGGCTGCCAGCGCCGGGCCTCCGAACCCGGCGAATCCCATAGAAAACCGCCAGAAACTCAAGAAAGCCGCCGGTGATTCCTTGGGAGCCAGATCGCCGCTGATTGTCAGGTTAATCCCGGCTCCCATGGCATTCCCCAGCCCGGCCAGGGCCGATAGCAGTATCAGGGCCGGGAAGCTTTGCGCCAGTGGGAGTAATCCAATGGCCAGAGCCAGGCCTGCGGTACAGATAATGGCAGCGGTTTTCCGACCCCTGCGGGTCATTATTATTCCTGAAATCCAGAACAGTGAGGCATCCACCAATCCACCGGCGAACATAACGATACCGATATGGCCCTCACTCAGTCCCAGTTCGCCTCCCCAGAGGGGTAGAAGTATCCCACGGGAGGTACGCAGAACCGTCAGCCCGGCAATACCCGCGGCGGCGGCGAGTATTGTGCCACGGCCGGACTTCCAGCGTCTGGATGCGGATTTCAGCGAGTCTGAATAGCTGCCTTCGGATTTTGTCGTTTGAGATACACCGAAGAGGATAACACCCAGAGCGATGAGGCTGAACAGGCCCTGGGAGGCAAAGAGAACCTTGTACCCGGCACGTTCGGCAATAAAACCACCGGCCAGGGGGCCGATAATGGTGGCGATCCGCAGCGAACCGCCCACCAGAGACATCAGACTTCCCCGCTGCTTCCCGCGAATCTCTTTTTTCAGCCAGGACATCCGGGATATCCATACCAGAGAAGTACCCACACCGAAAAGAAACACCGAAAAAGTGAAAATCAGCAGGCTGTTTGAAAGGTAGCGGATCAGCATCGAAAGAACGATAATAACGCCGCCGCTGCTCATCATGTTCTTATCACCGAAGCGATGAACCAGCCAGCCCCCGGGGAGGTCAGTTAAAGCCTGCCCCATAAACATCAGCGCAGAAATCAGGGCGGCAGCCGCCATCGAGGCGCCCAGCCCTCTGGCGTACAGCGGAATAAAGGCATTCCCCAGCCCCATGCCGATATCGATAAGCAGAGTCGGTATAAGAATGGCAATCAGGAATCGGCGGTTCAATGTCATGAGGATGAGTGTAAACTGAAACGGCGGGGAACCGGAATATGGGATGATTTCTTTCCTGCAAACTTGCAAAGAACCGTTATTTCCATTAAGAACAGTCATATATACTTTTTATGAAATTGAGGTGGACATGGTTGTAAGTGTACCCAGGGATGAATCCGACTCCAGAACTGCTCTAACGCCTGAGGCTGTTAAAAAACTCTGCGCTTTTGAGGGAATCGATCTGGCAGTTGAATCGGGTGTCTCTCCCCATTGGTCTGATGATGAATACAGGGAAGCGGGGGCATCGGTGGAGAAAAACCGCAAAACTCTCCTGGAGAAAGCCGACGTTATTTTGAGAATTAATCCCACAGAAGAGAAAGAAATCGCTTCATTGAAGAAGGGCGCCCTGCACATCAGCCTTCTGGATCCATATAACAACAGGAAACTGGTTGAAGCCTATGGGGCCGCCGGTATTGATGCTTTGAGTCTGGAAATGATTCCCCGTACCACCCTGGCCCAGAAAATGGACGTTTTAAGTTCCCAGGCTTCCCTGGCCGGTTATGTGGCTGTTATCAAGGCCGCAGAAAGGCTGGACAAGATTTTTCCCATGATGATGACCCCCGCCGGCACCTTAACTCCTGCCAAAGTGTTTATCATCGGGGCCGGTGTTGCCGGGCTCCAGGCCATTGCCACGGCCAAGAGGCTGGGGGCCCGGGTGGAAGCTTTCGATACCCGGCCGGTTGTTGAAGAGCAGGTTCAATCTCTGGGGGCTAAGTTCCTGAAAATTGACCTTGGAGAAACCGGTCAGACCAAAGATGGTTACGCCAAAGCCCTCACTGATAATCAGATGGCGATACAACGGGAGGCTATGGGTAAAGCTGTGGCCGCTGCGGATGTCACCATCACCACGGCTAAACTGTTCGGTCGAAAAGCCCCGATCCTC
>Ga0164315_10004967_pt1 | contig 10375 bp, 5 predicted proteins | sample GuaBasSedimGuay6_FD_113737 | JGI IMG/M metagenome (GOLD analysis project Ga0164315, IMG submission 113737) | Subseafloor sediment microbial communities from Guaymas Basin, Gulf of California, Mexico - Guay6, Core 4569-2, 0-3 cm | ecosystem: Environmental > Aquatic > Marine > Hydrothermal vents >...
AATATCGCCAAACGTTGAAACAACGGCAAGAACGCGAAGCACAAAAATTAGCGTCGCTGACAGGGTGGGATATTAACCAAATTCGCCGGAAGATGGGTATTTCTAGTCCCGCGACGGATAACAACCAAGATGGTAATACTTGGTGGCAAAAAATTTGGGAAAAATAGGTGCCTATAGAAGTACAACTTCTTTCTGGATTTGACGGATTTTTCTCCTATTCTTAATCCGCTTATACCGTCAATCCGCTGTACTATATAAAGTACAACGGATTGACGAATTTTACGGATTTATTCTATCTCTTAATCCGCTGAATGAAGTCAATCCGCTGTACTATAGACGCTGCTGAAAATGAGGGCAAAACCTTCAAGGTTTCCAAAACCTTGAAGGTTTCTAACTGAAATGAGTTATCTGAAAAACTATATATATCTTAACAATCCGCTGAATGAAGTCAATCCGCTGTACTAAATACGCTGTACCATGTATTGAGAACTGAACTTAAGTGAGTGCCCTTATGAGTAAAAGAAGTATTAAATATGACTGAAGCAACGGCATTAGCGACAGAAACGACCGAACGGATTCAACAGGGCGAATGGACTTATGAAGATTACCTCAACTTACCCGACGATGGTCATCGTTATGAAATTATTGAAGGCGTTCTTTACATGAGTAATGCACCAGACATTGATCATCAATTTACTGTGGTTAAATTGGTTTCTAACATGGAAAACTTTGTCACTTCAAATCAACTGGGCTACGTGCTAACCGCCCCTTTTGAAGTCCATCTTGCCGAGAATACTCGTCCTGTTCAGCCCGATGTGCTTTTTATCGCAGCCGAAAAATGGCCGGCAAGAAGTGCGAAATACTTTGAAGGCGCACCTGATTTGATTGTGGAGGTATTATCACCTAGCACACGCAGTAAGGATAAAACGGTCAAATTCCGTGCTTATGAAAAAGCCCAAGTACCAGAGTATTGGCTTGCCGATCCGAAAGCACGTATGGTGGAAATTTATAGTCTTGAAAATCAAGAATATGTCCTGTTAGGGGATTTTATGGGCGATGAAGTGATTGAATCGAAAGTGCTGGTTGGTTTGAAAATAACGGCGGATTCGCTTGTTAATAAGCCTTATACTTAAACGGATGCTATACTTCGATGGGATAGTATCTGTTATGTCAGAATTTTAAACGGATGCTATCCCTTCAAAGGGATAGTATCCGTTATGTCAATACTATAAATAACCGAAAGGCGTAAAAATCACAACGCCAAAAGACAATAATCCAACACTATCTTCCACTACAACAGATGACGAAAGCATTTATGAGTACAAAACCAAAAAATTTTCAAGCAATGCCAGTCACATTTTGGGCATTTATTAATGCCGTTACGCAAGAAGCAGCCACGAATATACTGCAAGAGTCTCCTGAGCTGTTGAGTGAGCAAGTGCTTAGACAGCTTGACTTGATGATAAATGATGCCCGTGTTCGTGGGTATGATAAATTCGCACAGAGTTTTGAACAACGACGTGCGTTACTGCAAAATGGCGAGCCATCACCAACTGACAGTCAAACCATCGCCCCATCCGAGAGCAATCCAGCACAACAACCTGAAGTTAAAGTTGCTATTAGCCCGCGAGAACAACATTTTGTGGCCCTCAAATCGAAGTATCAAGTGAGCGACTATCCAGATTCTTCGCCTACGAGTCCGTTGTACTTCCTGTTGCGAAAAATTGACTTGGGACTTGAGTTAATTGAATTGGAACTTGATTGGTTGAAACAACCTGAACTTCAGCAACTACATCGCCAACTCCTTGATTTACAAGCGCCGAGACAAACCGCAATCACGGAATTGACGACTGAATTCGCCAATCTCAAGTCTAAATACGATGCACAAAGCAGTAGTGTGATTTCATGGGAAAAAACCCCTTTTTACTTGATGCTTTACAAACTGGATTCAGGAACGCAACTCACTGATTCAGAACTGAAATGGTTGAGAGATAATCGGTTTTTTCAAACGATCGCGTTCTCTCAAAAAATTCGCTATTTTGCGAGGCTCAAGGCTAAGTATAAGGCCACTCAACATCCTAATTCATCTCTGTCTAGCCATTTGTATCCAATCTTAAAGGCACTGGAGACCAACAAACGGTTAAACGAGACAGAAGTGAATTGGCTCAAGTGCCATAAACTTGTTGACACGCTCGCCATTTTCCAGCAACAGGAGTCTGTTCTGGAAGCACAGTTTGCCAAACTCAAGGCTAAGTACCAAGCAACTCAACATCCAGAATCGTCAGTCTCTAGTCCACTCTATCAAATCCTGCAAAATTTTGAGGCCGATAAGCCATTGAGTGAGTCAGAACTTAACTGGTTGACAGAACACCAACTCACTGAAACGTTTGGGCTAGCTCAAGAGATTAAACCGAAGCGGCACTTTGCCGAACTGAAACGGCAGTATCAAGCGACACAATCTGAAGAATCCTCTCCCAAAAGTCACTTGTACAAAGTTCTCAAACGACTGGATTCAGACAACGTGCTGACTGAGTCTGACATTAACTTTTTAAAAAAGCGCAAGTTGACTGAGACGATGGCAATCGCTGTTAAAAAATACGCAGCGAGTTTGAAGTCTAAAGCTGCGTCCGCCAGCACGCTGTTAAGTAAAGCTGAAATTGATTGGCTGAAACAGAATGGACATGAAAACATCTTTACTTTCGCGATTGACAACTACGCGACTATCTTGGCGTCTAACATTGAGTCAGAAAACCCATCAAATCGGGCTGACATGCTTGCTTGGCTGAAACTGATGGGACGTAAAGACATCATTACGTTTCTCCAAGAGCTAAAGCACTTTGTTTCTCTGAAATCTCAGTATGATGTTTCGTGGTATCAAGAGAAATCACCTCCGCGTTCCAGTCAGTTATACGCTATCCTAAAAAAACTGGATAACGAAAAGCGACTGAAACCAGAAGAGTTCGCTTGGTTAGAAGGTGAGAAATTGTTCAAACGTGAGAGTAAGATTTTCATCACTTACCACGAAATCGAAGCCACGTTCTATGAACAGGAGTCGGAACGTACTGGCAATCAATGGAATTTAGCCAATGCCAGCAGTCATTGGCGCAGTGCTGAGCAACCGGAAAGTGCCTTAAAGCTGACAGATAATCTGAACTTTGGCAAAGTCAAGGGGGGGAATAGGCTCAAGTCAGCTTTGTCAAACACGAGAGGCGGTGCGTTCCGAGATTTGGGTGAATTTGATAACGCTGAGCGATGTGCGTTAAAAGCGATGAAGTATTGCCCTGAGAGTCATTACCCCTACACGCTGTTGGGTGCTTTGTGTTATGCAACGGGGCGATACGGTTTGGGTGATGAATACTTTGATAAGGCGGTTAAACGCGGTGCTTCGCCACGAGATAAAGATGCGGAAATTAAGCGAGTTATCAAAAATGCGAGTAAGGAAGAACGCAACAAAATAATGACGTATCTGCTAAACAAGGACGCGGCGCAGTATCATTGGGTGAAGAAATACATTCTGGATTTAGAAAAGAGGGATTTAGAAAAGAAAAAGAGCAAAACTTAACTCCAAAGGAGTACCAGGCGAACCTGGTACGAAAGTGCTCATTCGTTTCAGGCGAACCTGGTACAAAAGTGCTCAGGAGTACAAGGCGAACCTGGTACGAAAAACAGCCTAAATCATGTTTTCCGATTCAATCAAGTACCAAATTATTTGTGTTATTCCCGCGAAAGCGGGAATCCAAATTTATGAGTGTCGTTTATTCAAACGGAAAGTGCTATAAATAGTGCATGATCGCGGAAGGAGCGATACCACCCAGCCAACAGCCAACAGCTTTTCGCGCCAAAAAACTTTGGCGCGAAAGCAGTTGTCTGAAAGCTCAAGTCGGCTAAAGCCGACTAACCCTATTTTGTAGTGCCCTGATACGTACTTGAGCTTTTAGACAACTGCCCAACGCTGTTGGCGTTGGGGTGGCATCGAAACTGCCGCGAAACTGTACTAGAAGCAACACCCCCAACCCTGGGATGTTAAATATAAGCTAATTTTCAGCTTCATTTTGAACGAAGTTCCGGGATGGTGGGCAAGCGGGCTTTAATATCATAGTGTTTTTTGAGTTTTGAGTGCCCGCTTGGGATGGCCTACGAATCTACGAATCCAATTCGTTCGTTGGTGAAAAAAAAATGGAAAACATGGCTCAAATTTAATACCACGCCCCAACCCTGAAGGGGGTGAATGTGAATAGTCTCGTAGGGTGGGTAAGCGGGTGCTACATTTTCAAACATCATTCAGAATTCTACCGCCCGCTTGCCCACCATTCATCTCTATGAAAATAGGTAACACGTTTAAATTATAAATTAGTCTCGTAGGGTGGGTAAGCGGGTGCTACATTTTCAAACATTATCCAGAATACCGCCCGCTTGCCCACCATTCATTTCTGGGCTGCTAAATTTGAAGCGAGTTTGCGGTTTATTTTTCACCCGATTTTTCCCAAAAATAGGATTTCAAATATCGAGTGACGGTGAGATTGACAATGCCGTCAAACCACGTCATATTTAACACCCCAGCCCTAGGAACCACCTAGGGAAAACTGGAAAATAATTCAATCCTTTCTTATAAATAATCCTTGTAGTTATACCAATTGTTCTCTTGAAAAAATAACAATCATGAAAACATCTGCTTCGACACGCCTCAGTTTTGGAACGAAAACCGATTGACTTCACACGGAGACTGGAAGAATGTGTCCATGTGATTCAATCTGGTTTAGCCGGTTTCTGTATGAAAATGCCGTCAAAGGCATCATTGAAATCGGTTCTTCTTCGGCACTTACTGAGTTTCCTTCAACAGGTGATGCCAAGCATTGGGATAGCAGTCAATACCGCCGAATCCCGCACCCAAATGCAGGAGTTGCTAGAACAAAGCCAGAGGCAGACAGAAGTTCTGCAAACTCAGTCAGAAGAACGGCAAAGTCAACCAGAAGAAAATGCAACAAACCGACGGCTTCTGTCAAATTCCGTTGATAGTCTATGCAGAACGTGAATTGACACCCCCCGAGGAAACCTCATTATTGCAATGTGCCGATCATCTCACCCTCAAAACGGTCAAATCGCCAGAACGCTTGTTAGATGAAGCCACCCTATTTCTCCATCAATTGGCCGCCAACTTACCCCAAGACAAGCAGAAAATCCTCCGGATGGTGCATGACAAAGAGGCCATTCTCACCAATAAAAAGGCGATGATTGTGGATGATGATATCCGCAATACCTTTGCGTTGACGACGTTTTTAGAGGATAAAAACATGGAAGTTGTTGTTGGCAACAACGGTAAAGAAGCGTTAGAGTTATTAGAGAAACATCCTGATGTTGCCGTGGTTTTGATGGATATTATGATGCCAGAGATGGATGGCTATGAAGCAATGCGGCAGATTAGAGCGCAACAACGTTTCCGCAAACTGCCCATTATCGCCTTGACAGCAAAAGCGATGAAGGGCGACAAGGGAAAGTGCATCGACGCGGGTGCGAATGATTATTTGTCTAAGCCGGTGGATACTGATAAACTAATTTCGCTGATGCGTTTGTGGTTGTATCGGTGAAAAAGTACAACGGATTGACGGATGTGGCGGATTGTTTTCTTCTTATCAATCGCAATCCGCTTAGACCCAAAATTCGCTGTACTCTTAGCACCTATCAGTTTGTATTAAAAGTCATTTTTTAACACTGTTTTTAGCACAGAGTTCACTGAGTACCACAGAGTCACACAGAGTCATCAAGATAACGAAAAACTCTGTGAAACTCTGTGTAGCTCCGTGCCCTCTGTGTTGAAGATTTAAAAACGGATAGGTGGTAAGCCGCTGTACTGTTCATCACAATCCGCTTGGACCCAAAATACGCTGTACTAGATCTTGACAACTGATAACTGACATAAAGGAGACCAAAATAAATGATAAACGAGCCATCCGCTATTCAATTCGGCTCTGGAACACGTTTTCCCTTCTTCCGTTCCATGCGGGGCAAGTTGATTCTGCAGTTTCTCGCAGTGTCGCTCATACCGCTGGCTATCGTAGGCGGGGTGGCCATTACCCAACTCCATGCTACCAAGGCGGCCGCTAACGAAGTGAGTGATAATTATTTTCCCGGCATCATTCATCTCAAAAACGCCGAAATCGCCCTGTTGCATATCATTGAAGCTCAGAAAAACCACATTATAGCGCAAGACGATGTGACTATGAAGCGCTTGGAAACCGAAATTCAACATCAGCGAGCAAACCTCGTTAAAGCACTCGCGGGGTTTGAGAGGACGCTATACGAGAGTACAGAAACAGAAGCCTTTGAAATAGGCCGGGCAGTTCTCAATGATTTTTTGCAGACTAACAATCAAGTCATTTTGCTGTCTCAAACAAATGATGACGAAAAAGCGCAAAGCCTGAGTATTGGCACAGCCAATAACCGGCTTGAAAATGCGTTAGGTTTAATGGATAACATGCGTAAAAGCAAAGTGTTCGGTTTTAAAAAAGCCAAGAGTGCAACCGCTCAAGCCGCCCGCACGGGGATCACTTTGACTTTAATAGCCAGTTTGGTGTTCACTGTTATCGTAGTTATGGTGGCCTTCTTGGTAGCCAATTCCATTGCCAAGCCGGTATTGATTGTCACTGAAGCCGCACGCAAGTTGACCGCCGGCAACGTGAAATCAACCGATATAGGGCCACCTATTGAGGTATATAAATTCATCACTCGTCGAGATGAAATCGGTGAAATTGGGCGAGCCTTTGATGCTTTAACTCGTTATTTTCAGGAAGTCATTGCGGATATCGTCCAAGTTTCTCAGGGGTTAGCAGCTAGCAATTTAAGCGTCACACCTCAATGTGAATATCGGGGGGACTTTGCTCAAATCAAACAAGCCCAAGAAATGGCCTTGTTCAATCAGCAACAAATGATTGAAGACATTATCCACGTTTTTCAAGGGTTAGCGGAAGGCAATTTGCACGTCGCACCTCAGACTAAATACCAAGGAGACTTTGCCCAGATAAAAAACGCCCTACAAACCGTTTTATCAGATCTGCGGGAAGTGTGTGAGGACATTGTTCAAATTTCTCAGGAAATCGAAAACGGTAATCTGTACATCATGCCTCAAGCAGAGTACCGGGGAGATTTCATTCAGATCAGAAATTCCCTAGAAATGACTGCGGCCAATCTGGCTGAAGTGATGGCTAAAAATGCGGATCAAGATTGGTTAAAAACGGGAAAAACGCAGTTAAATGAGCAGATAAGAGGCGAAAAGAATATTGTTACGTTGGCTAAAAATATCATTTCCTTCCTGACGACTTATTTAAACGCTCAGGTGGGGTTATTTTATCGGCTTAAAGAGCCCAATCACGCTGAACAAGGTGCCTCTCTGCAAATGATAGCCAGTTACGCCTATACCGCCAGTGAAAATACGCCCACTGAATTTTTAGTCGGTGAAGGACTGGTTGGACAGGCTGCTCTGGATAAAAAAGCGATTTACCGTACCCACCGGGCCGACGAATGTACTTACATTATTCAATCTGGTTTAACAAAAGCTGCCCCCCGCTATGTCATTATCATCCCATTTTTGTATGAAAATGCGGTCAAGGGTGTTATTGAAATCGGTTTTGCCAATGCGCTAACGGATATTCAACGGGAATTTATTGAGCGGGTTATGCAAGATATTGGAATCGTGGTTAATACGGCCGAATCACGCGCCAAAATGCAGGAATTGTTAGAGCAAAGCCAGCTACAGGCCGAAGAACTGCAAGCTCAATCAGAAGAATTGCAAGCGCAACAGGAAGAGTTGCAACAAACTAATAAAGCGTTGCAAGCTCAGCGGGAAGAATTACAATATAAACAGGAAGCACTTCAGCACCAGAATGAAGAGTTGCAAACTCAGTCTGAGGAGTTACAAACCCAACAGGAAGAATTAAAACAGGCAAACGAAGCACTTGAGGAACGCACGCAAGATTTAGTGCAACAAAAACACGACGTTCAACAAAAGAATGTCGCGCTAGAAAAAAACCAAGCTGACATGAAAAAGGCTCAAGTTGCTCTTGAAACCAAAGCCCATGAACTGGAATTGGCGAATCAGTATAAATCGGAATTTCTGGCCAATATGTCGCATGAATTACGCACCCCATTAAACAGTTTACTGATTCTCGCCCAACTGTTAGCGAATAACAAACTGGGCAATTTGACCGACGAACAGGTGGAATATGCACAGACTATTCAGAGTGCCGGTTCGGATTTGCTGACGCTCATCAATGACATTTTGGATTTATCCAAGGTGGAAGCGGGCAAAATGGAAGCCCAGATTGAAGAGCTTGTGCTGTCTGATTTGGCAGAGGCACTGGAGCAAAAATTCCGTCTTATGGCTTCGGAAAAAGGGTTGGTTTTCCAGATGACGCTAGCTGATGACTTGCCACCTTTCCTCCACACCGACGGGCAGCTGCTCAAACAAATCATTAACAATTTGTTATCCAATGCTTTCAAGTTCACCAGTCAAGGAGAAATCAAGTTAGATATGCGGCCTTCCTCTTCTCAAGCCACACTGAAGCAAAGTGGGGTAGGGAAGGATTTTCTTGAGCCTGCCCAAACGATTGCGTTCAGCGTTATGGATACCGGGATAGGTATTCCTAAAGATAAACAAAAACTTATCTTTGAGGCCTTCCAGCAAGTGGATGGCAGCACGAGCAGGCACTACGGTGGCACCGGGCTAGGCTTATCAATATCCCGCCAGTTAGCCCGACTATTGGGTGGCGAACTTAAACTAGAAACTGAAGCAGGTAAAGGTAGTACCTTCACATTGTATTTGCCTGAAAAACGACATTTAGGCACGCCGGTGTTAACAAGTTCAGAAGTTCAGGAAGCGTTGTCGGTTTCAGTGCTCTCCCAAACCGAGAAAACGCTGACAGATGTCCCCACTACGCTAGCAACTCCGGCTGAGGTAACAGCCCCCATCAATGATGATAGGGCAACACTCAAGCCCGAAGACAAATCTATTTTGATTATTGAAGATGACAGCAAGTTTGCTAAAATTCTGATGGCTTTAGCCAGAGAAAAGCATTTCAAATGTCTCACAGCGGCAGATGGTAATACCGGCTTGCAACTGGCTGAAGAGTATCAACCTAATGCCATTATTCTTGATGTCGGTTTACCACAACTGGATGGCTGGCAGGTTATGGAACTCTTGAAAGACAATCCCGACACGCGGCACATTCCGGTGCATTTTATCTCCGGTGCAGATCAAAGTATGGAAGCGACTAAGATGGGGGCGATTGGTTATTTGCAAAAACCGGTGAGCATAGAGCAAGTTGGGGAAACCTTCAATTCGATAGAACAATTTATAACCAATACTGTGAAAAATATATTGGTGGTTGTAGATAACGAAATACATCAACAGCAGATTCAGGATATAGTGGGGAGCGAGGACGTTCAAAGCACACTGGCAGTGACGATTGCAGAGGCTTTACAGCATCTTAAAATAGCCGTGTTTAATTGTATTATTCTTGATATGGATATAGAACAACGATCTGGCAGCCAACTACTTGAGCAGATGCAACAAATAGAAGGTTTCTGCCAAATTCCTATCATTGTCTACGCAGAACGTTATTTGACACCTTCTGAGGAAGCGTTATTGCTGCGATGTACTGATCAACTCCCGATTAAGGCGGTGAATTCGTTGGAACGTTTGTTGGATGAAACCACTCTGTTTCTTCATCAGATAGAAGCTAACTTGCCCAAGGATAAACGCAATATACTACGGATGGTGCATGACAAAGAGGCTATTTTAGCGAAGAAAAAGGTGTTGATTGTCGATGATGATGCACGTAATGTTTTTGCGTTGGCAACGGTATTAGAGGAAAAAAACATGGAAGTTTTCGCCGGTGACAACGGCTATGAAGCCCTACAATTATTGGAAGAACACCCTGATATTGCGGTTGTGTTAATGGACATTATGATGCCAGAAATGGATGGTTATGAGGCGACCAAAAAAATCAGAGAGCAACTGTGCTTCCAGAAATTGCCCATTATCGCGCTAACTGCCAAAGCTATGAAGGGCGACAAGGCAAAGTGCATTAAAGCGGGTGCGAATGATTATTTGTCTAAGCCGGTGGATACGGATAAATTGATTTCGTTGATGCGGGTGTGGTTGTATCGGTGAAAGGTACGACAGATTTTGGTGCCGGACAAAAAGATGTTCAAGTCGTGATGCTATCGCTTTTTTTGGCGATAGTATCACTCGATGATCAAGAGTTCAAGTCGTTGGCTCACACTTTTAGGCGACAGATACTATCCCATCGAGGTATAGCATCTGTAAGCATCACGAAATACTTTAAAATCAATTTTTTACAACTTTACATAGGCGACAGAT
>Ga0164315_10004968_pt1 | contig 10374 bp, 8 predicted proteins | sample GuaBasSedimGuay6_FD_113737 | JGI IMG/M metagenome (GOLD analysis project Ga0164315, IMG submission 113737) | Subseafloor sediment microbial communities from Guaymas Basin, Gulf of California, Mexico - Guay6, Core 4569-2, 0-3 cm | ecosystem: Environmental > Aquatic > Marine > Hydrothermal vents >...
AACTCTACTAAAATTGATATTTCTATACTATCTTGAGTAGAGTAATCTTATCACTAATAACATGAAAATAGTCAACCTATTTCAGGACGCTACAAGTTGAGACCATTGCCGTTAGGTGGGTGGATCTGATCTATATCAATTTCAAAAAGTATAAAAAGAAACCCAAATCAAAAAATAGATTTGGGTTTACGAAAACACTCTAAAAAAAGAAGGCATTGGGTTTACAATTTCTTTAAGTCTTGCATTAATTTAGCAAATTGATGATAACGCAATGCTTGTGGTCCATCACTCAAAGCTTTTTCCGGTTCTGGATGAAACTCAACCATAATTCCATGAGCTCCAACTATTTTTGAAGCTAAAGCCATTGGTGCAACTTTATCTCTCTCACCAATTGCATGAGAAGGATCAACCATAATTGGCAAGTGGGTCAATTCCTTAAGAACTGGAATAGCACTCAGATCAAGAGTGTTGCGAGTTGCAGTTTCAAAAGTTCTAATTCCACGCTCCATTAAAATTACTTGTCTATTTCCTTGAGCAAGAATATATTCAGCTGCATTAAGTAATTCATCTATTGATGACATCATTCCACGTTTTAATAAAACTGGTCGATGAACTTTTCCAGCCTCTTTGAGCAACGAAAAATTTTGCATATTTCGTGCACCAATTTGAATTATATCGGATTGCTTAGCCACTGCTTGAACTTGCTCTGGAGCTAACACTTCTGTAATAACTGGTAAATCATATTCTTTCCCAGCAGCTTCAAGATAATTTAACCCTTCCCACTCCAAGCCTTGGAAACTATAGGGAGATGTACGTGGTTTAAAACATCCACCTCTCAATATTTGCGCGCCATTAATTTTAACTTCATTTGCTGTAGAAAATATTTGTTGCTCCGATTCTACTGAACAAGGTCCGCCAATAACAACAAAATCATCTCCACCAATTTCTACATCCCGAACTTTGACTATTGTATCTTCCTCTTTGTATTCACGACTCGCCAATTTATAACTCTTAGCTTTTGCTTTTTTCTTGATAATTGGTTTTTGAATCTCTTTTGCTTTTTTAACAAATTCACTCTCTTTTTCTTCAACAGTTTCATGTAAATCTAATTTTGTTTTTTTAACAACTTGTGACGGATAACTTCCCAGCACTTTAAAGAATCTAAGGTAAGGTCCTAAATCATCAAGCATATTCTGAACATTTTCATCATTTCTGTTCCCTTCAAAATCAACGTAAAACATCTCTTCCCAAGGATTACCAAGAATTGGGCGAGATTCTAATTTTGTTAAATTAATATTGTAAGCATCAAACACAGAAAGAGCTTTAACCAATGTACCTGGGGCATGCGATGTTGCCATCACCAATGAAGTCTTTGCAGGGAGTCGATTATCAACATTCACAATATTGCGAGCAATAATTAAAAAGCGTGTGTGATTTTCATCCTGATTGGAAATTCCTTTTCTAATAATGTCTACATTAAAAAGTTTTGCTGCTTCTTCACTTGCAATTGCTGCAAACTCTGGATTGTTTTCTTCGGAAATTTTTTGAACTGACATTGCTGTGTCGGCAAAATACTCAATACGTGCTTCTGGTATTGTCGCTAAAAAGTTACTGCATTGAGCAGCTGCTTGGTAATGCGCATATATTTTTTTGATTTTGTGAACTGAAACATCCTTGGATGAAACGAGGCAATGTTTAACTTGAAATGTTTCTTCGCCAACAATAGAGAGGGTTGTGTGGAGCAGTAAATCGTAAACCTCGTTAATACCACCGGAAGTTGTGTTTTCAATAGGGAGCACAGCATAGTCTGCCTCTCCTTTTTCAACTGCTTCTATAACTTCCGAAAATCTCTTTTTGGAAACAAATTCTAATTCTTTTTTACTATATGCAAAGTATTTTTGAGAAGCTAAATAGCTGTAAGCCCCTTCAATGCCTTGGATTGCAATTGTTAATCTCTCTTTTCCATTCACTTCTCTTGATGGATTTAATAGATGGCTCTGCTGCAATCGTATTGAATCCTCAATAATTTCGTAAAAAACTTTCGTCAAAAAGTGTTGATCAACACCTTTCTTTTTTCCAAGTTTTATTAATTTTTTTAAAAGTTCTTCTTCCCGTTTCTCATCTCTGATTGGATTTTCATTTTCATTTTTGTCTTGAATAACTTCTTTACTTAGCCCTCTTCGTTTTGCAAGCAAATCAATTAATTCTGAATCTACATTATTAATCTTTTCTCTTAATTCTTCGATACTCATTTATAGCCTATTGTATATATATTTTTAAAATAAATGTAAAACTACTAAATAAATGCTTCTAATAAAATCCAGATAAATGTATATTTACGATTATTGAATAAATAACCAAATGGGTTCTGCATTGCAGAACAAAGGACAAAGGACAAAGGACATATCCCAATTTGCTTGAACAGTCACTTTTAGTTTTGAAAATTTGTTCAATTGTTTTTTAGGATTTATTTGTAATTTGTTTTCTAGAATTTATAATTTCTCATTTAAAAAAAATTCATAATACAATAGGAAAAATTATGGCACAGACACCATCAAACATGTTACCACTTGGAACAGTGGCTCCAGATTTTACATTGGTAGATACAACAAGCTACAAATTTCTTTCTTTGCAAGAAGCAAAAGGAGAGGTAGCAACTTTAATCATGTTTATTTGCAACCACTGTCCTTTTGTTCTACATGTTAATTCTGAGTTAGTAAAACTTGCTAATGATTACAAAGAGCGTGGAATTGGAATTGTTGCAATCAGTTCAAATGATGTTAAAAATTTCCCCCAAGATTCTCCAGAGTTAATGAAAACAAATGCAATCGATCTTGGGTATTCATTCCCATATTTGTATGACGAAACACAGGAAGTTGCAAAAGCATATGAAGCTGCCTGCACTCCCGATTTTTTTCTTTTTGATTCCGAATTGAAGTTAGCATATCGCGGACAGCTTGATGATTCTCGCCCAAGTCTTGATAAACCAGTTACAGGGCGCGATTTACGAAATGCTCTTGATGCTATTATTGATGGAGGAAAGGTGGATGAAAATCAATTTCCAAGTGTAGGATGTAACATTAAATGGAAATAATTTTTTTTATTATCTTTGAATTTTAATTTTCTGGATTTAATCCTTTGTCAAAACAAACTATAACATATGGAACAATAGTAACTGCTATTATTTTGCTCGCTATCTCAATAATATCTTTTGATACTCAATCCATATTTACTGAACAGTTAATTTATTCCACCACGGAGCAAACCGAGAAAGAAATTAGTGATTACTTAAATCCTATTTCAGTTAAACTTGCTGATATTAAAAAAGATAGATTTAATAATTCCTTTGACTACAAAAACGAAAATGGAATGAACAATTATTTCATCCCAATTTTATTAAGTAATCCTAAAATTAATTCAATTACTTATTTTGATAAAGATGGAAGACAGTATATAATCTACAAGGATAAAAAGACATTTGTTTCGGCATTCCGAATTGAAATAACATATAATAACGAAATTGTTTGGAAAAGATGGAATGATGCTTCCACTTTAGTCGGCCAATGGAAAGAAGTTGCCAAAGAGGATCCTGTTCGCCTAAACTGGATTAAATATTTTAAGAAAGATGCACGCACCGATAGTATTTTCTGGTTTAATCTCAGAGGCATGAGTGATTTTTCAATTGGTGAAATTAATGCGGTCACATTTGGAAAATCAGATAGCACAAATAAAATATTTGGTTTAGCAATTGGTGTGAAGGCAGAGAATCTAATTTCGTCCATTCCAGAAATCAAATTATATTCAAATCCTAAAATATTTTTACTCAATCACAATAGTCACATTCTTCCTATAATCGCCAATTACGATGCTGCTTCTAGAGGAACCGATAGAGCATTCACTCGTGAAAACATTCAAGATTCTGTAATTATTGGTTCTTTAAATAATTGGTCGGAGTTGGGAAGTGATTCAGTTTCATTTGCCCTAAATATTAATGATGAAAAATGGTGGGCACAGGTTGACCCAATAAATATGCACTTCAGTAAACTTCAACTTGGAGTTATAATTACAGAAGCCGATTTAATATTTGCTTATTTATTCAACACATATTTAATTGTTGGATTTTTAATCGCAATTCTCATTTTAATCACAATTATATTTATCAGAAAAAAAAATAGAACTACTTTAATTCCTGCTTCCAGATTATCAGTTGAAGATTTAAAACAATTTCTAGCTGAGGGGGAGTCCGAAAGGTTTGAACTTAAATCTTCACTGCGCTGGGATTACAGAGAAGAGAAGGTAAATAAAAAATTGGAAGAAGTTATTGTTAAATCTATATCAGCTTTTAACAATGCAGAAGGGGGCTATCTTGTTATTGGAATTGATGATGACAACAATATTCTTGGATTACAAAATGACTACTCAACATTGAAAAAACAGAACGCTGACTACTTTGAACTCCACTTGCGTAATTTAATCAATGCAACTTTTACTGTGAGATATGCTACACGAAAACTCGCCATTAATTTTTTAACAATTGATGAGAAAGACATTTGCATAATTAAAATTGCGAAAGGAGAATATCCACTCTTTCTTAAAACAGCTGATAAAAACGGAGCCAAGATAGAAAAGTTCTTTATTCGTAGTGGAAATTCATCCCAAGAAATAACGACGCTAACTGAAATTAACAATTACATTGGTGTAAGGTTCAAAAAGGATTAAGCTTTCAATTGTCGTGGACGCAAAGCTTGCCTTGTAGGCAGAGAGGTTTGCGCCCACTTCAGAACACATCTTAACTATATAAAAATCTTTTAACTTTTTGTGTTGGTGTCTTCTCAAATGGTTCAACTTGCTCAACATACTTTGATAATTTTGAAAAGCTATTCAATTTTTCATTGGCCTTGTTAAAAACATCAATCAATATTTTATCAACAATTTTTCTTGCTTCCGATTCACTTGTTTTTGCAAGTTCGAATGCTTCATCAATCTGCTCATAATTTAAATAAATTCGTGCTTCAAGTTTACCATCTCTATCTATAACTAGAGATTCTGCAACATAGCTCTGCCCATTTATAGTTGCTTCAATCTCTTCTGGATATATGTTTTTACCATTTGAACCAATTATTACATTTTTAGACCGACCCTTCAAAAAGAGATAACCATCTTTATCAACAAAACCTAAATCACCTGACCGAAACCAACCGTCATCGGTGAAGACCTCAGCGGTTTTCTCGGGATCTTTGAAATACCCTTTCATCACATTTGGTCCTTTGATTAATACTTCCCCTTCACCTGTTTCACTATCTGGTTTATCAATTTTAATCTCCATTCCATTTAAAATTGTACCAGCAGATTGGAATTTTACTTTCTTGTTATCAGTTCCAGTAACTAGTGGTGACGTTTCTGTTAATCCATAGCCCATTGAATAAGGAAATTTGGCTTCTTGCAGAAATTTTTCAACATCAGAAGCGAGAGCTGATCCACCAATGCAGAATAGCCTTAGGTCTCCACCAAACGTCTCTGCTAATTTTTTTCCAGCAACTTTATTCATTTTTTTCCTGAGTGGAGAAATTTTATAGAGCTTACGTGTTATTCCTTTTTTATTAATTTCTGCAAGAACACGATTTCTATAAATCTTCTCAATAACAAGTGGAACAGAGAGCATCACCGTGGGTTTAACTTTTTTCATAGCAGGCAAAAGGGCTGCAGGTGTAGGTGGCTTGTTTAAATAATATACGGATGCACCTCCCATTATTGGAGTTACCAACCCAAGCGTTGCTTCGTAAGTATGGAAGAGTGGCAATATTGAAAGCATTCGGTCATTTTCTTTTATGTCAACTAATTTCACGGTTTCAGTTGCATCGTAGGTCAAGTTTTTATGAGTGAGCATAACACCTTTTGAGTGGCCAGTTGTTCCTGAGGTGTATAAAATAAGGGCCAAATCATCTTCATTGACATCTTCATCAGCAATGCCAACCATTTTTAATGCGGCAAATTTAATTTTTTGAAATTCCTTTAATCCTTCACTTACCACCAGTTTAAGTTTATCTGTTTTGGTATCGTCTGGTATGATAGAAAAATCATCCAACAATATTCTTATTCCTAGTTCCGCTGAGTCATGCTGTTCTATTTTTTCGAACTGTTTTGATGACACAAAAATTGCTTTTGATTCCGAGTGCTTTAAAATATGTTTAATTTCTGAGGCTTTGAACTCAGTCATTATTGGTACACCAACGGCTCCCATGGTTGTTATTGCAAAATATGCAATTCCCCAATTAACACTGTTCTCACTTAAGATTGCAACTTTGTCACCGGGAATAATTCCTTGATCCTTTAAGAAGGATGAGATAGAGTTTACCTTCTCTTTTAATTCTTTGTAATTTACACCAATACCATCAACGCTAGATAAAGCGAGGTTTGACGAATACTTTTCGGCGCTTTTATTTAGCACCTCTTTTAAAGTATATTTTGTAATCATTTATTCCCTCCTATTTATTAATTGGATAAAAGTAAGAATTTGTAGTGCTGAGTGTAAATCCAATTTTTTGATACAATTTGTTTGCTTCTATTCTCTTCGAATTTGACGTTAAAAACAATTTGCTAAGTTTCAATTCTTTTCCGATCCGAATTGCTTCAAGTGATAGTTTTTCTCCAACGCCTTTCCCTCTATACTCTTTCTCTACAACAACATCCTCAATCCTTCCATGTTTGCCAGTTGGAATCTGAATAATTGTAAGGGTTAAAATTCCAACAAGAATTTCTTTATCAAAAGCCCCAATTAAAATTGATTGGTCCAAATTTACAATTGAGTTAAAATAGTCATAAGAAAATTGAACATCTCTATCAGTTAGTTGTTTTAAAAGGTTTACAATTTTAGAATGTAACTCTGGCGTAGCTTTTGTGATTTCATTGATAATCATAATTTAAATTCACTGTAAAAATTAAAGTTATTCCTTATTTGAAACTAAATAATAGGTGGCAGTAGTTACAAAGTTTTTAAAATATGGAATTGATGAAACTATTGGAATTCCAGTCCGTGGTTTTAGTCCAAATTTAATTTCATAATTGGGATTAATAAAATATTCTCTTTTCTTATCAATTTTATATTTATTCTTGATAAGAATTTTTTCAAATCTTTCTATCGTTATTCCAGTTTCTTTTACCTCAAGGAGTCCTTCAATCTTCTTTTCACTCTCACCGAATACTTTTAGGATCCCTTTGTATATTGGTGATGGAAGTATATGATAGTATGGCACCTTTGATAACAGACGACTCTCGCAGACTTGCTGGTGACCGCCAAACGGATTATACCAGGGAGGAAATGCCAAAAAGAATTTTCCCTTTGGCTTTAGGAATTTTTTTACATAATTCATAAAACGATCTTGATCATGAATATGCTCTATTACATCACGCATAATTATCAAATCATACTGATCTAAATTTTTTGAGTCGTAAATATCTTCAGTTAAGAATATTAGCTTTTCTTTGTTTGGGTGTCCTTCAAAATATTTATTTCCAAATTCAATTTTAGCTACTGAAAAATCAACCCCTGTAACAGAGCAACCTAAATCAAGGAATGGTTTCATGTTGCCCCCTTCTCCACAACCTATTTCTAAAACAGATACTGTTGAATCAATATTAAGAAATTCTTGTATAAAGGGTATTACATACTTTTGAGTAGTAATAACCTGTTCATTTATATATTTATCTCTATCTGAGTGGCGTTCTTGCATTTTTTATCCGACAAAAAGGCTGCCTAAATGGCAGCCAATTAATATGTTTGAAATTCTAAAAAGGAAAAACATTAATTAGAATGTTTTACTTTTTACTTTTCACGTTTCAAATGTTTATCCTTTCTCTTCCCATACCTGGATAAGAGTTACAATGTTTTTTACAGATGCTTCCATATCCTGAATCGCAACATACTCAGTGTAGGCATGGAAATTATGTCCGCCAGCAAATAGATTTGGAGTAGGTAGACCCATAAAACTTAAACGAGAACCATCTGTACCGCCTCTAATTGCAGACTGGATTGGTGCGATTCCAAGTCGTTTTAAAGATTCAAGTGCATTGTTCTCAATTTCTGGATGTTGGTCCAAGATATTTTTCATGTTTCGGTATTGCTTAGTTACTTTAAATTCGTATGATGACCCTGGGAAGTCAGCAACAGCTTGTTTGCAAAGCTCTTCCAATTTATTTTCAAACTCTTCAAGTTTAGAATTTATAAAATCACGGATAATCATTTTAATAACTGTCTTCTCTTCGTTACCAGCCATAGATACTGGATGAACGTAACCTTCGCGTCTGCTTGTCTTTTCTGGGGCTAAGCCCTCTTTAGGTAATAGATCTATAAAATGTGAAGCAACCTTCAATGAGTTTACCATTTTATCTTTTGCGTAACCTGGGTGTACATTAATTCCAATGAAGTTTATTTCAACCCCGTCAGCACTGAATGTTTCTGTTTCAACTTCACCACGTGTGGATCCATCAATAGTATACGCGAATTTTGCTCCAAATTTTTCAACATCAAAGTGATCTGCACCACGTCCAATTTCTTCATCTGGAGTATATCCAATTTTAATAGTACCGTGCTTAATTTCTGGATGAGCTTTAAGATATTGTAGTGCATCCATAATTTCTGCAATACCTGCTTTATCATCAGCACCAAGTAACGTCTTTCCATCGGTTGTGATAATATCCATTCCAATCATATCGCCTAATTCTGGATTGTTTGCCGCATCAATTATTTTTCCTTCACCAATTTCTAAATCACCACCTTGATAATTTTTATGAATTTGAGGATTTACATTTGCTCCTGTTACAGCTGGTGAAGTATCAACGTGAGATATGAAACCAATTGTTGGAACATCTTTATCTGTATTTGATGGAAGTGTCGCCATTACGTAACATTTATCATCTATCTCTACATCAGTTAAACCAAGCTCTTTAAGCTCCTCGACTAACAAATTAGCTAAATCAAATTGCTTTGCGGTACTTGGTGTTACTTCAGAATCCTCATCGCTTTTTGTGTCAATTTTAGCATATTTAATAAATCGATCAACTACTGAAAACTTATAATTTTCTTCAAACATTTTATCCTCAATATTATATTTTATAAATTATTTTAATGAAGTAATAATATCGAAAAAGGGGGTTAAATTCAATTGGATGATTTTAAGCGTTTCCCAATTTAATCCACCACCTCAAAATTTTAATGGACCATAGATTATTGTAAAAACCACTAAAACAGCAAAAGCAACCCCAATTGTAATCCACATGTAAGAGAATATTGATTTTATAGAATCCAATTTTTGAATTCTTATTTCCTCAATTTCATTTAATGGATATAAAATTCGAACCGAATCAATTTCGTGACTTGTTGAACTATATTGAATAATTTCTAATTCTAGGTTGTTAGTAATATTGATATTTTGAATGCTATCAATAATAGCTGTCTCCCCATTTACAAACTTGATTTGAATTACATCTTCGTTGCTTATTTCCGGCAGTTCATCAGTATCAATTTTATAAAAAGTTTGACATCCAGATAGTAGGATAACGCATAAAATAATTATTTTTGAAATGGTTCTTTCCATAATAGACCCTTTTAATTTCAAAAATCAATCTTAATAATATTAAATGGTTTTTTGGAAAAATAAAAGAGAAAAAACAATCCCAAAATGAGATCATGTTTGTATTCCATAATTTTAAATATGTCACGTGTTGAATTTCCATATATGTTTCTATTCAAAACAATTTTATTTAAGTTGAGCCATTAAAACAAATAGAGTTAGCATGAACGCAATTGAATTAATAAAGAAGAAAAGAGAAAACCTAAAATTATCAACTGACGAAATTAAATTTCTAATTAATAATTATACAAAAGGCAAAATTCCAGATTACCAATTCTCAGCATTTTTAATGGCAACATTCTTTAATGGAATGAGTGTGGATGAGACAGCAGCTCTGACAGAGGCAATGCTTTATAGTGGAACAGTTATTAATTTAGATTCAATTGAAGGGGCAAAGGTTGATAAACACTCTACAGGCGGAGTTGGTGATAAAACCTCGTTGATACTTGCTCCCATTGTCGCTGCGGCTGGTGTCAATGTTCCAATGATCTCTGGTCGTGGATTGGGGCATACTGGTGGTACGCTTGATAAGCTTGACTCAATTCCTGGCTTTAGAACGGATGTAAATTTAACGCAGTACAAAAACATAATAAAAAAATGTGGAATGGTGTTAGCTAGTCAGACGAAAAATATTGTTCCGGCAGATAAATTAATGTACGCTCTCCGTGCTGTAACTGCAACTGTTGAATCAATACCATTAATTACCGGCAGCATAATGAGCAAGAAATTAGCCGAAGGAATTGAT
>Ga0164315_10004969_pt1 | contig 10373 bp, 11 predicted proteins | sample GuaBasSedimGuay6_FD_113737 | JGI IMG/M metagenome (GOLD analysis project Ga0164315, IMG submission 113737) | Subseafloor sediment microbial communities from Guaymas Basin, Gulf of California, Mexico - Guay6, Core 4569-2, 0-3 cm | ecosystem: Environmental > Aquatic > Marine > Hydrothermal vents...
AAGCAAATTTAGAAAAATTTGCGCGCGAAAAATACCTGATGAAAAAAGAAAATGAAGATATTTTTATTATTGTCCCCCAAAAAGAAGACTAATTAGTGTGTGTCCAAAAGTTGTTCAACCAAGGTTATTCCAGTAACTAATACGCCATCATATTACTTCTTCCTACTTTCTAAAGAGACCAAAATAACGCCAAAAATACTGACAATTCCACCTATTACTTCTAAATATAATGGTGTTAAATTCAAAAAAAGATAAGCACTAAATAATGCAAAAAATCCCTTAGTACTTATTATTAATGAAGTTTTAAATGCTTTAATATACTGTAATGATTTGTAGGCAAATATTATGGTAATAAAAACCTCCAGGAAAGAACCTGCTGAAAGTAATATCCAGGATCTTCCGGAAATACTTAATGAGGTATCCATTATGATTATAAGAATCAAAAATGACATGAACAGGATTAGTGCTCTTACCAAAGATAATACAGCCGGATCAATCGTTTTTCTTTTTTTTCTGGCAATAATCGTTGCAATGGAAAATAAAAAAGCTGCTAAAATAACATATTGACTTCCAGACATCAATAATTCACTAAAAGAACCAAAACCTTTTAAACTTATAGCAAAAACACCACCTATAGCTAGAATAATTCCAAGCAACTGCACTTTGTTAAATGATTCTTTAAGAAAAATAACCCCAAAAATAACAACAAAAACAGGCCCTACATTCCCAATAAAAGATACAACACCGGGGTTTTCCATTACCAAAATTGCATAATAAAATAAACCAGTTGCCACCGCTTCAAGTAATGAAACTGCCAACAGTTCTTTATTCATTTTTTTAACCGATGCCCTAAAACTGAACTTTTTATTATGACGCATAGTCAATACGTACAAAAAGTTCCAAACTGTACCAATTAAGAACCAGAAAAATCCAAATTGATAAAAATCAACTTCAGAGAATGCTAGTTTACTGAAAATAAATGAGTTTGCCAGTGCAATTGCCGCAATTGCCGCATATATATAGCCTCTTATTTCCCTTTTGGTCATGATTTTTTCTTTAAATTCGATATTTTCTTGATTCGTTTGGCAAGTGATATCACAACAATACCCACTATGGTTAATGCACCACCTATTAATTGATTACCTGACATTATCGCATTAAAAAAGAAATAGGCTCCAATAATTACCAGCACACTTTTAGTACTAATAATAATATTTGTAATAGAAACTTCAATATATTTTAACGAATAATAGGAGCTTAAGACTGCCAAAAAAGGTCCCATAAAAGCTCCACCAGCAATATATAATACTGATCTAACATCAATAGAAAAACTGAGTCCCTCGACAAGTATAAATACAAGTGAAATAAGAAAAAGTAAAATAATCCTTGAGCTGGTTAATATTACCGGTTCAATTGTATTAATATTCCTTTTTGCAATAATAAGTGCTATTGAAAAAAAAAAAGAAGAGAAAATAATAATTAAGGTTCCTTTGGAGAGCATTTCTGCAAATGAAGTCCCCATACTGTAATTTATTATCAGAACACCAATTAAAGTAATGGAAATTCCCCCATATTCAATAAATTTGAACCGCTCATTTAAAAAGAAGAATCCAAGAATCAATGTAAAAACAGGTCCCAGATTCACAATAAAAGATACAATGGCCGGATTATCGACTATTTTAATAGCATAAAAAAACAAAACAGTTCCTAATACTTCAAAAAAGGCATTCCAAAAAATGGCAACCCTTGCTTTGCTATTAATTTCACTTAACTTAATTTTCTTTTTGGTGACTTTGATGAAAATCAAATTTAAAATCATTGCAAAACCAAACCAATAAAAGCCAAATTGAAACAAATGAACCACGTTAAGTGCCGCTTTACTAAAAATGTATACATTTGCCAGTGCTAAAGTTGCAACAAAAGCCAATAAAACACCCTTCTTCCGCTCATCAATAAACATAATTCATCAATTATTTATTTTGCAAAAGAATAAAATTAATTGCGAAACGTAAATTTTTTCTATTCTGGTTTAAATTTTGCATTATATTTTTATAATACAAAATAAGAATTAAAGAGAATTAACGTTCTTACTTTATGATTCCAACAGGACATTAATTTAAAAATTAAAATATGAATAAATTATATATCACTATAACCATCTTATTTTTTTCAATCTCTGTTAAAGCTCAGAATTTACTAACTAGCCAACAACTTGATACTTGTACCGTTTATTCATCCATTGAGGAGGCACTTTTGACACCCAAAAAAGTTTATGTACTTGATTTAAGTTCAAATAGCCTTAAAGAGGTGCCCAAAAGTATAATGAAGCTTAAAAAACTTCAAAGATTGAACCTTTCAAATAACAGCATTACTGAATTACCTAAAGAGTTTTTTAAATTAAAATTAATCCAGGAATTAAACTTAGAAGAAAACAGGCTTAAAGCTTTACCACCAAAGATTTCAAAATTTATTCATTTAAAAGAATTAAATTTAACCAGAACAAAAATACCTTCTATTCCCGAAAGTTTTTCTAACTTAAATAGTTTGAGAGAGTTAAATCTTTCATGGAATGATTTGAAAGCAGATTCAATTTAGGCTATTTTCAATCTAAAAATACTTGAAGATTTAAACTTAATGCGCAATCAATTAGAAACATTAAACCCTGAAATATGTAATTTTCAGAACTTATTATATCTTAATCTCAATTTTAACCCACTACAAAGCCTACCAGAGCAATTCGGAAATTTAAATTCACTAATTGAACTTGATTTGGGTAAAAATACTGAATTAAGAAGCCTTCCGGAAAGTTTTAAGAAATTGACAAATCTTGAGTATTTAAATCTAAAATCCGTACCACTATCCTATCAGGAAAAACAAAAATTACCTAAATTAGAAGAAGATATAATAGAATACTAATAATTATTTGTTTTGTACTTGTCCAACTTTCGGCGGATTAACTGACAGGTGATTAGAAAATAGTCCTTCGGCTTCAGGGCAGGTAATTGGTAATTAAAAATGAATGCCAAATACATTTAATCACTAATTACCAGTATACTAATTACTTGCCAAAACATAGGTGATTCGGATATTAAAAATATCTCAGACAATCTAAACTTGAGTAATTTATTCTATTTAAAAGTAAATTTGGCAACATCAATTGACTGCTTACTGAAAGTTATCGAATTAAAAATTGAGATTACATAACTTTGTTGGCAAAAAGGAACAGGAAACTTGTTGTTGATTAAATAAATGATCTTAAAAAAGTAAAACTAACTTTACACATATACTTTGATTATTACTTTTTTTTGCATTTTTTTATAAAAAACGCATATTTTTGCAACTTTTTTTGAATTTTAACGTATAACAAAATGGATGAAGGAACTTCCGTACGTTTTGTGATTTTTTAAAATATCCGATTAATCGGAACTACACTTTTAGAAAAAATGTACAATAATGAAACGAAAATCTCATTTCATCAAAAAATAATGGTATTTTTTATTAACAAAATCAGATTACTAATTAATTATCTGACAGAATGTTAGTGTTTAATAGTTGTTGATAACTTTAAAAAGTAGTTATCAAAAAGTATTAGCTCTTGACTTTAAATATTAAATGCCATATCTTTGCACTCGTTATAATTAATAGAATATGAGACAGTTAAAAATAACAAAATCGATCACTAACAGGGAAAGTGCTTCCTTAGACAAGTACCTACAAGAGATCGGAAAATATGACTTAATTTCGGTTGAAGAGGAAGTGGAATTAGCACAGCGCATTCGTAAAGGTGACCAGGAAGCTATTGAGAAACTTACTCAGGCCAACTTACGATTTGTTGTATCCGTTGCAAAACAGTATCAAAACCAGGGCTTAACATTGCCTGATTTGATAAATGAAGGAAATTTAGGGCTAATAAAAGCTGCTGAAAAGTTTGATGAAACCCGTGGTTTTAAATTTATTTCGTATGCTGTGTGGTGGATTCGGCAGTCGATTATGCAAGCGATTAATGAACAATCAAGAATTGTAAGATTACCTTTGAATCAGGTAAGTTCACTTAGTAAATATAATAAAGCTGTTGCTGAATTTGAACAAAAAAACCAACGCAGACCAACTCCTGAAGAGTTAGCAAAAATTCTGGAGCTACCCAAGGAAAAGGTAATGGACACCATGCGTGTATCAGGTCGTCATGTTTCTGTTGACGCACCTTTTGCTGATGGTGAGGACAATAGCCTGTTGGATGTATTGGAGAATAATGATTCACCGGTTGCTGACAGGGATTTGATAAATGAATCCTTAAGCAAAGAAATTGACCGTGCATTTTCTACTTTAACTGAAAGGGAAAGGCTAATTTTAAAATTGTCTTTCGGGATAGGAATGCCAGAAATGTCACTTGAAGAAATTGGTGAAAAATTTGGTTTAACACGTGAACGAGTTCGCCAAATAAGAGAAAAAGCAATTCGTAGACTTAGAAATACTTCAAGAAGTAACTTATTAAAAAGTTATCTTGGATAATAAAAAAGAAGTTCGCAGTAGGCAGTCCACAGTATACAAAAACTCTACAAGGACTGCCTACTGAAGACTGCGAACTGAATACAAACTGATCAGGCTTCCAGCTGAAATTATTATACATTTGTGTCGAATATCATTTTTTTACAAACTTTCCCATTTAATTCCATAAATCATTGAAATTTACTGAACTAGATTTACATCCTTCATTAATTGAAAGTATTTCGGCAATGGGTTTTGTTGAAACAACACCTATTCAAGAACAAACTTTACCAGCAATTTTAGATGAAAAAGACCTGATTGCTTGTGCGCAAACAGGTACAGGAAAAACTGCAGCTTTTATTATTCCTATATTAAATAAGCTGGCTGCAAATCCTACAAAAAATACAGACACCTTAATTATTGTGCCTACCCGCGAACTTGCCGTACAAATTGACCAACAATTTGAAGGTCTTAGCTATTTTCTTGATGTTTCATCTGTTCCAATATATGGAGGTGGAGATGGAGATTCATGGACTTCACAAAAAAATGCACTAGTTCAGGGAACTAATATTGTTATTGCTACCCCAGGTAGGTTGATGGCACATATGAATTTTGGTTATGTTAATTTTGATAAGTTGTCACACTTAATTCTTGACGAAGCTGATCGTATGCTTGATATGGGTTTTTATGATGATATTGTGAAAATTATTAAAAGTATTCCTGAAAAAAGACAAACGCTAATGTTTTCTGCTACCATGCCGCAAAAGATTAGAAAATTGGCGCACAAAGTATTGGTAGACCCTTTTGAAGTAAATTTGGCTATGTCAAAACCGGCTGAAGGAATCCTGCAAGTTGCTTACATGGTTTTTGATCCCAATAAAATTGCACTTATTAAAAGTCTCCTTGAAGGAAAAGATTTAAAAAGCATTCTTGTTTTTTCGGCAACCAAGAAAAATGTAAAAAGTATCCGTTCTGAACTACATAGAATTGGGCTAAATGTTGAAGAAATACATTCTGATTTAGAACAAAAGGATAGAGAGCAAGTAATGTTAAATTTCAAAAACAGAAAAGTACAAATACTTGTAGCCACAGATATCATGGCGAGAGGTATTGACATTGATGCTATTGACCTTGTTTTGAATTTTGATGTGCCGGGTGATGCGGAAGATTATGTTCATAGAGTTGGCCGAACAGCAAGGGCAAAATCAACAGGTGTAGCTATTACTTTTATAAATGATAGTGAGCAGGAAAAATTCAAAAAAATTGAAGACCTAATTGAATTAAATCTGATTAAATTACCAACTCCTCCTGAAATTGGTGATAGTCCTGATTATGATCCAAAACGAAAACCATCAAAGAAAAACTATAGAAAACAATCAGGAGGAAAAAAACGTTATAAAAAACCATTTCCCAACAAAAAGTAGTAAGCAGTCCGCAGTAAACAGTAGTCAATTTTGATGAACTGCATACTGAGAACTGCGAACTTATTTAAGCACTTTGTGTTGGAATTTTTCTATCCACTTTTTTAATTAATCCCTGTAATACTTTCCCTGGTCCCACTTCAGTGAATGATTTAGCACCATCGTTTAACATATTTTTCACAATTTCAGTCCACCTAACCGGAGCCGTAAGTTGTGCCACAAGATTTTTCTTTATTTCTTCAGGGTCAGAAACCGCCTGAGCATTAACATTTTGATAAACCGAACATGTCGGTGTAGCAAAATTTGTTGAATTAATTGCCTCTTCAAGCTCCAATTTAGCAGGTTGCATTAATGGTGAATGAAATGCCCCTCCAACATTCAATTTAATAGCTCTTTTGGCACCTGCATTTGTCAACACGTCAATGGCTTTATCAATTGCCTCAACCGAACCGGAAATAACTATTTGTCCGGGTGAATTGTAATTTGCAGGAACAACAATACCATCAATTTTATTACATAATTCACCAACAATAGCATCATCCATTCCTAAAATTGCCGCCATGGTAGATGGATTAAGCTCACAGGCCTTCTGCATAGCCATCGCTCTTTTTGATACTAATACTAAAGCATCCTCAAAGAAAAGTGCTCCATTAGCAACTAAAGCCGAAAACTCACCAAGTGAATGCCCGGCAACCATATCCGGTTTAAAATTTTCACCAAGCGTTTTTGCAAGAATTACAGAATGTAAAAAAATGGCCGGCTGTGTAACTTTTGTTTGTTTTAAATCTTCATCAGTTCCATCAAACATAAGGTCGGTAATTCTGAATCCAAGAATTTCATTTGCTTGTTCAAATAATTCTTTTGCTTGTTCCGATCCATCGTATAAATCTTTGCCCATACCAACAAATTGAGCACCCTGACCGGGAAATACATATGCATTCATATTTTTATTTTATTATTTAACTCAATATATTTTAACGCCCACAAAGATATAACAGAAAAGAACAAATAAAAAAAATGTAATTTTTATGATATAAACATCTATTTTTGGCGTATGGAAAAAAACATATTTCACTTATTTGGCCTGGAACTTATGGAACCAGGTTCTTTTATTACTGATATGTTAATGGTAGTTGCTACATTAACTTTTTATAATAAGTTAAAGTACGATAAATCAAATACATGGTACAGCTATTTTTTCCTGTTTATGGGATTAGCATCATTCTTTAGTGCTTTTGGTCATTTACTATATAATTATACCGGTAAGCCCCTTCAGATTATTGGTTGGGTTTTCAGTGCTTTATCAATTTATTTTATTGAAATGGCAGCGATAAAGGAAATTAAAACAGAAAGTTTGAGAAAAAAACTCCATTTTGTAATTAATTTACAATTCATTTTGTTCCTCATAACTGTTCTTTCCATTCAACACTTTATGGTTGTTACCACCAATACAATAGTTGGTCTCATGGGACTGGTCATACCCATTCTTAGTATACAAGCTTTTAATCAAACCAGCAAAAAAAATGTTTTAATTATAGTTGGACTTCTTCTTTCAGGATTTCCCGCCTTTCTTTACCGATTAAATTTCAATTTTGGCGGGCTCAATGGCAAAGAAATAAGCCATTTAATACTTATTATATGTTTTTACGTAATTTTTCTGGGTGTTAACAAAGAGACTGAAAAAGAAAAAGTTATTACCCGTTCATAAATCAATTTGTTATTTCCTTATTGCATCAGCAACTTTTTTTACTGATAACATACCGTAATCAAAAATATGCTTCTCGTCATTTTGTAAAGTCAGAATTATTTGTTTTTTAAAAAATGAAGTTTTTTCTTCAATATTTTTAATCTGATCTTTAGAAATGGCAACATACATATATGAGCCTATTACCATAGTTAAGGATTCACGAATTAATCCCTTAACAGACATATCAAATTGTGCATCATAAACCAGTTTATTGTCGGTAACGTACAATTTTCCATTATAAGCACCTCCACCATGAGGCTTATAAAGTATGGTCCATGTGTCAATTAATTCTTCTCCTGGTTCCAAAAATTCTAATTTAGACATAATATTAATTTAAGATTGATTATTAGCTTCTATAAAAATATAAAAAAAAATCATTTTGGCAGTAAAACCTCACAATTATATTGAAAAATAAGCTCAAATGTATCTAAATTTAGTGCGCACAGGTTTCCCATCTGTGCATAATCATAAATCTTATGTTTTTTGATATAATTTACGCCATTATCTAAACCAATAACCTTATTTTTCGTTTTTATTGATTGAATAATTTCTTTAATGTTTTTTGGTTGATGCCCATGAATTAATGTTTTTTTCTTTAATACTTTTCCGTTCCAATCAAATTTTTTCTTCCACAGCATTGCCGTTTTGTCCTCAAACGGATTTTTTGCTTTATAATTAAAATTGGCATGTACCAGGAAAAAATTATCCAATTCATAATAGGTAGACAAACTATTTAAAAAATTACGGTGCTTTTTTCTCAACTTGCCATTCTTTAACATATCAGGGCTACGTCTCATTAACCAAACCAATATTTCTTTAGGGTCATTTATTTCTGTATCCAAAAGTGTTTGTTCATGATTTCCCCGTAAAGGATAAACAGCATATCCCTTATCCATTAGTTTCATAATATAATTCAGTGTTTTTTTACTTTCGGGACCTTTATCAATATAATCACCCAATAAAAAAAGTTGATCATTTTTGCCTAATTGAACCTTCTTTTCCACCAGCTTTTTTAGACTTAGGAAGCAACCATGAATATCACCAATAACAAATCTACGCCCTTTGGGCGGGTTCTTAATTTTTTTTCTCTGATAATATTGTTTTGACATGATTACCAATTAGTTTGTACTTGCCCGTATAACATTATCTTTTTTCATAATCAACCACAGTTGTTGAAGATGCATATTCCTTTATTTTACTTACTACTTTTTGATGTTCTTTATTAACTCTATATATTTCCAATGTTTCAAGCGATTTAAATGAAGAGACAAGTACTAAATCATTGGCATTTGGCGATGTACTAATGTTCAATCCCACTTCGTATGACATGATTTCTTCAATCTTTCCAGGCAAATTATCCAATAAAATTTTCAATTTCTTAGCTTTTTCCAGTTTGGTTTCTGGATTATAAGAATCTGATAATTTAATCATTACAATATGTTCAATCATTTTTTTGTTTATTAAGAAATTTGATGTTATTTTTGAAAAAGTAAATGCTAAAATAATAAAATTATGCTTGTAATTGGAATTGCCGGTGGCACCGGATCAGGAAAAACAACAGTTGTTCGGAAAATAATTGAAAATTTACCCCCTGGTGAGGTAGCTGTTTTATCTCAGGATTCCTATTACAAAGATAATAGCCATTTACCTCTTGAAAAAAGACAGGAAATTAATTTTGATCACCCACAATCCCTTGAATTTGACCTACTTATAAAACATATTGAAGACTTAAAAAAAGGGGAAAGTATTGAAGAACCAATGTACTCCTACCTCACCTGTACACGTTCAGAAGAAACCAAAACAATACAACCAAAAAAAGTGGTTATTCTGGAAGGTATTTTAGTGCTTACCAACAAAAAACTTCGTGATTTATTTGACATCAAAGTATTTGTACATGCTGATGCAGATGATCGCCTAAATCGTGTGATTAAAAGAGATATTGTTGAGCGTGGACGATCCGTTGAAAAAGTATTGGAACGTTATGATGAATCCGTAAAACCGATGCACTTGCAATTTATTGAACCATCAAAAAGATATGCTGATTTGATATTACCAGAAGGTGGACATAACAAAGTTGCCATTGAGGTATTAAGTTCTATAATTGAAAAAAACCTAAGTAAGCAATAATATTACAATGCTGGATAAAATAAAAATTAAGGACGTATTATTTTTAGATATTGAAACAGTTTCGGCTTTTCCGGCACACAGTGAGATGTCTGAAAGACTCCAGGAATTATGGGCAAAAAAAACCAAATATATTCAGGAAAAGGAAGATATAAAACCCGAAGAACTTTACGAAAGAGCAGGGATTTATTCAGAATTTGGTAAAATTGTATGTATTTCAGTTGGTTTTATAGTTGAACAAGACAAAACACTACACTTTCGGCTGAAATCTTTTTATGGTGATAATGAGAAAGAACTTATTAATAATTTTAACAACTTGCTAAATAAGTCTTTTAACAAAGAGCATCATTATTTATGTGGACATAACGCAAAAGAATTTGATTTTCCATACATAGCACGTCGTTCCTTAATTAATGGTTTAAAACTACCCCAACAATTAAACATTGCCGGCAAAAAACCATGGGAAGTTAAGCATTTGGACACTATGGATTTATGGAAATTTGGTGATTATAAGCACTATACATCCCTTAATTTGCTTACGGCAATTTTTGATATCCCCTCACCAAAAGATGATATTGACGGTAGTGAAGTTGGAA
>Ga0164315_10004975_pt1 | contig 10367 bp, 8 predicted proteins | sample GuaBasSedimGuay6_FD_113737 | JGI IMG/M metagenome (GOLD analysis project Ga0164315, IMG submission 113737) | Subseafloor sediment microbial communities from Guaymas Basin, Gulf of California, Mexico - Guay6, Core 4569-2, 0-3 cm | ecosystem: Environmental > Aquatic > Marine > Hydrothermal vents >...
GTCTCCATATTGCCAGTACCATGGAACGAATGTCCGAGCTGAAAAAGGGTGCCACAACAGCCAGAAGTTTTGGTCTTGAAATGAATATGCTTTCTCCCGGGGAAGCCCGGGATATTTGTCCCATCATTGAATTGGATTCCATTATAGGCGCAGCATTCATGCCAACTGACGGCCAGGCTGATCCTGCCGGCATTACCCAGGCTCTTGCAAGGGGAGCAAGGAATGGAGGGGTAAAATTCCAGGAAAAAACAACAGTGACAGGATTTAAGTTTGCAGGAAAACGTGTGATTGCTGTTAAAACAGACAAGGGAGAGGTTCAATGTGAGATTGTGCTCAACTGCTGTGGAATGTGGGCATATCAGGTGGGGCAGATGCTTGGGGTGAATGTTCCTACTGTTCCCTTTCAACATCAGTTTGTAGTTACTGAATCCATTAAAGATATGCCAACCAATATTCCCACTATTCGAGACAAAGACAATCTTATCTATTATAAAGAAGAAGTAGGCGGTCTTGTCATGGGCGGGTATGAGAGAAATGGGCTGCCCTGGGCGGTTAACCATGTGGATAATAATTTTATTTCTCAGCTTCTTGAACCTGATTTTGATCATTTTGAATGTTTGTCCGAACCTGCAATGAAAAGAACGCCATGTCTTCAAACAGCCGGCATATTAAGGCTTGTAAATGGGCCTGAAGCCTTTACTCCTGATGGAGATCCCATCATGGGACCTGCACCTGAGCTTGATAACTGTTTTATTGCCGCAGGATTTAATGCCTTTGGTATTGCCGCAGGAGGAGGAGCCGGTAAAATGATGGCGGAATGGATTGTCCATGGAGAGCCAAGCCTTGATATATGGCCCCTTGACATCAGAAGGTTTGGTCAATACCATAAAAGCCGGCAGTATTGCCTGGATCGCACCAGAGAACTTTATGGTAAACATTATACCATTCACTGGCCCAAGGAGGAACATAGTTCTGCAAGAGGTGTGAGAAGAAGTCCGCTTTATCACATTTTAAAGGAAAAAGGAGCTGTTTTCGGTGCAAAATATGGATGGGAACGGCCCAACTGGTTTGCTCCCAAAGGTGTGGAACCTGAAGATAAACTAACCTTTGAAATACCCAACTGGTTTGAATATGTTGGTGAGGAGCATAAAGCAGCTAGAGAAAAGGTGGTACTTATCGATCAGACCTCCTTTTGCAAGTATGAAATACAGGGTCAAGGCTCCCTTAAATTTTTAAACCGGCTGGCTTCAAACAACATTGATAAACCCATTGGGAGTGTCATCTATACCCAATTGTGTAATAAACGCGGTACCATAGAGGCAGATCTGACCATTATCCGGACCAGTGAAGATAAATTCTTTGTCATCACAGGCACATCTTTCGGGCTTCACGATTCCCAATGGATAAAAAACCATATGCCGGATGATGGAAGTGTCTTTATAACTGATGTTACATCGGCTTATGCCATGATCAATGTCATTGGTCCCAATTCCAGAAAACTTCTGGAAAAAATTGTTCCCCAGGATATCAGCAACAAAGCATTCCCCTTTGGCCGCAGCATGGAACTAACCGTGGGATATGCGCAAGTCATGGCCCTGAGGGTAACTTATGTGGGTGAACTGGGTTATGAACTCTATATTCCCATGGATTATGCGCTCCATGTCTACGAACTTCTATGGGAAAAGGGACAGGATCTGGGGGTTTCCAATGCCGGCTACCGGGCCATTGATTCTCTGCATTTTGAAAAAGGATATGCATACTGGAGCCACGACATAACTCCTGAATATAATCCCTATGATGCAGGACTTGGTTTCTGTGTTGACATGACCAAGGAAGATTTTATCGGGAAAGAAGCGCTGGAAAAGGTAAAAAAAAATGGGGCCGGGATCAAACTTTGCACTTTTACGCTTGAATCAGACCTGCCGGTCATGCTTCAAACCAGTGCCCCCATCATTTATAAGGGAGAGGTGCTTGGAGTGACCACCAGTGGAGGATATGGATATACCATTGGAAAAACCATCTGTTATGGTTATATTCCAATAGAACATTTAGACCATTGCAACCAGTATGAAATAGAGACATACAAAAAAACATACAAAGCCCAAATCCATAAAAACAGGGCTCTTTACGATCCAAAACGAGAAAAAATTTTAATTTAACACATTTTTCCGGAAAAGAAAATTATGAAAAAAAAAGTGTTTAAAGGGGTCATATTTGATTTGGATGGTACCCTTCTGGACACGATAGCTGATATTGCAGATGCTGTTAATAGAACCTTGCTTGAATCAGGCTTTAATGAACATCCCCTGGCTGCGTATCACTATTACATCGGCAGCGGCTGGCGTAAACTCATTTATGAAACTTTGCCCAAAGGCACTCCGGAAAAAATCGCGGAAGCAGTGTATAAAAAATCAAAAACACGTTATCACGACAATTTGAACAAAACCACTGTCCCTTACAGCGGTATTACTGAGCTTCTGGACTATCTGGCTCAACAAAAAATTGTTGTCGCGGTTTTAACTAACAAAGCGCATGAACCGGCAGTAAAATGTATTAAAGAAATTCTGCCTGACCGGACTTTTGCTTTTATCATGGGCAAAGGAAGAGACTTTAACCCAAAGCCTGACCCTGAAGGTGCATTAATTATTTCAGAAAAAACCGGGATAGCCCCAAAAAAATTTTTATTTATCGGAGACAGTGATGTGGACATGATCACCGCTAATGCAGCAGGAATGTTCGGGGTTGGTGCCTGCTGGGGGTATCGCGATGAAGTCGAACTTAAAGAAAGTGGGAGTAAAGTCCTGGCTTATCACCCTAAAGATGTCATCAAATTCTTGTCATGTTAGCTTTTTTCGAATTCCAGTCCTGACTTCTTCAGTGATTTTCTCCAGTTCTTTTGAGTTATCAACCAGGATATGTTTAAATAGTGGTGGTTTTTCATCATCATAATAGGTATTAAGAGTATGCCAGTTTGCAAATTTACCTGTGTCTCTGGGATTCGCCCTTTGGAGCATTCTTTTTTTTCTGACATCAGGATTGCAGTAAATATAGTGAATTTCAACGGAGGCTTTTAATAGTGATTCAAGTTTTTCCGGCCATTTTGTATCACGGAGTTCCTTTGTAAAAGGACCAGCTATCACTACATCAATCTGGGTAAGATTCTCCCGTGCAATATCAAAAAGCTGGTCATAAACAGGTTGCCTGAAATTATTTTTGAAAAAAGTGCTGTCTCTATCATCAGGATCATGACCTGATAAAGACAAAGAGAGCCTTACCAATCGTTCAGTTGCAGTATCAATATCTATAAAAGCTGCTTGTAATTTTTTTGCAAGAATTTTCCCATAGGTAGACTTTCCTGCTCCAGGACTGCCGCAAACAATTGTTGCATTTCGGGATTCCTCATCTCTCATAACTTTTATGCTGTTTTTCCTGTGCCGATTACCCAGACTGGTTCATAAACAATGACCAAATACTTTAGTTCATCAAGATCGAAGCATTGAAACCCATCTGATACCTGTTTGTCAAGTATCAAAAATGTTTTGCACCCTTCAAAAAGATATCACCTCCCTGAGTTAAACCTTATGGCAAATATCCAGTAATAAATTTTGTGTGTTGACTGTTCGGGCACATTGTGTTACCGATGATTCATTACATACACTGGCGGATATCTACAATTCGATCATTCCCTTTGTACTGGTTATGATTATCGGTTTAGCCCTTGTTATGGCATTGCCCCATGGTTGCCTGATCTATATTGTGGGAACTGATATTAACGAATATGGAATAACAAATGCAGAATTTAAAAGAACTGGTTAAGAGGTGTATATGAAAAAAAACCTTTTAGAAATTGATTTTGATGAAAATGTATTTATTGAAATATTTCCAGAATGGCAGGGATGTAACCTTGAAATAACAAAACTGAGCGGCGGTATCACCAATAAATTATACCGCGTAAAATCAGAAAAGGGAGATGTTACAGTCAGGATATACGGCGACAAAACCGAACTTTTTAAAAACCGCGACTTTGAGATCCAGGCGCTGGAGGAAATGTCTAAAATCGGAGTTTGTTCCAAAGTAGTCAGTTACATGCCTGAAATAGGCTTAACCGTTGTTGAATTTATAGATGATAGCATTGTTTTAACTAATAAGCACTTTCTTGACCAGGCGCTCTATCCTGAGATTGCAAGCCCTATACGGAAAATTCATAACAGCAAAGTTACACTAAATAAGATCTTTAATCCACTTGTGGAAGTCGGAAAAATGGCATCCATATTGGAAAATTGTAATGTCAAATACCCTGAATTCGATATCCAGGGATCCATCAAACGTCTGGAAAAGCTATCTGCTATCATTAATATTCCTGAAACTGAATTTGTAGCCTGTCACAATGATCTTCTGGCAGATAATTTTATTCTGATTAAAGAAGAATACAAACACAAGTACGACGCACCTATGTATATTATCGACTGGGAATATGCCGGAATGGCGCCTAAATATTATGATATAGCCGACATGTTTCAGGAAGTGCTGATTCCGCGGGAATCTGAAAAACAGATTGTAAGGGAATATTGTGAGGATCGTCAGTTTGATAAAACGCTTTACTATATTGATCTGTTTAAACCGTTTCCCGATATATTCTGGTTTTTGTGGAGTTTAATCCAACTTAATATTTCGACCATTGAATTCGATTTTTACAATTATGGAGAAACCAAATACAACAACGCCCAGCAAAATATTAAATTCCTGAGCGATGAATATGGTATATCTATATAACGCATAAGATTATCAACCCCGGCGGTTGGTATTTGTATTTTCTCTTCTCTGGTTTTCTGTCCAGTCTATCCGGCTCATCATTCCCCGGATAATCCTGACATCCCTGGATGTCAGTCCTGTTGCACCAAAAAGCCGTCTGAAGGTTCTTAACACGTGTTCCGGGTTTTGTTTGTCAAGAAAATCAATATTTAAAAGACTTTTTTTCATATGTGCAAACATATTTTCTATCTCATTCCCATCAGCAAGCTTTTGGGGGCGCAGGGCAGAAATTTTCTCCTCTGGATCAGATTTTAAAGATATTTCGTATAACAATACGGTCAGGGCATGACTCAGGTTCATGGACTTGTAGGCATCATGGGTTGGGATGGTGATAAAATGCTGGCAAAGATCAAGATCTTTTGTCTCAAGCCCTGTGTCCTCGGGACCCAAAACCAGTGCGCAATTTTCTGTTGGATATGTTTCCCTTAATTTTTTTGCGGCATTGGATGGTGAAAAAAATTTTTCCCTGTACTTGCCAAACCGCCGGGTAGTGCCAAAGGCAATCTGTATATCTGAAAGAGCAGATTGCAGATCATCAAAGATCAAAGCATTTTGAAGAACAGTGAATGCGCTTAAGGCCATTTTTTTTGCCAAAAGGGATTGATAATGTTTTGTGGGATTGACCAGTCGAAGTTGTGTGAATCCAAAATTCATCATGGTTCTGCAAACAGAACCAATATTAATCGGTCCCCGGGGTTCAACAAGAATTACTGAAAGGTTTTCAGGTCTCATTTTTATTGTCTTTATACTATTTCTTTTTTATCCAAGGTTAATAAGACTTGAGCTAACAAGGCCGCTCTCTTGTTTTCTGCTATATCTTAAGTTAGAAGCCTAGGCTCAGGCCATTGAGTATCAAATCCAAGGGCTTTTAATATTTCGATCGCTTTGTCAATATGGTCGCCGGCTTCATTGACACCATGGGAGTCATCTCCGGGGACAACAATAATGCCCATTTCTGCTGCTCTTTTTAAAATTGAGGTTGTTATATAGGGTTCTTTTGCACCTTTATTAAGAGCCCGCAGGTTGAAATCCATAACCAGATCCAGGGTTTTTATAAGTATTAGGTTTCTTTTGATTTTTTGAACAATTTGTGGGAGTAAAAGTCTTTTTTCATAATCTTCATCATAGATTTTTATATGGTCAAAATGTCCAACGACAAAAGGTTTAAGTTCTTTTATCATTTCATATTGCAGGTCAAAGTATTTTTCATACATGGCTTCATATGAGCCGTATAGCAAAGCAATTCTTTCATATTCTCCTCTGGAATAATCAAAACTATTGTCATCAACATGGTGTACAGATCCGACAATATAATCGGGTTGAAATTTTGAGGTCAGGTTTTTAATATGATCAACATAGCCTGTATATGTTTCTGTCTCCATCCCAATAAAGATTTTAATTTTTGATGCATATTTTTTTTTCAAACAATTAATATTTTTAAAATAATCTTCAAACCGTTTGTACAGGTCAGCAGCTGTGAGATTAAGCTTTGTTTCATCTGGATATAAAAAATTGTCATTGGTTGGCGGGACATGCTCAGTAATTCCGACTTTTGAAAATCCAAGTTCTATATATCGTTGGATAATAGCTTCCAGTGGATCCCTGGCATGGCTGCAATACTGGCCGCTATGGCCTCCATGCAGAGAGATAAGCTTTGCTGTTGTATTCATGGAAGCGAAACTATCATTAAAAAAGGAGTAAAATCAAGTATTTCATAGCAGTTGGAGCATATATAAAAAGGTAGTTGTTTTTCATTTTTCAAAAAGACCATAAACATATAAAAGCTTATGGCTTAAATTTTCATTGAATTCTTTATCCCCCTGACGGAATTGCCAGGAAAATGAACTGTTCCCAAGAGCTTCGGCAAATTGCCATTGATGCATAAACTTCTGACCTATTAGCTTTTCAATTGCCTTTGTCTGTTCACCTGAGACCCGATTGGAATCTATGGAATTTATTTTGTCCATTGTTATTTCCATCTCATTGATTTTAGATGCAGATAAAACAATATTTAGAATTTTGGGTGTCAAGGAAATCCGGGCGGACAATGCTTTTTTCATTTTTATTGCCGATTCAAATTTTTTACCCATAAGAGTTTCAAGCTTGTTGCTTGAAAAGCCGGTTTTATCTATTCTGAGCGCGGATTCTCTGGTAATCTGATATGCGACCGGCCTGAAAGTTTCCTGCATAAATACATTCTGCATAAAAAAAAGACTGACAAAACTTATCAGCGCAGCAATCACCGGGGTGATGATCCAGCCGCTTGAGATCCCCCCCACGATATGCCAATTAATGCTCTTGCCGCCCTTTAGTAAACCCATTCCAATGACAGCACCTACAATCGCCTGGGAGCTTGAGACCGGAACCAGAGGAATAGCAGGCAGGCCATGAGCCCGCAAGAATGTCTCCAAGCCCTGGGAGGAGAAAAGAAACAGGACAATTGAATGGGACGATACTGCCACAAGGGCAGCCACAGGAGAAAGATCCATTATTCCTGAACCAACAGTAGCCATGACTCGCTTTGAATAGGTAAAAACGCCAACGGCGATTGCAACTCCGCCGAGGAAAAATAATTGTTGGGTGGCCGAAAGGCTGAACAAGCCCCCAAAAGAGAGATCTGAAAAGGGAGAGACTGGAATAAATACCCCCATGACATTTGCAATATTATTTGCTCCCAGGGCATAAGAACCAAAAATTCCCGCAAGGAGCAACCCGTTGCGTGTATATCTATCCAGCGTGAACATATGAATTTTAAAAGATTTAATGATAAAAACAATTAACTTATAAAAGAATATGGCAAAGAGCGCCGATAAAACAGGGCATAATATCCAGGTTGAAACAATTTTTATCAGAGAATCAACATCGGTTAACGCACCTGAAAAAAAATTCCATCCGATGATGGCACCCACAATGGCCTGGGAGGTTGATACAGGAAACCGGGCCAGGGTCATGAGATAGACACTTATGGCTGCTGAAAACGCCACAATAAATGCGCCTCCCAATGCATTTACAGCACCCAGTTTCCCAAGGGTATGGGAGGCACCTGCTCCGCTGATTACCGCACCCAGAATGATAAATATACTGCAATAAATAGCAGCGGTCCGAAACCTTATCATCTTGGCGCCGACAGCAGTGCCGAACACATTAGATGCATCATTGGCACCTAGAGACCAGCCTAGAAAAAGCCCGCTTGATAAAAAAAATGCAAACATTTTAATCTCCTATAGAGAACGCTTGATGACAAAAATACTCAGATCATCTGCCACATCTTCCGCCCTGTCGGCAATTTTGTCGATATGCCTGACAAAGTCCCTCAACTGCATCTTCTGACTCAGCCGCAGTTCAGTATCTCTGAATATTCTTTTTTGAAGCATTGTAGAGATCTTATCACATTCAGTTTCCCAGAAAGAGACCTTGTGCATGTAATTTGCAATCGAAGAGATGTCCTTAAAAAAACACCTTGATGATTGCACAAGGGCTTCTGATGCATTTACTACATTTCTAACAAGTTCTTTAAAGTCATCGTGGAACTTGGGATCAATTTCGATGCATTCAATATCAAAACGGTATAGGGTTCCTTTAAAACGGTCTATGAGCGCATCCAGGCTTTCAAGGAGATCAAGTACATCGCCTCTGGATTCGGGGATCAAGGTTTTACGATACAATTTTTCTTCAATGGAGCGTCGAAGCGCATCCCCCTTATGTTCCATCTGGGTAATTTCATCTATAGTTCTTTGAAACCTGTCTTTTTTGCCGCTTAAATAAATATCGACCCCGGATTTGAATAATAATCCGGCTTCACTGAACTGGTTTAAAAAATCATCTATCTCTTTTTCGATAGTGGTATTTTTTTTTAATATATTATCCATAATTTTATACCCTTATGTAAATGACAAGTTTAATTATTCGCTAAACAGAAAAAATTCTACCTTTTTCATTCTCTCTCAACTACCATCAAAAAAGGGATAAAATCAAGTGTTTCATAGCCGCTGGATCATATATAGAAAGGTTGGAAACCGGCTTAAGGCTTTTAATTTATAAAAATCATAGAGGGCCGGCCGGGAGGGACAGCTGAATTTTAAAGGAGACAGGTAAATACATCCCTTGGGTTTTGTCTTATTGGTACTTTCTCTGATCAGGGTTATTAACCCTTTATAATGAGAATCCGGAAGGGTTTCGTCTATGACAAAATTGCAGGTAATTTCTATATTTGGGAAGGTATCATTTATGAATTGTATCTTTGCAAATGCATGCCCCACTTGTGCCTGGGTCAAAGGCTTGCCCAGAAGATCCAGGGTTGCCTGATCATAGGATTCAAGTCCGATATTGATAAAGGTATGGAAAGGGAGGCTGTTAAGTGTTTCAAAAAAGGTTTTTTCAGCATTTAAAAAAGAATCCACGCTTCCAAACATGAAAAGAAAGTTTCCTTTCATGTATGATGAGTGAAACTCAAAGGCATCGTATGCATCCTGAATTGTCCTGAGAATAATCGCAAAAGGAGTGTTCAAGGCATCATGCTCCCCTAGAAACAAGGCATTGAAATTAATGATGTCTTTATTTAACCATTGTTTGAGACCGACGATCTGGTTATCAATATCCTGTTTGGATCGTATGGAGAAATCCTTTTTATTTTTTATTTTGCAAAATCGGCATTTATACAGACATCCATCGGAAATAGTTAAGGGGATGATATTATAATCAACATGCCGGGCATCGGGTGGCATCACCGTCACCCTTGAGCCTGATATGTCAAAGAGTTTTTCAGCCTTTTTCTGCAATCCTTCAGGGCTTTGCTGCCGGATGGACTGGATCCAAAGGGAAAATTCCTCAGATATACCTGTATCCGGCAATTGTGATATTATCCGCGGCCAGTTTCTGACAATATTATCTATTTGAGTCTCTTCAAAAGGCTTGCCTCCCAGCAGGGAATTTGTGGGATATGTAAGGTTGGGCAGGTAGTACTCGCCCAATGCCTCAAAAACCCCTGAATAACCACCCGTGGAATAATAGACCCACTCATTTCCCATGGTTCTTTTCAACCATTCAGATGGATGGCGCCAGTTTCTTTTTTTTGATTTTACATGCCGGATCTCATGATTGAGGTTGAATTCAAATATATAATCACGGGTTTCAAGCCTGGAAAAAAGACCATATTTTACAGGATAGCTGACCTTTGTATATTCATTGACCCCGCAGCAGTTCAATTTAATTGAGAGTTCCCGTGAAAGCCCGGGGGGTTGTAAGATTTGTGTGTTATTGCCTGTTATCTTCAAGGTTTAAAATATCTCCATGTTTTCAAGTCTTATTACAGATCTTTCTGCTCTGACCAACGCGCCTTTGAGATAGCCGCCATGTTGCCCGGCAGTTTCTGAACCGGCAATTTTTTATACACTTTTTTTTAAATAAGTGGAAACAACTTGTTGATTAGGATAAAATAAAATTGATTTGTGACCGGATAGAGATCCTATCTTTGATATACTAGAACATCTTTAAACAGGGAGGTTAGTTATGGGTTTTGCACTATCTGTAATGCAGTTAAAAAGCGATGCATTTGA
>Ga0164315_10004976_pt1 | contig 10366 bp, 11 predicted proteins | sample GuaBasSedimGuay6_FD_113737 | JGI IMG/M metagenome (GOLD analysis project Ga0164315, IMG submission 113737) | Subseafloor sediment microbial communities from Guaymas Basin, Gulf of California, Mexico - Guay6, Core 4569-2, 0-3 cm | ecosystem: Environmental > Aquatic > Marine > Hydrothermal vents...
AAATGCTAGCATTGCACGTGCGGGTCGGGCCGGTGTGGGGGCAATCGCAGCAACACGCAGATATTCAATTAAGGTTTTTTCCGGTAGTCGATTTAGTCGCTGCACCAGGGGTTCGGCCAATTCCGCGTGGAGTTTTAATAACGCAAAGCCTGCATCCCCTTCCCTAACATTGCTCCATTCAGGGGTGAAATTTTGCACCCTGGCCGCCACATCCTGCCTGATAAACAGGCGTCCGCCTCTCAATAATAAAGGGGGTTCCACTGCGCCTGGCAGGGTGTTATCAAGCGATTCTTTTCCCCACCATACTGAATTCATCGTAACCCCCCTTGTGTCGTAGGTTTGCGATCAATGTTTAACGATATTTCTTGCAAATAAACCAACTCATGTTCGCCGATTTCAACATCATTACAATCTTCAAATACATTGCCTGAATCCAAGGCTATTGCCACACGCTTGACGATTACACCCTCATCAATATGTAGTTGTATCTGTTTAATTAAACTGGATGGACGAAGTGTTCCGCCAAACGGCCAGCCGTCACCCTCATTGCCACCTACCAACGGATCCAAATATTGGGTAAGAGATAGAGAAATATCTGTTTGCAAACTGTCTTCGTAGGCAAAAATACCCTGTAATTCAATCTCCAAATGAACCGCACGATAGGGCACAGAACGAATATATACTTCTGAAGTAATTAGTCGCCGAGCGTCGATCCGTCGGGTCACTTCAGCTAAGGCACCAGGGTCCGTCTTAGGTGCTAACACCACATCGCCAGATTCAAATAAACCAGCCTCCCGAGGTACTTCCGGCACAACAAATACAGTTATTGCACCAGCGACTGGATGGCAAGGAAAGCCGGGGTGATAGCCTACCGCCGCATGGGCTCTGGCAATAGCTATACCCGGTGTGTTTATTGCGAGCCACTCGAAATCTTCAGCGGTTACCGCACGTTCTCGTCTTGTCAGGTTTGCACCCACCCGAGCTTTGGCTTCGATCAATGTTTCAGTCTCAATACCACCTATACCGGGCACAGGGTTAACCGGCTGGATATTCGTTTCTTTTGACGTCCACACTAATTCACCGATATTTCCCAAATTACCGCCACCGGCAAAGTAACAAAGTTTTGTTAATGGTTCTGATCCTGTATGCAATACAGGTATTCGACCCGTTAAGCCGTTACCGAACAACAGTCTCTTGCGAGGTCTGTCGATAACAAACACCCGGTCTTCAGGCCCATGATGATAAAAATGATCAGTGGGTTGCCACTCATACCACAACCCGTCATTTTCGCGAAAATACAAATGTACTGATTTTTCAAGCGGTTCTGGTTTCTCAATAGGCAGCTGCAATTCTTGCCCTGGCAACCGTAACCAATTGCTTATCTGAGATTTTATTTCTGACCAGTCAACCTCGACGAATTCGCTATGTTGGGTAATCACAGCATTGGGTATCAGGCGACGCAGTCTTGGTGGTGCAGAATAAGTGCAGGAATCACAGCTTATCGAAATAGCATAGGGCACTAAACCTCTATTGGTGCGGCGACTGGCTGCCAGTCTGAGGGAATGTTTATACGCACCAAACCGGAACGACGCAAACCACCGGTAGCGTCAGTAATTTGATCGCCGCTAAATTGTTTTTTTATACCCACGCCGGTACTGTAATACCATTTGAGTTTGGCTGGCGGTGCAATCTGCTGATGGCAGTATTTCCAGCCCGGTGCAATAAAATCATTAATAGCAATTGACGAATCAGCCTGCGGCAGTGGAGTATGTATGAAATTCTCTGGGAGGCAAGGCAGAAGACTACTGTCAGTAATCAGATTACTGGAATCAAAAGTCTGTTGTGGGTAACCTTGGGAGATGGTTCGATCTAACCATTGAAAATCACTAGGAGGACTGCCCCATTCCGGTGTAATAGAAGCCGTGGCATCCAAGTCAAAAAACAAATTAAAACTACCATCGCCTTCATCATCTACCGCCAGATTCCGATCCAGCCATATGGTAATTTGTAATTCAGCAGCACTTCCGTCTGCCGGGAATAAAGAGACTAAACGCCCTGCTCGCAAGTCAGCACTGTAATTCTGACCCGCTGCAAGAAGGTCGAACTTTGGGTGTAATCCACCGACATAATTAACCGGTAGTATAGTGACTGGTTCCAAAGTGGAATAGGGTAAAGGTAGTTCCAAGTCACGAGGATAAAAAACAGTACCGGCAGATACCTGTTGCGGTAAGCTGTCTTGCAGGGAACGAAATGCCAACAGTGTTTTTGCAGATGTCGTGGTTAGTGGTGCTTCATCAAGTAATGCCAACATAGCCCGCACTAAAGGTTCTGGCACCTGGTCCAACCAATACAGACGTTGTTCGAAAAGGTAAGCGAACAGTTCAAGCATGGTAACGCCAGGATCGAGAGGACCGTGCATAGTCCACTCGCCGTTGGAATTAGCTGCGATACGCGTACGTATAGCATCGACCATTTCCGTCCAATTGAGATCATCAAGTTGTAAAGACTGTAAACTCACGGCTGTCCCTCCCCAGCATCAAATTCAATACCGAGATAAAATGGGAAGACCAAATTTCCACGAGCATTGCTGCCGCGAATTTTGTAAGCGATATTAACCACTATGTGATTTTCACTCCCGACCGTTGCCTCAGCCTGAACATCTGTCAATTCAACTCTTGGTTCCCAGTCTCGTACTGCTTCACGAACACTGGTTTCCAATAACCGCAGGTATTGCACACTACCCGGTGCGAACACCAGGTTAGGGGCTTTGCATCCCAAACCTGGCCGCATCACTCTTTCCCCCAAAGCGGTCATCAATAATATTTTTAGCGATTGTTCAACATGAACTTCTCCCTCTACATAACTCAAGCCGCCAGTTCCGTTCGGCTGGATAGGAAAAGCAAAACCGCGACCAAGGAAACTTGCACTCATGCCGGACATCCCCCCAAAACATCAACAACTTGCTGAATCGTTGCTACCGTGTCTTCAAGTGTGATCACTGTCTGAGTCAGTGCTTCGGTATCTTCCGCATTACCTAAAGCGGGTAACTGGATGGCTTCAACCCCGGCAATGCTCATAAAAGGCCCAGCCAGGTCCATAATGGCGGTTATCGGTTCCATGCCCTGCATTAAATGACCTATAGAAGTCACTACATTTTCTTGGGCACATTCCAGTGATGCAATTAATTCCTGATCCGGAGGATCATTTGCCTGCGCTTTTTCCAATTTAATGTTAAGACCGTTCATAAATTCCAACGACGTTTTCAATGCCCCGATTAAACAATTCAAAGCTTTCAGAATTAAACAAAGCAAGTCTCTGACAAAGGGGATCATCCCTGCGGGCGTGAGCATTAAAAAACACGGTGCAAGGTCGGCAGCAGCTGCAATAATATTAGCTGGGTTGGGTGGAGTATTGGACAATTCCTTAACGCTTGTATCTAAAAATTTGAGTATTTTTAGTACACAATCCATGCTAGCCATTAGAGGTGCTATTTGTAGCATTAGACTAAAAGTCAGTGAACAATCGTTGGGAATATTCTGACCAGCATTCGACAGTGCAGACAGAGTTCCTCCTGACGGCAAAGTAATGTTGCGCTTTTCGGGTTTAGGCAGACTAAGGTCTAAACACTTTGGTGCGCTCAATACTTCGCGTAATTCCTCTGGTATCGGTATATCTACATTGGTCATAACATTCTCATTTAACCCGACTAAATCGAATTATTGTTTGGCGCTACTACCCGGCCATTAATAGTAATACTGGGGCCTTTCAGTTGTAATACGCCTTTCGCTTCTATACACAAGGTGCCATTTGTGGACATAGTGATGGAATCACCGGTGGAATTTTTCACCACAACTGCTCCCACTGCGCCAGGTTCTTCTGGATCCAGCATACTGATGTGATGTCCTGTTGGGCTTTGAATGCGGTAATGCCGCACATGGGTATCCAGATCGCCCCCCGTCCCCGGCGGCTCATCTATACCGTTAAACAGCCCACCCAAGACTACAGGAAAGCGCATATCCCCGTGTATAAATGAAACCAGCACTTCACTGCCTATTTTTGGAATAAAAAAAGCACCATGACCTGGCCCTGCAAAGAACTGCATCACACGGCACCATTCACTTTCCATCTGATCGTTAAACCAGGGATATGTGACTTTAACCATGCCGTCGTTGCGTACATTGGTTACTAAGGCCTCGGCAACCCCATAATAACGTTTATCAGTACTACGTGAACGTGGTTGATTCATAATTCTGACCTGCCTTTGACGGTGCCTTCATACATACGCCGTGCTTCAAATTGAGTTTTAAAACCACTGCCATCCAAGCTGTGTTCCACTTTTTTTACGTAATAGTTCCCGTTAAAACGTGAACCCAAACCTGATAATGATAAATTGTCCCCAGGTCTTAAGTCTGGGAAACCTATAATTTGTCCTGTGGCGGTGATATAGCGATATGCCCGCTCTAGCAATAGACTTTTTGCTAATTCAAAAGCTTCTTGATTACTGGTAACTGGTGCGTCCACTATAACGTCACTTTTTTGTTGAGACTGCTGTGAAGCCTGTGGGCCGCTGATACCTCCACCCGAACTTTGTGGGAGGTCATTGGAGTTAGCAGTGGCGATTATAGCTTGCTTGGTTGCTCTATCCCAACCACGTACACTTACTTTAGCTACTTGGTCAGAAACATTTATAGTCGGCATAAAACTCATCAAATTTTTACCCCAGCTTAAGGGATAGCACCTGACTCGACTGCTATCTCTCCCATCTGTGGGTCGTATAAAATACAAGGTGGTTTTGGAGGATTCAGACTCAAAATCAGTCAATAGAAAACAATCAAAATCGATACGTTTTGCCCGCTCCATTAGAAACTGTGCGTCATCCTGATTTTTTTGTACAACTTCGGCATGAGTTTCACCCTCTTGGGTCACTTTAACCTGAAGGTTGTTTCGCGCCGCTATAATTTCCGCTATCTGCCAATCGGTTTTGTTGGTGTATTTGGTTTCCTCACCTTCTTCTGGTCGGCGATTCTTTAGCTGGAACATTCCATCCAAACCGCTGACGGTCACTGTAGATGGTCCCTGTTGAGGAAACTTGGGTGCCATAGAAGTGATTTGTCCCATAATCATTGACACTAGTCGATCTCCATATCCCAATTTGATATGTACTTGCCGCCCCATATCAAGGATATTACTATCGCTGTATTTAAAATCAATTGCTTCATCATCCCAATTAGCAATCGTAAGATCAAAACTGTTCATATTGTCCATATCCATCTTTACTTTGATACTTAGTACATCGCCATTAGTTTCAGGAGACAGTTGTTTCCCATCTATTTCGACACGAAATCTGGGGGCATAGTAGTCAGTATGAGGTAGTCCACATTGTTGGGTTGACATTTGCATTGCCTTACCTCAATCGCGGCAGGTTTAGCACCCGACCAGGTTGCAGGTTACGGGGATCTTCAATACCGTTATTGCGGGCAACTTCACGCCACTCATTTACATCGTTGTAGGCCAACGCCGCAATACTGTGAAGAGTATCACCTCGACGTACCACATGGGTTTTCTCAACGTCGGGGGAATTCCTAGGTTTTTCAGCAATCTGTTCTTTAACAGTACGGTATTCCTTTAACACCATATTCAATTTTGCACGAATGGGAACACCTTCGGGAGTGAACAGCACATAGGTGATATTTAAACTTTCTACCACGCCTCTGAAAATTTCACCGTCCCAAGTTAAACGCACAATGGGCGGTGCATGAGTTTCGCTCTTGATATTCATTAAGTTACGTAACTTATTAGTGTATCGCTTGCGCACATCATCCAGTGTGTCTGAAGTATCCACCATCAATTCTGCTGTCAGCTTTTCAGATGCGCCGCGAATGTATTGAATGGGTGGTGTTTCCAATCCGGGAATTGCAATTTCGGCAAAAGTATTAGATTTCTGTACTTGGTATTCAGTTGGATTGAAATGCAATGGAATAATTGGGTCTTCGTCTCCACTGGGCACTAAAATTTCCAGTATTGCTTTACCAGCACCTTGCCCTGCACTGTTACTAGGAATCAACATCAGAAATCGCTCCCTGTTTGATCATCGCCTAACATCTGATCCCGGCGCAAACGTCGTTGCAGCATTTGCTCCTGCTCCTGTGCCTGTGCCCATTCATCAATAAAGCGCGTAAAATATTGTGCGAACACTTTTTCATCGCCGTCATCGGTTACGTCAAATTGCACTTCTAAGTTCTCGATAGTTACCATTAGCTGAATAACCCCGCAACTGTGTCTATTGCATCTCCAATATCAAAAGTTCCACCTGCCAGTGTCAGCCCCTGATGCGCTATTTCCAGACTCTCTACAACGACTCCGTCCGTCATGGCGTTAAATTCCGGGCCGGTCCATTTAGCGGCAAGACCACCGCGAAATTCCCAAGCCATCACTCGTTCACCTTGATGATCAAGTAATATAATCGAACCGTCGCGCCGCGCACCCAATGATTGGTTCAAGCCTATTTGGTACCACTGCCAAAGAATCGGGTCGCGAATAAAACCTTGCTTCAAGGTGATGTTAGTCCAACTGTGACGCACCGGCAACTGATGCTGAAAATCATTAACTCCACCTTCTGAATAAGCGGTAATTTCCAAATTTCCACCCAGACCCTTGGCTTCCTGAAAAGCGCCCGCAGCAACTTCCGGTAACAAACGTGCCTGTTGTGGTGGTAAATATGCATCGGCATTATCCAAGGTGACAATAAATCTGAATGCGGGCAATAAATCTGTCATGCGCTGATTACCTCCAGGCGACCTTCACTACTCATAGATATTCGCAGTGTAATAAACTCCATAGGGACGGCTGGCGCTAACTCAATACTGCAATAAACCTGTCCGAGATCCTGTAAATTTGGAGGATTATTCGATTCATCACAGATCACACGGAAGGCCTGCTCAGGCCTTTCTCCTTTCAGTGCACCAGAACGATAGGCTTGCAATAGAACCGTGGTTATGGCACGTACTAACACCAACCACAATTGTGGACCATTACTGCTGAAAACCAGTGGTGCAGCCACCCGGCGAATGGCTCGCACCAGTCGGTGTATCAAACGGCGGTGCGCTAAATAGAGGCCCTCCGGATCAGTTTGCTTATCCGCCAGAGTACGTCCACCCCAGACTTGCAAACCACTTCCTTGTCTACAGCGCAATGGATTCAAACCAAAGTCAACCAGATCACCCTGTTCGAAGGAGTCGTATGTCTGACTGGTGTCAACAGCATCATATAACACTGCATTAGCTGGTGTATGATGGGCACCGCGCTCACGATCCAGACGACTGATTAATCCTGCAACGTGCCCCACCGGTGAAACTTTACGCAGAGGTTTAATCACTCCACCTAATGGATTTTTTACCTCTAACCATGGTTGATAGACAGCAATCGAACGTGCGCTGTTACTCGAGCTAAGTTGTTGCCGACGCAACTGCACCCATTGACTGGCCTGGTCTACACCCAACTGGTCAGGTGGTAGTGTAGCGACAATTTGACGATCCAGAGATACATCAGCTTGAGCAGCAACCTTGGCTAGTAAGTGGTAGGCATCGGCCTCTGGTAGTTGATACATATCAGGTAAAGCAATCAACGCCACTTCCGGCTCTGAAAGTAAATGATCAATATTCGCCAGGTACTGGTTTATATCAGCCGCTTGTTCACTACCATATTGTAATTCGATTGGATCCCAAACTACTTGTAGAGGACCCAAATGTGGTGCAACTACGGGCACATTGCCTGGTATTTCAGTTATGCGAATCAGGCGGGATTTTTCCTCCACCTGCTGTGTCAACCTGTCCGGTGAAATCGCCGACAAATATTCCGGTTTGTCTGTGCGCGGAACCACCTTAATGGTTAATTGAGGTTCTCCTCTACGCCCACGCAACTGGTAATCGAAGGATACACGTAAGTCATTTGCCCACTCTCCAGGACTACTGGCCTCGATGTTATAACGTGAAGATACAAAACCTGCTGCTGCCGGCGCACTTTGCTGCCACAGGGCTGTGCCGGGATCAAGATCGCCGACCTGCCACTGTGCACTAGCAACAGTATTGGGAGTGCCTAATGTTCTCACTACATAAGCTATTTCACCACCATTTTCAAAATAGCCACGTACACAGAAAGCGGTATCAAAATTCTCAATTTCCCCACCAAACTGATTGACAAAATCACGCCATCCGTCCACCCGGGTCAAGCGGTTTACGGGACCACGCTTGGTGGACCCAATAAAACCGGCAATATCCGTGCGTAAGGTTTCTATATCCGCCGATGCTTTGACGGCTTCAAAATAGAGCCCTGGTGATTTTAAGCTGGCGTCAATCATAATGGGGTTTCACTTGTTTTAACTCTGACCATCGATAGCAAGGCCTTCGTGACAAATTTCCAAAGTTTCCATGGAAATCTCATTGTTGGCAGCATTCAGACCTGGCCCCGTATACTTACACGGCCAGCCACGGGTAAAATTCCAACGCATTACTTCGTCCCGATTTTCATCGAGCAACGCAATACTACCGTCGGCACGTTGCACTTGCCCTTTCATGGCTGTGCGAATCCAGTTCCAAAAATCAATATCACCCGTAGCGCCTCGCTTCAAAGTGATATTGGTAAATTTTTTCAACCCCGGAATTTTTCGCACAGTAATATCTTCGTTGCCGTTTCGGTACTCAATTGGTGACACTTCGGTTTCCAGACCGGAAGCCTCTGTAAACGCGCCTTTTACATCGTTGCCATCGTCACTGACCCCGTTTATGGTGATCAGAAAATTATAATTACCATAAGGGTCTTCACGTATAATTGGCATCACATATCTCCTTGAAATTGGTTTTATTAAATAAAAATATTAAGCAGCTAGCTCAACAGATTTCTGCTGAATACGGAAAATTACGAATTCGGCGGGTTTCACCGGAGCGATCCCTACTTCACATATTAAGCGTCCAGCATCGATGTCGGTCTGAGTCATGGTGTCCGGTCCACAGCGTACAAAGAACGCCTGCTCTTCAGTACTACCTTGCAAGGCACCACTGCGCCAAACAGTAATGAGAAAATTGCTTACAACTTGGCGCACTCTTGCATGGGTCGAAGAATCATTCGGTTCGAATACCACCCATTGCGTACCTTCATCAATAGATTCTTCAACGAATAAAAACAGTCTGCGAACATTTATGTATCGCCAAAGTGGGTCGCTGGACAAAGTTCTAACACCCCAAACGCGAATACCACGACGATCCTTTCGAAAATCACGGATCACATTGATTCCGCGGGGATTTAAAATATCGTGTTCACCTTTGCCGAAGGCAAATTCCAACGGCTTGCGAGTACTATTAATATCTCGATTGACAATATCACGAACAATTTCGTTTGCCGGTGCTTTATGCACGCCTCTCTCACGATCACTTCGTGCAAAAATGCCAGCGACATGTCCACCTGGTGGCACCAAAATAGTACCGCGAGTCTGAGGATTAAATACTCTTACCCATGGAGTATAAATTGCGGCATAAGTAGAATCACGAGGCGGAAAGATATTTTGAACAACACCCTGATTACCGACATACTGTAATATTGCAAAACGATCACGCAGACGTTCGCACTGGGTCACAACGGAATTCATCAATTGGGTCTGGTTGCCCACATCCAATGAAGGATGGACTTCATCCGGCACCGACAACAGAGCGATCTCATCAATAATTTCAAGTCCGGCAAGGCCAGTTTTCTGATCCGGAGCCAAAGCAGGATTACCTTGATATTCAACAGCCGTCATAGCAGTAGCGCCATCAATACCAGTTTGATCAGTTAACTGCGTAAAGTCGACATTATTAGGTCTAAACGCCCCTTCATTCTGATCAGTCCAATCAGCTGTTATCAAGGTGGAATTCGCAATAATCCGATTAATGAAATAGTTACCATCAGTTGGATTAAAATCCAGGTCATCAAAATCTTCAATAATGTCAGGTTCAACACGATTAGGGTTACCAATATTAGCAGGATCAAGAGGGTCTACAAACGGGTTTGGCGGCATATTAAAATATAAAACTGTAATACGGAACCCTATAGCTACCCCAGCCGAGTTGGTCATTGTACTATCAGCTATACGCACATATAATCTATCGCCCCAAGAGCCGGGGCCATTAGCAAAAATACTCACATTTTGTGCAGGATCGGCGGTTGTAGGGAAATTCCTATTGCCTGCAACTGCATCATTGCGATTAACTCTGGCAATAAAAACACGTTGTCCTCCGTTTTCAAAAAAGCCTCTCACCGCGTAAGGTAAAAATGAGATTTCTTCGTCGATCACGCCGCCAAACCAACGGACATAATCGCCCCAGTTTGTCACGAG
>Ga0164315_10004977_pt1 | contig 10366 bp, 8 predicted proteins | sample GuaBasSedimGuay6_FD_113737 | JGI IMG/M metagenome (GOLD analysis project Ga0164315, IMG submission 113737) | Subseafloor sediment microbial communities from Guaymas Basin, Gulf of California, Mexico - Guay6, Core 4569-2, 0-3 cm | ecosystem: Environmental > Aquatic > Marine > Hydrothermal vents >...
CAAGCAGATAGTAACAATGGTGGGCGTAGCTCAGTTGGTAGAGCTCCGGATTGTGATTCCGGCGGTCGTGGGTTCGAGCCCCATCGTCCACCCCATTTTATAACCGCAAATATTCGTATTTGCATTGGTTTAGGGGCCATTAGCTCAATTGGCAGAGCAGTAGACTCTTAATCTATTGGTTCTAGGTTCGAGTCCTAGATGGCCCACCAACCAATCGGCTCCTGGACGGGATATCAGTTCGGACAACGTTTAGCGAAAGTGGCGGAATTGGTAGACGCGCTGGATTTAGGATCCAGTGGGGTAACCCGTGGGAGTTCGAGTCTCCCCTTTCGCACCATAAACCCTGCCACGGTCGGCACGACAAGTAATCATCAAGAGGTTGACACCATTCATGCAAGTCTCAGTTGAAAGCATCAGCACAATAGAAAAGCGGCTGAATATTCAGGTTCCTGCAGAGGAAATTAATAAGCAGATCGATACACGTTTGCGTGAAATTGGTAAGCAGGTAAAGCTTCCAGGTTTCCGTCCGGGCCGTATCCCGTTCAAAGTATTGAAGCAGCGCTATGGTCCACAGGCTACCCAGGAAGTCATCCAGCAAACTGCTCAGGCTTCCTTGCAGCAGGCCGTGGAGCAGGAGTCTTTGCGGATTGCTGCAAACCCGAGGCTGGAAGAAGCGCCGGTACTCGATAAAGAAACCGGTCTTCAGATCAATGCGATTGTCGAACTGTATCCGGAATTTGACACAATTGATGTCGCGGAAATTACCATTGAGCAGCCGCAAGTCAGTGTTACCGACGACGATGTGACCGAGATGATGGAAACGCTGAAAAAGCAACGGGTTACATGGAATGATGTTGACCGCAAACCGGTCAAAGGTGATCAGGCACTGGTTGAATACAGCGCGGAAACGGATGAAGGCACCGTGCCGAAACTTGGAAAGCACCGACTGGCAGTTATCCTGGGTGAGTCAGGCTTTGACAGTATGGAAAAACTGGTCAGCGACATGTCAGAGGGTGACGAGCAAAATACCAATCTGGAGTTCCCGGTCGACTACCGCGAGCCTGACCTGGCCGGCCAGAAAGCTGATGTCGCTCTGACCCTGACGAAAGTTCAGGAAAGTGTACTACCAGAGGTCGACGAGGAATTTATTAAATCATTCGGTGTTGAGAGCGGTGATGTCGAAGAGCTTAAAACTGAGATTCGCAATAACCTCGAACGTGAACTGGGTCAGGCAGTCAATACACAGCTGAAAACACAATTGGCCGATCGTTTGCTGGAAATGCACGAAGATCTGGAAGTGCCCGAGAGCATCGTTAGCAATGAAGCCTACACTATGTTGCAACAGATGTTACGTGGTGCCGAGATTGAAGTGACCAATGAGATGTTAGATCATTTCAGGGAACCCGCCAGAAAGCGTGTGCGCAGTGGTTTGTTACTCGGTGAACTTGCACAGCAGAATAAAATCAAAATCGATGGTGCCAAGGTGCGTGAAGCGATTGAAGAGATCGCCCAGACCTACGAAGAGCCGCGAGAAGTCGTACAAATGTATTACAACGATCAACGCATGTTGCAGTCGATAGAAAATTCTGTTTTGGAGAACCAGGTGGTTGACTGGGTTGTCAATAACGCTACAGTGACAGATAAACCGATGAGCTTTCAGGAAGCTATCAACGCAGCAACACAGGCGGCAGGTAAGTAAATATGAATAACGAGACACGTGCTTTGAATCTGGTACCCATGGTTGTCGAACAAACCTCCAGGGGTGAACGCGCGTATGACATTTATTCGCGCTTGCTTAAGGAACGTGTGATTTTTCTGGTCGGACCGGTTGATGATCATACCGCCAACGTGATTGTTGCCCAGATGTTGTATCTCGAGTCAGAAAACCCTGACAAGGATATTAGCCTGTACATCAATAGCCCCGGTGGCTCAGTGAGCGCGGGATTGGCCATTTATGACACCATGCAGTTTATCAAGCCGGATGTCAGTACCATGTGTGTAGGGCAGGCTGCCAGCATGGGTGCAATGCTGCTCGCGGCAGGTGCCCATGGCAAGCGTTTTTGTCTGCCACACTCGCGTGTGATGATTCATCAACCGTTGGGTGGCTACCAGGGTCAGGCCACGGATATCGAAATCCATACCCGTGAAATTCTGAAAATTCGTTCACAGTTGAACGATTTGCTGGCCCTGCATACCGGCCAGTCTGTTAAAACCATTGCCCAGGATACCGAGCGTGATAACTTCATGAGTCCGGCCGAGGCAAAAGAGTATGGTCTGATCGATGAACTTATTAATAGTCGAAAGGATGACTCTGAGAACAAAAAATAGTAGAATTTTCCGCAGGATGCTGGATAAAGTGAAATGAGCGATCAAGATAACACAGTCACAGACGGCAAAATTCTTTACTGTTCTTTCTGCGGTAAAAGCCAACACGAGGTTCGCAAGTTAATTGCCGGGCCGAGTGTTTACATATGTGATGAATGCGTTGAGCTATGTAATGACATCATTCGGGAAGAACTCGAGGAAGTCGGCGCAGGCGAGCGTGAACAGTTGCCTACACCCAAAGATATACACGGCTTCCTGGATGACTTCGTCATCGGCCAGCAGCATGCCAAGAAGGTTCTTTCCGTAGCCGTTTACAACCATTACAAACGGCTTGAGCCACAACGTACGAAAGATGACGTAGAGCTTGCCAAGAGTAATATTCTTTTGATCGGGCCAACCGGTTCCGGTAAAACATTGCTGGCTGAAACACTGGCCAGGATGCTGAATGTTCCCTTCACTATTGCCGATGCAACCACCCTGACCGAAGCAGGCTATGTCGGTGAGGATGTTGAGAATATCATTCAGAAACTGTTGCAAAAGTGTGATTATGATGTAGACAAAGCTCAGACAGGTATCGTCTATATCGATGAGATTGATAAAGTCTCACGTAAGGCAGAAAACCCTTCAATTACCCGTGATGTTTCCGGTGAGGGTGTACAGCAAGCCCTTCTGAAACTGATCGAAGGCACCATTGCCTCGGTACCGCCACAGGGTGGTCGTAAACACCCGCAGCAGGAGTTTTTGCAGGTTGATACCGGTCAGATACTGTTTATCTGTGGTGGTGCATTTTCAGGTCTGGAAAAAGTCATCCAGGCCCGCTCCTCCTCAGCAGGTATTGGCTTTGGTGCCGAGGTACGTAGCCTTGCCGATGAGAAGGACATTGGCAAACTCCTGCTCGATGTTGAACCTGAAGATTTGGTCAAATATGGCTTGATTCCGGAATTTGTCGGTCGCTTGCCCGTGGTTGCCACCTTGCAGGAACTGGATGAGACCGCACTGGTTCGTATTCTGGTTGAGCCTAAAAATGCATTGGTTAAACAATATCAGCTGCTGTTTGCGATGGAAGGCTCGGAGCTGGATATCCGCGAAGAGGCGTTACAGGCAATTGCCAGACGCGCCATGGGTCGTAAGACCGGCGCGCGTGGTTTACGTACTATTCTTGAAAGCACATTGCTCAACAGCATGTATGAGTTGCCCTCATTGGAGAACGTTTCCAAAGTGGTGGTCGATGAAAGCGTTATCGATGGTGACGCTGAACCGTTCATTCTTTATGAGAATGCACCTGCTAAAACGGCAACTGGCGAATAAGTTCTCAAAGCTGGGGTCAGCAAAGCTGGGGTCAGAGTCAAGTGCCAGAGTGTTAGTCTTGGCACTTGACTCTGAATCTGGTCCTCTGCAGAAGGTTACCACTCTGGCACTTGACTCTGACCCCGTCTCTCTTGATTTTTTCAATGGTGAGCCCATATTTCTCCTTATCAACTTGATGGGCGGTCCGCTCTCAATTACATTTGTTTGACTCAACGGTTTTTTCAACCAAAACCGATATGAATGATTAAGGAATAAAATGGCAAAGTCCGATACACCAAAACCCGTCGTTGCAAGCCCTGGTAAGCCTGTGCCCACAGGCAGCATGCAACCCACACCGGTATTGTCGCTGCGCGACGTGGTGGTCTATCCCCACATGGTGATTCCCCTGTTTGTTGGACGCGACCGATCAATACTTGCACTTGACCAGTCCATGAATGTCGACAAGCGTATCGTACTGGTAACACAGCGCAGTGCGGAAATTGATGAACCAACCGAAGCGGATCTGTTTGAAGTTGGCACACTGGCGACTGTTCTGCAGTTGCTGAAATTACCCGATGGCACCACCAAGGTGCTGGTTGAAGGTGGTGAAAGGGTCAGGATCAACAATTTTATTGATGAGAATGGTTATTTTGAAGCCTGGTGGGATTTGCTTCCCGTTGACGAGAGTCGTACACAGCAGGAACTGGAAGTGACCATGCGCTCGTTGGTATCCGTGTTTGAGCAATACGTCAAACTGAACCGGAAAATACCCCCCGAATTGCTGACCACACTTGCAGGTATTGACGACCCAAGTCGTCTCGCCGATACGGTTGCAGCTCATTTGAGTATCCGGCTTGAAGAAAAACAGGTGCTGCTGGAATTGGGTGGTGTGGCTGAACGTATGGAAAAACTCATGGGTCTGGTCGACGGTGAGATCGAGGTCCTGCAACTTGAGAAACGTATTCGTGGCCGGGTCAAGACCCAGATGGAGAAGAGCCAGCGGGAGTACTATCTAAACGAACAAATGAAGGCTATCCAGAAAGAACTGGGCGATATGGATGATGCGCCCAATGATATGGATGACCTGACCAACCGTGTCGAAAAGGCCGGTATGAGCAAGGAAGCCAAGAAGAAGGCGACCTCTGAACTCAATAAACTGAAGATGATGTCACCGATGTCGGCCGAAGCCACCGTGGTCAGAAATTACATTGACTGGATGTTGAATGTGCCGTGGAAGAAACGCAGTCGCATTCGCAAGAACCTGGCAGATGCCGAGGCCATACTTGAGGCCGATCACTACGGACTAGAGAAGGTCAAAGAGCGGATCCTTGAATACCTGGCAGTGCAACAACGTGTAAAAGCTATGAAGGGTCCGATCTTGTGCCTCGTCGGGCCTCCGGGCGTCGGCAAAACAAGCCTTGGACGATCCATTGCGCGGGCCACTGGTCGTAAGTTCGTACGTATGTCACTGGGTGGCGTGCGGGATGAAGCAGAAATTCGCGGTCATCGCCGTACCTATATCGGTTCCATGCCGGGTCGTGTACTGCAGAATATGGCCAAGATAGGGACGCGCAATCCGCTGTTCATGCTTGACGAGCTGGATAAAATGTCGATGGATTTCCGTGGCGATCCTTCGTCTGCACTTTTGGAAGTTCTGGATCCGGAGCAAAATCACGCTTTCAATGATCACTACCTGGAAGTGGATTTTGACCTCTCAGATGTCATGTTTGTGGCGACGGCCAATTCTCTCAATATCCCCGGTCCGTTGCTGGATCGTATGGAAGTTATCCGGATTCCAGGTTACACGGAAGATGAAAAGCTGCATATCGCGAGTCGCTATTTGCTGCCCAAGCAGATGGAACAGCATGGTTTAAATGAAGATGAGCTGCATATCAGTGATCAGGTTCTGGTAGATATCGTGCGTTATTACACGCGTGAATCCGGTGTGCGTAATATGGAGCGGGAAATTGCCAAGATTTGCCGTAAAACAGTCAAGAAACTTGCACTGGGTAAGAAGCTCAAGAAGGTTTCTGTTTCCGCAAGAAACCTGGAGTCGTTCCTGGGCGTAAGACAATTCCGTTATGGTCTTGCCGAGGAAAATAATGCGATTGGCCAGGTAACGGGTCTCGCCTGGACCCAGGTAGGTGGAGAACTGCTGCAGATCGAAGCGATGCTGGTGCCAGGAAAGGGCAGGCTGGAGCAAACCGGTCAGCTGGGTGACGTGATGAAGGAATCGATCCAGGCCGCCATGACGGTGGTCAGGAGCAGGGCTGTGCCGTTTGGAATAGATCCGGATTTTTATCAGAAACTCGATGCACATGTGCATGTTCCCGAAGGTGCTACACCGAAAGATGGACCGAGCGCCGGTGTTGGCATGTGTACGGCGCTGGTGTCCGCTTTAACCAAGATCCCGGTGCATGCCACAGTTGCCATGACCGGAGAGATTACATTGCGTGGAACGGTGCTGCCGATTGGTGGTTTGAAAGAAAAATTACTGGCTGCTCATCGTGGTGGTATCGAAACGGTTATCATCCCTGCCGAGAATGAGAAGGACCTGGCGGAAATTCCGAAAAACATTCTGCGCAAGCTGAAAATTCATCCGGTCTCAAGCATTGATGAAGTACTCGAAGTAGCATTGGTCGAAATGCCAAAACCCCTGCCAGGTGCCGTAGAGCCAAATGCTGCATTGTCAGATATGTCTGACAAGGAAGTGAGGCCACATTGACATCAGGTTCAATTTCGAAGATGTCATGCTGGAATTAGTGATTTATTAAAAAAACAATGTTCCGAGCCATTTGAGTTGCTTGGAGATGAAATTTAAAGCAAAAAGTTGTCTTATTGTGGATTAGCAGTTGCGTCACAGCAGAGTCGTGTATTAACATGACCGCTCGGCTTGCAGGCCTTTATTTGTAAGGCCTTGCGAGAGTTAAACCAACTCTCGCATCGTACAGAATTTTCAGTGGGGGTTAGACGCTGAAGGTCGTGGTCAAGTCTTCATAATATACAATCGACACCTGAAAAAAATGGAGTGCATAAATGAATAAATCTGAACTAATTGATGCAATTGCGTCTGGCTCTGGTCTGAGCAAAGCTGACGCTGGCCGGTCTCTTGACGGTTTTACATCTGCTATAACTAACGCGTTGAAAGACGGCGGTTCCGTATCCATGGTTGGGTTTGGTACTTTCTCTGTCAAACATCGTGAAGCACGCACTGGTCGTAATCCACGCACTGGCGAAAGCATTCAAATCAAGGCTTCAAATAATCCTTCATTTAAGGCTGGTAAAGCCCTTAAGGATGCCGTAAACTAGCGCGCCTTCGACTGGGGGTGCTTAGCTCAGTTGGGAGAGCATCGCCCTTACAAGGCGAGGGTCGGCGGTTCGAGCCCGTCAGCACCCACCACCGTATGTGGAGTGGTAGTTCAGTTGGTTAGAATATCGGCCTGTCACGCCGAGGGTCGCGGGTTCGAGTCCCGTCCACTCCGCCACTATGTAAGAAAGGGCGCCTTCAAGGCGCCTTTTTCTTATCAGCTCTTAAAATTGGAAAGGTTGTTACGCAAATGGTTCTTCAATCTATTCGTGAGAGACTCACTGGTATCCTCGCCTTTGCCATCCTTGGCATATTGATCGTTCCTTTTGCCCTTGTGGGTGTGAACGAGTATTTCACTTCCAGCGGGGGTAATAATGTCGCCAGGATCAATGAAACAGAAATCACATTCAATGATTACAATCAAAGTTTCTCTGATTACCGCAGGCGTATGCAATCCATTATGGGTGCAGCCTATGATCCGGTGCAGTTTGATTCATTGATCGTTCGCCGTCAGCATCTTGACAACCTGATTGATCAGGAGCTCATTACGCAGGCCGCACAGTCAATGGGTCTGGATGTTGATGATGAAACGCTGGCCACGGAGATCCGCCAGATTCCTGCTTTCCAGGTGGAGGGCCAGTTTAATGCCGATGTGTATCAAAGCAGACTCCTCTCACAGGGAATGACACCAAAACAATTCCAAAGAGAAATGCGCGCACAGTTTGTGGTTAACCAATTGCCGATGAGCATTGCCTCAAGCAGCGTCGCAACGCCGACAGAATTGGAAGAGTTTGTGGGATTGCTTGCTCAAAGCAGAACTTTCGCTGCGGTTCTGGTACCCGCTGAAACACCCGAATCACCTGTGGAATTCGGTGAAGAAGAGATTTCGGCCTGGTATGAGTCGCATAGCGAAGACTTCCAGTCGCAAGAACAGGTGGTTATCGAATACATTGAGCTGGATGCGGCCTTCCTTCCCGTCGGCGAACCTCCGGAGGAAGACATCCTTCGTGAGCAATTTGAATCACAACAAGCCCGTTTTATCAGCCCCGAGCAGCGACAGGTATCACATATCCTGATTAATGTTGCAGCAGATGCCGGCGAAGCTGAGAAGGAAACGGCGCGCGAGACAGCCGAGGATCTTTCCAAGCGTGCCCGGGACGGTGAAGATTTTGCCGCCCTGGCAATGGAATACTCTGATGATCAGGGTTCCGCGCCAGCAGGTGGAGACCTGGGTTGGGTGGAGTCTGGTGTGATGGTCCAGGCATTTGAAAATGCCATGTATGAACTGTCAATGGAATCACCGATTTCCGGACCGGTCGAGACCGGTTTTGGCTGGCATGTCATCCAGTTGCGGGAAATACGTGAGTCCACCGGTATGACTTTTGAAGAAGCCCGGATGACACTAGTCCAGGAATATGAAGATGACAACGCCGCACGTGCATTCCTTGAACAGGCAGACCGCCTGGTCGACTTGATTTATGAAGACCCGACGACCCTGGAAAGCGCCGCCCTGGTTCTGGAATTGCCTGTAAGCGAAGCTGGACCTTTCTCACGCACAGGCGGTGAAGGTGTTGCCGCCAACCCCGATGTCGCAGCAGCAGCGTTTTCCGACCTGGTGCTTTTACAGGGCTCGGTCAGTGACCCGGTCAATCTTGACGAGAACCGCCTGGTGATGATCAAACTCAAGGAGCATTTCCCTGTTGCCGTTAAACCATTGGCGGAAGTACGCGATGAAATAGTCACAACACTGGCTGACAAGCTGGCTCGAGAAAATGCAGAGGCCAAAGCTACTGAGCTGCTCGCAGCACTGCAGACATTGGATACAGACCTGGAGACGCTTGCGACTGAGTCTGGTGTGGAATTTGGTCTGCACGAGGAGATCAAACGTAATACATCTGTACCTGACGCAACATTGGTGCAGGAAGTTTTCCGTATGAAGACACCCGCCGAAGAGACAACGGTCCAGGAAGTTTTACCAACAAGCAATGGTTTTGCATTGGTTGAGTTGATTTCAGTCGTGAGGGGTTCAGTTGAAGGCGAACAATTGCTCGCGGCGCGGCAATATGCACGTGTGATTGAAAACGGTAGCGCCAGTCAGGAGACCTCAGCAATCATGAGTCAGTTGCGGGCCGCTGCAGATATCCAAGTCTTCGAGGACCGGATTCAATAAACCGGTTATCGTGTATTGGAATTGAATGAAAAATCCCGGCATATGCCGGGATTTTTCGTTATGGGTTGGGTAACATTTACCCTTCTGTCGCGTCCCTGCCAAGCTCCGCCATCCCCAAAATGTTATAACCCGCATCTACATAAGTAATCTCACCGGTGATACCGGCTGCGAGGTCTGAACACAGGAATGCGGCTGCGTTACCAACGTCTTCGATGGTCACGGTACGTCGCATCGGGGCGGTTCCCCTCACATGATCAAGCATCTTCCTGAACTGTGAGATTCCGGCTGCTGCTAATGTTTTGATCGGCCCGGCAGAAATTGCGTTTACGCGGTGTCCTTCAGGGCCGAGGCTCTGCGCCATATAACGTGTATTTGCCTCAAGGCTGGCCTTGGCAAGGCCCATGACATTATAACTCGGCATAGACCTTACAGCGCCCATGTAGCTCAGGGTCAACAAGGCACCATTGCGGCCACTCATCATCTTGCGACCTGCCTTGGCCAATGCAACAAAGCTATACGAACTGATGTCATGGGCAATCTGGAAACCTTCACGGGTTACCACATCCACATAATCGCCCACCAGTTGTTCGCGTGGTGCAAAACCCACGGCGTGGACGAGGATGTCATAGTGATCCCAGTGTTTACCCAATTCTGTAAATGTGTTCTCGATTTGATCATCGTATGCGACATCACATGGAATGATGATGTCTGACTCGCAAACCTCGGCTACTTGCTCTACCCGTGATTTAAGCTTTTCAGTCTGGTAGGTGAATGCCAATTCGGCACCTTGACGATGCATGGCCTCGGCGATACCCCAGGCTATTGAACGTTTGCTGGCGACACCGACGATCAGCGCGCGTTTTCCTTGCAGAAATCCCATGAATGTTTCTCACTCTGAATTGGAAAAAAGGCAGGTTACCATAGGAACCCGTAGGGTGGGTAACAAGTTACCCACCCTACCATGGTAGGGTCAGCGTGGTTTGTGATTGAACTGCAGGCGTTGGGCGGCGCCGTGTTCGATGACCTTTTGCCCGTCAAAGGCCAATGCACCGTTTACCCAAACCGCGTCGATACGGCTGTGGAACCTGCGGCCTTCAAATGGTGACCAGCCACAGCGGGAAAGAACCTTGTCGCGGCTTACATCGGTTGTGCCATCCATATCGACCAATACCAGGTCGGCATGATAACCCTCACGGACGAAACCCCGTTCAACGACACTGAAACGTCTTGCCGGGTTATGTGTGATACCGCGGACCACCGTATGCAAATCAAGCTTG
>Ga0164315_10004978_pt1 | contig 10364 bp, 10 predicted proteins | sample GuaBasSedimGuay6_FD_113737 | JGI IMG/M metagenome (GOLD analysis project Ga0164315, IMG submission 113737) | Subseafloor sediment microbial communities from Guaymas Basin, Gulf of California, Mexico - Guay6, Core 4569-2, 0-3 cm | ecosystem: Environmental > Aquatic > Marine > Hydrothermal vents...
AAAGGCATTATTCTTGGAGGCATTACAGGTGTACCACCTGCCAAGGTAGTGATCCTCGGGGCTGGCACCGTAGGAGAATACGCTGCCCGGGCAGCGCTTGGCCTGGGAGTTGAGCTTCAAATTTTTGATGATAAGATATACAAACTCAGAAGGATCAAACATGCATTGGGACAACGAGTCTTCACCTCTACTTTCCAACCGGAAGTATTGAACGAATCACTAAAATCTGCAGATGTTGTAATCGGTGCCCTTCGAACTGAAAAAGACAAACGCAGATTGATGATCAGCAGGGAAATTGTTTCACAAATGGCTCCTGGAACGGTTATCATCGACGTGAGTATCGATCAGGGTGGTTGTTTTGAAACATCCAGAATAACCACTCATGAAAACCCGGTATTTATCGAATATGACATCATTCACTACTGTGTTCCGAATATCGCCTCACGATTTGCAAAAACAGCTTCTGCTGCATTAAGCAATATCTTTACTCCCGTTTTGCTTCAAGTTGCAGATACCGGAGGTATTGATAAAATGATTTTTATTTATCAGTGGTTTTTGAAAGGGGTTTATGCCTACAAAGGATTCCTTACCAATACTGAAATCGCTGAAAAAACGGGTCTTAAGTCTAAAGATCTGCACCTATTAATGGCCGCCAGATTCTAGTTGATGTTTGTCCATAAAGTCCGATTTCTGCGTTACGCTCGCCCGAAAATTGGTCATTTACAATAGTAAACTCCCAATTTTAGTGCTTCGCAAGCCTTGAACTCGAACTTTCTGAATCAAACACTTGAGTTTATAGACAGCCCCTAGTGTTTGTCCATAAAGACAAAGCCTAATCAGATTTCGCTTTTAGCACCAGCCATAAGATACAGGACTGCCATGCGGATAGCCACACCATTTTCTACCTGCTCAAGTATGATGGAATGTTCCGAATCGGCTACATCGCTATTGAGTTCTACACCTCTGTTGATGGGACCGGGATGCATAATTACAATTTTTTTATCCAAACGATCCAGCATTGCCTTGTTGATGCCATAATATATCGAGTACTCTCTTAACGATGGAAAATACTTGATCTCCTGTCTTTCCAGTTGAATGCGCAATACATTGGCCACATCGCACCATTGTAATGCTTTAAATACATCAAGCTCCACCTTCACGCCCATTGTAGCGATGTATCTCGGCAATAGTGTGTTTGGTCCGCATACCATCACTTCCGCGCCCAACTTTTTTAATGCAAAAATATCTGAGATAGCCACTCTGGAATGTAGGATATCTCCAATAATGGCTACCTTAAGTCCTTCAAACGAACTGAATTTTGATCTGATTGAAAAAGTATCCAGCAATGCCTGGGTTGGATGTTCATGCGTGCCATCACCTGCATTGATGATTGTTGCATTTATATGCCGTGACAAAAAATTGGGGGCCCCGGGGCTTGCATGTCTCATTACAATCATATCAACTTTCATTGCCAATATATTATTGATTGTATCCAATAATGTTTCTCCCTTTTTTACCGAACTAGATGAAGATGCAAAATTCACAATATCTGCCGATAAGCGCTTTTCTGCCAGTTCAAAAGAAATCCTTGTTCTGGTTGAATTCTCAAAAAAAACATTGGCAATAGTTACATCCCTTAGAGAAGGAACTTTCTTTATTGGCCTGTTTAAGATTTCTTTAAAATTGTCAGCAGTTTCATAAATTAAATGGAGATCATCTATCGTGAGATTCTTCGTGCCTAATAGGTGGTTTACACTGAGTTTGGCCATTTATTTATTGATATTATTAATTAACCAAATACTATCTTTTTTCATGCCTTGTTCCTTCCATTCAACTTTTACCCGCTGTGAATGAATGGTATTAACAGAATGCCCAATATAATTGGGTTGTATAGGCAAATCACGGGTAAATTTACGGTTTACCAATACAAGCAACTCTACCTTGTTTGGCCTTCCAAAGGCAATCATGGCATCTAGTGCTGCGCGTACGCTACGGCCCGTAAAAAGTACATCATCAACCAGAATAACTTTTTTATCCTCTATAAGGAAAGGGATGTCCGTGGCATTTGCCTTTATTGGAGTTTCACGGCGACGAAAATCGTCCCGATAAAAAGTTGTATCCAAATAACCTATCTGGATATCTTTTTTAATGATTTCATCTAAATGGCTCTTAATACGGTCAGCCATAAAAATACCTCTTGGCTGCAAGCCGATAATAACCGACTTTGAAAAGTTACCATGATTTTCGATCAATTGCTGACATAGACGACTAATCGTTATATTCAGAAGCGCCTGATCAAGGATTAATTTCTTTTGCATTGCTTTATATTAACAAATATAAAAAATAGCTTCAAAAAATGAACCCATAAAACAACTATTTATATTTTATTTTATTTATAAAAAACACATCCTTGCTCGATTTCATGCCCAGGGCTCTAATATTCCAAATTTTTTCTACCCCATAAGCATACAAAGTATTTTTATACCAGTTTTCCAACCCACCAAATTCACTATCTGGATTGATCTCGGCATGCGCATCCGTAAAACTCAATGCCAGATCATCATATGATTTGCCTTCAATAAGATCATTGCCATACACAACCTTACTTCTTATTTCATTATCATAAATGTATAAAAGCGCAAATGAATCACCGGAACCTGCCACATGAACATATTGTTTTAGATCATAAGTGGTCACATCTTTGATCTCAAAACTATTGTCCCATAAAAGATGCCCTTTCTCATCGAAACCAATTACAACGGCATGTGTATAATGATATCCCAGGAAATAAGTCATATTACCCCATGTATTATACCCGTAATACGAATTGTATGGAGAACTTCCATACTTCGGATAAAAAGCCTCTCCCACCATTATATACTGATTTCCCTGCTTAATAACATCATGAACAATCAGTCGATAAGAAAATTTGATTTTCCTTCCTTTGATCTTTCGTCGACTTATGCGCTCCTCAACCCGCTTGCGCTTTCTGATTTTCATATAACTAAAAAAATTCTTGAGGTCAGCATAATTATAATAATAAATAACATGCTCTCCATTTGGAGCAATTGCTGAAAGATATATTCCACGAGACATATCTGATCTCTTTTTTGTGTATGTACCTGCCACCAAAATAAAATCATCATTTACGTGTACCGAACGTCCATATAATAAACTATTTTCTCCGGAAGGCAATAAATTTACATTTTGAAGCATATTGCCCTCCGGGTCAAAGGACCTAATAGAAACGGATTTACGCCTATCATTGGTTTGAAAACTCGTCAGAACATTAAATCTATTATTAATACTATCTATCTCCACTTGCAGGATCTTATTCTTTTCTTTATAAAACCCAGGTAATACGTTTGGCTGTGATTTGCCAAAATCATAACAAACCACCGTAGGTCGTTCATCGGTGTAACCCGAAAAAATCAAGGTATTTTCTATTACTTCAAACTCAGTAAGATCCATAGGAAAATCCCGCTCAATTAAGAAAGTTTCAAATCGTTGATCCTCCAAATGTATACGAAACACAAAAAGATCTGCCTTGAGGCTATTCACATTTTGTTGAAACAATAGATAAAAATATTTGTCACAATATTCATATCCAATATTGAAATACCTCAAATGCACATAATAATTCTCTTCCCACACCACATTAAGAGCCGTATCCAAAAAATAAACCTCAAATTTCCTTTCCATTTTAGTCTCCCGGTTTTTCACCTCCCGGTATAGAAAAAGCCCCTTACTCCCGGCGCTTACCGTATTAAAATAATCATCCCCCAACTCTATATCCAACTCTATACGCTGTGGCTGATCTATCTGGGCCCAAAGTGGCATGGTGCATAAAATCAATAAAAATAACACCACTATCTTTTTCATTTCGCAGCCTTTAACTTTTTATGACAATTTACTATTTATACAGTATTTTATATATAAAAAACACCTCTTTGCCTGATGTCCTCCCCGGAACTTCCATATTCCAGATTTTTTCTACTCCATAAGCATACAATGTGCTTTCATACCAGTTTTCCAATCCGCCAAATTTAATGTCAGAGTTGACCCCGGTATGTGTATCCGTAAGGCTCACAAATCATCATAGAATTTGCCCCCAATAACATCATTACCATATACAACCTTACTTCTAATTTCATTATCATAATATAAAATCCCAAATGAATCAGCTGAACCTGCAAAATGAAAATGTTGCTCGTGTTCGTAAGTCGTCACACTTTTAATCTCAAAACTATTGTCCCACAATAGATGACCTTTCTCATCAAGCCCCATAACTAAGGCATGTATATTATTATATTTTGTAGAATAAGAAATATAATTCAAATTATTATACCCGTTGTACACTTTGTACACGTTGTAATTGTGAGGGCGTGATGAAGCCTCTCCCACCATGATATACTGATTTCCCCATTTAACCATATTAAAATCAATCATTCCATAAGAAGGAAAATTGATTTCTCTTCCTTTGATATTTCGCCGCCTGTTGCGCTCCTCAACCCGTTTGCGTTTTTTAATTTTCATATAACCGAAAAAATTCTTGAGATCAGCATAATTATAATAGTATATAATTTGGTCGCCTTTTGAATTAATTGCAGAGATATATATTCCACACGAGATACCTGATTTATTATTTGTGTAAGTGCCTGCCACCAACATAAAATCTTCATTTATTGAGATCAACCGGCCATCTAACAAACTATTTCCTTCAAAAGGCAATAAATCTACATTTTGCAACATATTGCCATCCGGATCAAAAGACTTTATAGAAATGGATTTACGGTTGTCATTGAATCGAAAATTGGTAAGAACATTAAACCTATTATTGGTAGTATCTATATGCACCTGAAAGATCCAATTCTTTGCATTATAAAAACCAGGTAACACAATAGGCTGTGATTTGCCAAAAGTATAACAAACCACAGTGGGTTTTTCATCACTGTATCCCGCAAAAATCAATGTATTTTCTATTACTTTAAACTCAAATAGCACCATAGGAAAATCCTGCTCAATCAAAAAGGTTTCAAATCGTTGGTCCTCCATGTGGATGCGAAGTGCGAATAGATCGGCTGTGAGACTATTCACATTTTGCTGAAACAATAGATAAAAATATTTGTCACAGTATTCAAACCCAATGTTATAATACCTAAAATGAACATAATAATACTCATGCCACACCACATTCAGGTCCATATCCAGAAAATAAACCTCGATTTTCCTTTCCATTTTAGTTTCCCGGTTTTTTATCTCCCGGTAAAGTAATAGCCCTTTACTTCCTGCGCTTACCGTATGAAAATAATTTTGGAATGATGCGACATCAAAATCAATACGCTGTGGCTGCTCTACCTGGGCCCATAGCGGCATGATGCATAAAACCAATAAAAATAACACTACAGTCTTTTTCATTTAGCAGTGTTTAACTTTTAGTGACAATTAATCTGAATAACCTAAGATAAATAAATGTTTGCCCAACACAAAAAATTAATGTCTTATTCACGACCGATAACATGAACTTTCCTTTTCAGAGAAAAAACGATTAGATTAGCCTTCCAATACTGGTATGCAAATATCCTGCCAACTGGTAGGTGATTTTGAATTGCAACCATTGGTTGAATGATTAAGAAACAATGAAAAAACAAAAAATTCTTATTATACGCCTTTCTTCTATTGGCGACATCGCCTGGACATCACCAGTTATCCGATCTGTAAAAACACAACTCAAGGATGTAGAATTACATTTTTGTACAAAAGAACGGTTTAAATCACTTGTAGAAGCTAATCCGTATATCGACAAACTGCATCTGCTGGGTGAAAGCCTTGGGAAACTGATCGATGAATTAAAGGAAGAGCATTTTGACCACATCGTAGATCTTCATAAAAACATCCGTACATTTATTATCAAGTCCCGCCTTAGAAGACCATCTACATCCTACGAAAAATTATGGATCCAGCGTCTGCTCTATACCAAATTTCAAATCAATTTTATGCCCAACGTACACGTTGTAGACCGTTACATGGAAACCGTAAAGATATTGGGAGTTAAAAATGATGACAAGGGACTCGACTACTTCATACCGAAAAACGATGAAGTAGACATACGACAACTACCTGAAAAATATCGTCAGGGATATGTAGTTTATGTAATTGGTGGCACAGGATTTACTAAAATGCTTCCGTTTAATAAAATGGTTGAATTATGCGATAAGATCAACAGACCTATCATTTTGGTGGGAGGTCCTGAAGATACGGAAGCAGGTGATAGACTTCAGGATTTTTTTAAACATACAGCAAAAAGCGCTCTGTACGAACAAGGATTAAAACAACTCAATAAAAAAACCGTAATCTATAATGCTTGCGGACAATACAACCTGAGCCAATCGGCCTCACTTGTAAAACAAGCAGACTATGTATTTGGACATGACACAGGCCTTACACACATTGCTGCAGCATTCAAAAAAACAATATACAGTATATGGGGAGGTACTGTTCCAAACAATTTTTATCCATATGGAACCCGGTTTTATTTACTGGAAAATACCAAAATTACCTGTCGGCCATGCTCAAAATCAGGCCGTAAAAGTTGCCCAAAAAGCCATTTCAGATGCATGAAAGAGAATCCACTGAATTTTTATCTTCCTGAAGAGTAAATTTTTTCAAATCAAATTCATCAGCCTGACAAGTTTTAAATATCTGTCAGATATATCAGCTGGTTACTTTTACTATAATTATGGTAATTAAGAGTATATAAATATAATTAGTATGTGTACATTTGCGGCCATGTTTTTATGAAATGAGCATGAAAGACTCATATAGAATAGCGGTTCTTGATTTGGGAACAAATACTTTTAACCTGTTACTCGCGAAAGTAACAGCCTCAGCTTACTATATCTATTATAACGAGAAATTTCCGGTTAAAATCGGTCAGGACGGGATTGAGCAAGGTGTCATTGCAAATGAAGCACAACAAAGAGCATTAAAAGCTTTAATGCATTATAAGGAAGTTATACGACGCGAAGGGGTTAGCAAAGTTTACGGATATGCCACCAGTGCTTTTCGCAATGCCCGAAACGGCCAGACATTTAAGGACTATTTGGAAAAGAAAACAGGGCTTTCTATCCAAATCATACCTGGCGAAATGGAAGCGCGTTTTATTTACGAAGGAGTAAAAATCGCATTGGATATTGGAAAAGAGCCATGCCTGATTATGGATATAGGAGGTGGTAGTGTAGAGTTTATTATTGGAAATAATAAAAAAATATTCTTTCTAAAAAGTTATGAGATCGGAGCACAACGACTACTCGATCTGTTTCATAAAACCGACCCCATAGAGAAAGAGGCCCGTGGCCAAATGAAAGAATATCTTGAGAAGAAACTTGTAGAATTGGACGATGCCGTAAAGAAATATAAACCCAGAATCCTTATAGGGTCTTCGGGTACATTTGATACTCTAAGTGAGATATACTGTCTTCGCACCGGTAATGAAATTGATCTGGAAGCAACTGAATTTCCCCTTGATATTGATCAATATTTTGAAATTCATGAAGAAATCATTTCAAAGAATAAATACGACAGGCTTAAAATACCAGGTATGCTCAACATGCGAGCCGATATGATAGTAGTAGCCAGTTGTTTAGCAAAACACGTATTAGATCGCTATAACTTTGCAGGCATTCGTGTATCTTCTCATTCCTTAAAAGAGGGGATGCTCGGTGATATTCAAAACGAACTCTTTTTTAGTAAAAGCTTTATTGCCTCAAGGTCATAATCAGTTTCTCCAACAAGCATAATCGCCATATTCTTTTTTTGCAATTCATTTTCACCAGTTAAATTACTAATTTTGGCAAATGAAACAACAGAATTTGTACGTTGCATCACGATTAAAAAAATTTTCTGAAAAAGTATTTCTGCAAATGGGTTGCCCCGAAGAAGAGGCGAGGCTTGCCGCAGATGTCCTAATTTCTGCTGATTTACGAGGAGTAGACTCACACGGCGTAGCTCGACTATCAGGATATATAAGGCTATGGGAAGCAGGACGTGTAAACCCCAATCCAGATATCCGGGTTGTTCATGAATCGCCCAGTACAGCTGTGATAGATGGTGATAACGGCCTTGGGCTGGTTGTAGGGCCAATAGCCATGAAGAAAGCTATAGAAAAGGCAAAACAGGCTGGGACAGGTTGGATAGCGGTACGAAATTCAAACCATTTTGGGATTGCAGGATATCATGCCATGCTTGCCTTAGCTCATGATATGATAGGCATTGGGATGACCAATGCCAGTCCACTGGTAGCTCCTACCTTCTCCACCGAACGATTGCTGGGTACTAATCCTATCGCTGTGGCAGTTCCTGCTAATAACGAACCTCCTCTTGTTGCCGATTTTGCCACAACTACTGTAGCTAACGGCAAACTGGAAATACTTCAAAGAAAAGGTAAGCCTGCACCAGAGGGCTGGGTACAGAATTCAAAAGGCCACAAATCGACAAATCCTGAGGAACTCAAAAATGGTGGGGCATTGCTTCCACTCGGTGGTGATCGTGAACATGGCAGCCACAAAGGTTATTGTCTGGGTTCAATTGTAGATGTTTTTACAGCGGTTTTGTCAGGAGCAAACTACGGGCCCTGGGTTCCGCCTTTCGTAAGCTTCCTGCCTCTGGCTGACGATATGCCAGGCAAAGGCATCGGACATTTTTTTGGGGCCATGCGAATTGATGCTTTCCGCCCAGCGGAAGAATTTAAGTTGAATATGGATCAGTGGATACAACGATTTAGAGAAGCTTCCATAGTTGACGGTCAGGAAAAAGTACTTATTCCAGGCGATCCGGAGCGGGATATGGAAGACAAACGTAATAAAACAGGAATCCCACTACTAAAGCCGGTTGAGCAGGACTTACTTAAACTTGCTGACAAGTTTGGGTTAATTCTGTAATCAGAAAAAAAGTAATAGTGGAAATAAAAAAAATAATCAGAAGGTGACTTTCTGATTCAGACTAAAAACCAGCTGTAACCCCTGCCCGCAGGATCAAAGGACTTCCATAAGGTTGAATTGAATTATCATTTTTGTATGAAAAATTATATAAGACGGTTAGAAAGAGGCCCGCATTCCTGCCAATAGGTTGCATAATGCCTCCACCGGCCATGAAGGAATCAAATCCCTGGCGCACCTTAGTATCTGTAACGGTAAAATATTCATAGCTAAGATACTCGTATTCTACCTGAAGGAAGATAGGGCCAAAAATCATATAACTCCCAAAGGCTCCAATGCCAAAGTCATGAGACTCAAAAATATCATATGGTGGATACACATTTTTATATCTGCGGTACTGATATGTTAATCTAACCCCGGTAGATAGTTTGGGTGTTACCTTGTAACCGATTACCGGCGCAATACTTATATATGTAACATCGCCAAAACTCAACCCGAGGCCTCCTCCAAAAAACAGTTTATCTTTAAAAGCCGGCTTGTCCACTTCCTCCTCAGGTATCTGTGACAAAACATTGGCAGCAAAGACAAGAGAGAAAAGAAAAATAATACTGAGTACATACAAAATATTCTTCATAGTGTTTGGGTTTTAAGATTTAGCGCGATAACGGTATTATTAAATCACTCCTCCACAATAACGTATAAATCTTCCGTTTCTTTTTTCATCAGGTACTTTTCTCGCGCAAATTTCTCGAGCATATCCTCATTTGTAAGTAATTGTTCACGCTCATTTTTTACTTCATCAATTTTTTGAAGATAATATTCCTTCTCATTTTCAAGTGCCTGAAGTTTTTTGCTGAGTTTATACTGGGTATAAAAGTCGTTCGAATCTAAAAACAACATCCAAAACAGAAATAAAATCCCTGTGATAAAGAAAAAGTTTTTTGTGAGAGGAAGTAACTTTTTAAGCATATACAAATTCATTGGATGTATAAAATTAAAAATTTTATTTTAAAAAGCATAAAAAAAGCCGCCTTCCTTCAGAAAAGCGGCTCAAAAAGTCATATTTCAATTATTTGCCCGCAAACTTGGCAACTTCACCGAGTTCTTCCTCAATTCTCATCAACTGATTGTACTTAGCTATCCGGTCAGACCTCGACATAGAGCCTGTTTTAATTTGTCCGGAATTAGTAGCCACTGCAATATCAGCAATCGTAGAATCTTCCGTTTCGCCTGAACGATGCGAAATAACGGTTGACCACCCTGCTTTATGAGCCATCTCTATCGCATCCATTGTTTCAGAAAGGCTTCCAATCTGATTAACTTTTATCAAAATAGAATTACCACATTTCTCATCTATGGCTTTTTTCAGAAATTTCACATTTGTTACCAGGTTATCATCACCTACCAACTGAATTTTATCTCCAATTT
>Ga0164315_10004979_pt1 | contig 10362 bp, 10 predicted proteins | sample GuaBasSedimGuay6_FD_113737 | JGI IMG/M metagenome (GOLD analysis project Ga0164315, IMG submission 113737) | Subseafloor sediment microbial communities from Guaymas Basin, Gulf of California, Mexico - Guay6, Core 4569-2, 0-3 cm | ecosystem: Environmental > Aquatic > Marine > Hydrothermal vents...
AACATCTTGCTGAAATACGACAGATTTTAACACCTGTTTAGCTGACTTGTTTTTTTATCGTTTTTCCAAGCTTAAAAACTTGAACATCGAGTTTTAGTTTTTATTATGAAATCATGATAACTATAGCTTATTTTATTAGGCTATGAATATATTAGAGTTGGTATAATATTACTTGTCATTATTAAAAGGCAGATGGGGCGCAGTGCTTTAGCCTGCTTTTATTGCCGTAAGAGCAGGCTAAAGCACTTCGCCCCAACCGTTGTTGAGTTATTCTATATTTAACTAATTGTTTTAAAAGTAAATAATACTTTCGGAACATGGGAACGAGACACCTTTAAGATGTCCCGTGTTAAAGTGGTAGCCTAATTTTATAAAAACACCACAGTGGACATAGTCCATTCTTACAAGCAAAAAAAACGCCGAATGCATCATCTGCATTCGGCGTTATAAAGTATAAATATGATAACGAGGAGGAATCATAATTTATTGGTACAACAAGGAGAATAAACTACATAAAACTTTAACTTAAATTAACTTTGCAAACGATTTGTTAAATGCACATTACTGAAAATAGCTGAAACTGCAAAAACAACAGCAGAAACAATAAAAGCACCTGAGATAAAACCAAAAATTCCAGTAACAAATAATAAGCCAACTAAGATATCTTTTTGTAAATCAGTCATTGTGTTTCCCTTAACGGTAAAAAGTAATTAATTTAAGTAACTGATGCGTACTATACAGCAACACAAAAATCCCACAATATACTTAAATATCATTAGTTTGTTTCCATAAATGAAACAATATTTCTTGCGATTTCATTAAGCAGTTCACGTTTTTCACAATCATAAACTGCTCGCCAACCATTAATTAAGGTTCACGCTCCGTACATGCTCAATATTATCTGGATCTTCTTTTTTATTAGCGCCTTTATCACCGCACTATTCAAGCTATTCTACTTAGGTGAACACGCCATCTTCACTGAGTTAATGGCTGCATTATTTGCCATGTCAAAAACCGCCTTTGAGATTTCCTTAGGTTTAACTGGCGTACTCGCTTTATGGCTAGGCATTATGCGCATAGGTGAACGCAGTGGTTTTATCGATTTACTAACTCGCAGCCTGACACCTTTATTTAGCAAATTAATGCCCGAAGTGCCCGCCCATCACCCTGCGCTCGGAGCCATGGTAATGAATATATCCGCTAACGCACTAGGGCTAGATAATGCTGCTACGCCTTTGGGCATTAAAGCCATGCAGGAATTACAAACATTAAACCCCAATAAAGAAACGGCTAGTAATGCGCAAATTTTATTTCTAGTCATTAATACTTCAGCCGTCACCCTATTTCCTATTACCATTTTCACCTACCGCGCCCAATTGGGCGCGGCGCATCCAACTGACGTATTTATCCCTATTTTATTAGCCACTTATATGTCTACAATTTGCGGCTTATTAGCCGTGGCTTGGGTGCAAAAACTTAACCTATGGGATAAAACTATCCTCGCCTATTTAGGTGGCTTCAGCTTATTGGTAGCGGGAATTATTTATTATTTCGCACAACTCAGCCAGGCGGACATGCTTTTGCAGTCTGCATTAATCAGCAACCTGATTTTATTTACGCTGATTATTATTTTCATTGCTACGGCAGCTTACAAAAAAATAGATGCCTATCAAGCCTTTATTGAGGGCGCGCAAGAAGGCTTTCAAACAGCAATTATCATCATTCCCTATTTAGTTGCCATGCTGGTTGCCATTGGAGTGTTTCGTGCCAGCGGCGCATTAGAGTTGTTAATGAATGGATTGCGTTTTACGGTGCTGCAAGCAAATTTAGATCCGCGCTTTATTGATGCTATGCCAACTGCATTAATGAAACCGTTTAGCGGTAGCGGCGCACGTGCAATGATGGTCGATACCATGCAAACCTTTGGCGCTGATTCCTTTGCTGGCCGTTTATCCTCTATTGTACAAGGCAGCACCGAAACCACTTTTTATGTTTTGACGGTTTACTTTGGTTCAGTAGGCATTAAAAATATTCGTCATGCGCTAGCTTGTGGGATAATAGCCGATTTTGCGGGCATTATTGCCGCAATCTTTATCGCATATTGGTTTTTCGCATAATGTTAGTTCACCTTAGAACCCTCGGTTGTCGCCTTAATGAAGCAGAATTGGAAAGTTGGGCGCAAGCTTTTCAAAAAGCAGGTCACCAAATTACCCGCGAACAAAATAAAGCTCAGCTGATTATTGTTAATTCTTGCGCCGTCACACAAGATGCCGTACGCAAATCACGTCAACTTATTCGCCGCATCCATAGAGACAACCCGAGCGCAAAAATCGTTGCCAGCGGTTGCTATGTCACGCTTAATTCTGATGAAGCCGCGGAATTATTAGGCGTTGATTTAATCGTTAGCAATCAAGATAAAGACCGTTTGGTCGAACTTGCGATTCAAGAATTAGAAATCCCCACCATGCCGGCGATGTCCACAGAGCCAGGGGCAATCTCTTTATTTAGCCGTGGCCGACAACGTGCCTTTGTTAAAGTACAAGATGGCTGTCGTTACCGTTGTACGTTCTGTATTGTTACTGTCGCGCGTGGCGAAGAAAAAAGTACACCAATAGAACAAATCGTTCAAGACGTGAATCGATTGGTTGAACAAGGCATTAATGAAGTTATATTAACGGGCGTACATTTAGGCGGTTACGGCTCAGATATAGAGCAAAACTTAGCCAATTTAATCACTTCAATTTTAGAACAAACGACCGTTCCACGTTTGCGCTTAGGTTCTTTAGAGCCGTGGGATTTACCGGATAACTTCTTTGCTTTATTTGCCAATCCACGCCTTATGCCGCATTTACACTTACCTTTGCAAAGTGGCTCAGATAACGTTTTAAAACGTATGGCACGCCGCTGCAAAACTGAAGAATTTACTCAGATTATTGCCGATGCACGCGCCCAAGTACCGCATATTAATATCACTACCGATATTATTGTTGGCTTTCCAGGCGAAACAGAGCAAGAATGGCAAGGTAGCTTTGATTATATTAAAAGCATTGGTTTTGGACATATTCATATTTTTACTTACTCGATGCGTGCTGATACTAAAGCAGCGACATTACCCGAGCAAGTGCCCAATGCGATTAAAAAACAACGCAGCCAGCAACTGCATAAACTCGCGGAAGAAATGAAACAGGACTTTTTCAGCCAAAATCAAGACCAATCATTTGAAGTCTTATGGGAAGGCCAAAAAGAAGAGATCAACGCGCAAAGCCATAAAGTGTTTGGTTACACACCCAATTATTTACGCGTTGCCGCAATTATAGATAATAGCCAGTCATTAGAAAATCAAATGCTCGAAGCTAAAATCACTGAAATTACTCCGGAGTATCTTTTGGCTCAGCTTGTTTAAGGCCATCACAACGATAAACAAAACCCATCATGGTTTGCTTAGTTTTGGTGCTGGTTAACCTAGCATTTTCATTAAATTGCTGATGTATATAGACAAGATTACCGCCCATCTCATAAGCTTTATTCTTCATTTGATTAGCCGCACCTTTATGAATATCAGCATCTGACATAAAATCACCTGAAACCATGCCGCCATCAGAAGATGAAGTCTGCCCAATAAACTGGCAGGCTTCTTTTTTAGGTTGTACATAAATAAGCTGTACAATACCGGCACCCTCATTTAAATCAATTGCACAACTATTAATCATCAAGATAAACAACGGTGCAGTGTGCTTTAAAAACCTCAAGAGTTGACTACTCATCTTGTTGCTCTACCTCTGGTTTCTTAAGCGTATCTTCTTGCTTTGGGACTTCAGGTGTCTCAACTACTTCTTTCTTAATAAAGCTATCTTTCCTGAAAAAAGTCAAAATAAGATGGTTAATAATACTCTCTTGTTTAGTAGTAAAAATATATTGGGCATGCTCCTTACCACTCAATAATTCAAGAACTTTCGGATTATTAGGTGCTTTATCAAAATTAGCTTTAATGGCAGAAATCGAGGCTTCTTCCTCACTAGCAATAAACAATAAGTAGCCCTTTAACTTTTCTGGCTCAGCAATAAAAGCAGGCGACAATAAAATCATCCGATTTATATCTTTATCTTCAGACTCAACACTTGCTTCAGCAGCCGCTGTTGCGCCCATGCTTGCACCTAATATTGAAATCCTAGTCATGCCCTGCTCTTTTAGAAGCTGCACCGCGGCTAAAATATCTTCGTATAAAGCGCCTGGCTTATCACCTAAAGTTGATTGCCCATAACCTCTAAAATTAAGGGCTAAAACAGTAAAATCTTTATCAATTAACCGAGTCTGAATATTTCCCCAACTATCTTTATCAAATGCAGCACCATGCGCCAAAATCACACCCTCTGAACCCCGCAAAACAAGATCCGCTTGAATACTAGCATTATCAACAGTGGTAAAAGTCACCTCTTTAGCCAATAAATTCACACTAGAAAACATAACCATAACAAACAAAAATATACGTATCATAAAAATATCCTTTAAAAACAGTTTGCCCAAATCTTAATTAGTAACTTCTCATTATTCACAGGCAAATGCCTATAAAAAATATCGTCATTCCGAGGTCTTTTAATCGGGAATCTATGCTCAACAGTAGATTCCTGCTAACAACATGCAGGAATGACGAGCTGAAAAACAGCTTGTACCCTTTAATAATTAGAAGTTACTTTAATTGATCGATTATTACTCACCAGAACCTTAAAGGTTACAGACTAATTAAGGTGATCAATTTAAGTTTTAAACAGTAAAAAATCAGTTAATTTCCATCGTACTCTAATAGAATATTACTCTTCACCCAAGATAACAATCGAATTATCCTTCACTTTAAGATCTTTCAGTAACTACGCCTTATTAATACACATATTCAAAACAACTTTTCTATTTCCTGCTAAACTTAACTCTTCTTATTTCACCATTCTTTCATTGAAAATGACCGACTTTTCTCATCATGTCTTAGCTATTAACCAAGCAGCTGATGCAATACTGAAACATAAAGTTAATAGCTTGCAGGTCATTCCTGCTGTAGCGATTAAACTGTTACGGTTAACCCATGATGAAAGTACCAGTGTAGGTGATTTATCTCTGCTAATAGAAACCGAGCCGACGCTAACGGCAAAAGTGCTACGTAATGTTAATTCTGCTGCCTTCGCCTTATCTCATAAAATCACGTCAATTAAGCGTGCGGTAAGTATTTTAGGTTTTTCTGCGGTACGGCAATTAGCGTTAAATCAATTATTTTACAACAAGCTCATAGATCACAAATCTAAACAACAATTTGACCAACTATTCTTCTGGCAGCATTGCTTATTTGTTGCTTCGCTTAGTCGCGCCATAGCAACCTTCTTGAATCATCCTGATCCTGACCTTATTTATACGGCAGGCTTGATGCATGATATAGGTAAAATAGTCTTAGAGACGCATGGAAAAGTGAGCTATAGCGACTTTATTCTTGCCTGTAAGAATGACGAACAGCCCACGCTATTAGGTGAGCACGATTTTTTCGGCTTAAACCATGCTGAAATGGGCTATGCATTCTGTCAACAATGGGACATTCCCGAGCAAATCAGTGCTATCGTTTATTGTCATCATGAATTACCTGATGACAATAGCCCTTTTGCCATTTATAAGCGAGATATTGCGATTGTTAACTTCGCTAACTATATTGCATGGTTACAAGGTATAGGCTCTATTGCGCTTAACAACCCACCTGAACTTCACTCAGAAACTTCCAAGTACCTTGCTATTGAAAAACTAGATTTGGAAACCTTGCTCAGCCATGTTGATCAAGAAATGCAACATACCCGTGAATTTTATGGCATACACTTCCCTAATATAAATCGTTTACGCGCCACATTAGTGCAAACAACACTGCTGCTAAGCACCCATAACAAACGCAATAGTAACGCGGTAAAGACACGCACGGATAGTATTTCCATTACCAGCCTGACTACACCCCACAAAAGCCTGATCTCCAGCGAAATAGTTCCGTGGACATTAGCCGTCATTCAAGAAGACTTTGCTTTTGAACGCTTACTTATGCTTGATATAAACCCCAAACAACGCAGTTTGGCCGCCACTTATACATGGCCAGAAACACTTGATAAAAATAGTTTGCAAGCCTTCAATATCAAGATTGATGAGTTACCCAGCACTATTTTAAACAGCTTACGTGAACGTAACGCTATCATTATTAATACCAATAACAACAAAAACAGCTCGATTCTCAAACAGTTTGGTGTTGAAGAATTTCTCATTATTCCGGTACTGAGTTATAACCGGCTCGTGGCACTACTGTATGCAGATAAGCATACAACAAACACAGCATTGACTAATAATTGCATGGATCAAATCCTCCCTATCATTCATGAACTGGGGGTCGCCTTAGCCAACGCCAAACGCTTCGAACTAGAAAAGAAAAGAGCGGAACTCGACTCGTTAACTGGGTTACTCAATAAACGTATGGTCACTGACTTTTTAACTCAAACTTTTGAGTTAGAAGCTGAACAGCTTAGCAACGTTGCTGTTGGCTTTATTGATATTGATTTCTTCAAAAAATTTAATGATACCTGTGGCCATCAAGCCGGTGATGACGTACTCAAAATCGTTGCACAAATTATGCGCACTCTGACACGCCCTAGTGATTTTATTGGCCGTTATGGCGGCGAGGAATTTGTTTTTGTACTGCGCAATACCAATAAACAAGGCGCTTATAGTTATGCAGAACGTATCCGCCAAGAAATTGAACGTAAGGGCATAATCCTAAGCCAACGCTTTCATGAACACGCGCTTACCGTGAGTATAGGTGTTAGTTTATATAGGCCTGATTTCGCCACTTTCCAAGAAATGGTCGAAGTTGCTGATAGCGCAATGTATGACGCAAAGCATGATGGGCGCAACTGCATTAAAATCAAATAGAAACACTCTGAATTTCAAGCACTCTCCTAGAAAACACCTGTCTTTTTAAGCATAGGTATCTACATAACTTTTTCTGATTACATATAACTTTCAGCTTAAAACTAAAATCTCTTGTAGCCCATTATGGAACTTGTGGAATACGGGAGATTTGGAGCAGCTATCCCCGCATTCCGTAAACTTCATGCGGGCTACAATGGTAAATTATTTGATGCTAAAAACATTTTTCAAGGTAGCTGAAGCTTGTGGGTAATCAGCTAACTTTTTGACGCTAAAATACAGTTGTATAGCTACCTATGCTTTTTGGAGTAAAATTTAGTTTATTTCAATATAACAGTTAATAGCTTAGTCTAATTTCTGGGGGAATAATCTATGTTAAACTTTTTAATCAAATATCGCGGTTTATTTGTCGTCCTATTTTTATTGCCGGCATCCTTGGTTTTTAAAGCCTATATGAGCACCCGAAATCGCTTAGTTTTTTGGCTAAACAGTGCGCCTGATAAACATGATGATAAAGTCAAAAAAGTGCAACAGCAAGTCAAAGCCTGGCAACAAAAAACCGCTGGCAAAATCCCGATGTGTACCGCTAGGCCTGGCTGGCAAACGATGTCACACAAACAAGGAAATTATAAAAAAACCCATTATCAAGTTAATGTTAACTTAATGGATATTTTAGACATTGATGAGAAAAAAGGTACGGTACGCCTTGAGCCTATGACTAATATGGGGCAAATTTCTGCTCTCTTAAAACCTTTAGGCTGGTCTCTAGCTGTTGTGCCTGAATTAGATGCCTTAACTGTTGGTGGCTTGATTAATGGCTTTGGTATTGAGTCTAGCTCACATAAATACGGCCTATTTCAGTCTATCTGTGAAAGCCTAGAAATTGTCACCGCTGATGGCGAGTTAGTTAAATGTTCGAAAGAAGAAAATAGCGAACTATTTTATGCGATTCCTTGGTCTTACGGTTCATTAGGTTTTCTAGTCTGTGCAGAAATTAAAATTGTCCCTAGCAAAGATTATGTGCAGCTGTCTTATATTCCCTTTAAGAGTAAACTAGCCTTTATCGAACGCTTTACCGAAGAATCCCTAAAGCCTGCTAATGAAGCCTATGATTTCATCGAAGGGCTCATGTATTCCGAACAGGAAGGCGTTTTAATGCTGGGCAATTTTGCTGATAAAGTACCTTTAGGAAAAACTAGAAATGCCATCAATAATTTTTGGAAACCCTGGTTTTATGAGTATGTCCGCGCCATCTTAAAACAAGACAAGGAGCAAGAAGAGTGGATTCCTCTACGTCATTATTATCACCGCCACACGCGCGCCTTATTCTGGGAAATGGCGCTTATCATCCCCTTCGGTAATAGTCCTTGGTTCCGCTACCTATTAGGCTGGATGTCACCACCTGAAGTTTCTTTATTAAAACTCACAGATACTGAAGCAGTACATAAACTCTATGATGCTCACCACATGGATCAGGACTTCTTATTACCTCTTTCTAATTTGGATAAATCGCTCTCCTATCTTAAACAAGAAGTGGACTTTCATCCTTTATGGCTTTGCCCTATGCGTGTCTTCGATACACCAGTACGCGGCATGGTTAACCCACAGCCTAATGAACAAATGTTTGTTGATGTTGGTATTTACGGCGAACCCAATGTAGAGAATTACAATTCTAAACAGACCACTCGTAAACTAGAGGCTTTTATACGAGAGATGGGCGGTTTCCAAGCCTTATATGCAGATACCTTTCAGACTCGCGAAGAATTCCGCGAGATGTTTGATCATACTTTACTGGATAAATTACGCGTGCAAACTGGCGCTACAAAAGCCTTTCCAGAGCCATTTGATAAAGTCTCGCGTGCGGCAAGAACTTAAGTTGCACTAAAGCGTATTAAATCAATCCCTCAATCCGGTACTGTCCTTTGGTTTTCAAAATCACGGTAGCGGGTTTTGAGCTAGTATTTTTCCAATACCAGCCATGTGTACCGGTAAATGGTGCAGTGAGCACACCTTCAGCTTCACCCGATGTTGCTTCTTGGTAACTTTTAAAATAGCCCGTTTTATTACCGGCTGGTTCGCCATGAAAATCAAAATATAATTGAGCGCTATCACTTGCCCATGCATACGCCATTTCAGCCTGTTGATCCAAATAGAACTTATATTCTAATTCTGAAGCTGCGGGAATAGTAATCATCACTATATCTTGCCAATCTAGCAATGCATTACCCGTCGGGCAGGCAACTACCGTCTTTGCGTTTTTCTCTACTGGTTGAGCCAATACAGTCAAACCAAGCGCTTTTCCCAGCCCCGTTGGGTCAATCGCATATTCAGCCGGTCCAACAATCGCTATTAAAACAAAAAAGGCGAGTAATACCGCACTGATCATAGTAATAATCAGCGTTTTTAAAGATTGCATAGGAATTTTTGTTTCATTCATAAACATTACACCGCCATGATAAAGCCAGCCATTTGATAACCAAATAAAATTAAACCGCCGCTCATTAACAAAGTATTGGTGATAACTGCAAAACCATAATAGTTGTCAAAACGCCGCCAAATATTCAAAGCCAGTAAAATAAACAATAAGGCAAAAATTTGCCCCAGCTCAACTCCGACATTAAAAGCCAGTAAATTTTTCCATAAGTCTTGTGCCGGCAAAGAAAAATCCTGTAATTTTGTTGCCAAGCCCAAGCCATGAAACAATCCAAAAATCAACACAGCCGCTTGGGTATTTGGTTGGAAACCAAATAAACGCTGAAAACCCCCTAGATTATCAAAACCTTTATAAACGACCGATAAGCCAATAATGGCATCAATTAAATAAGCATTAACGGCAACATTACCTAACACGCCTAAAAACAACGTGAGACTATGGCCTAAAGTAAACAGACTGACATAACGAACAATATCCCGCGTACGGAACAAAAAGAAAATAACGCCAAGTAAAAACAACAAATGGTCATAGCCAGTGACCATATGCTTTGCGCCAATATATAGAAAAGGCCCGATAGCAACACCTTGATTAGCCAGCAAGAACTGCTTGGTATGCGCATCAACACCATGCGCAAAAGCTACCGACATCAACAAGCAAGTCAATACAAGTAGTATTAGCAAATTAAAGCTAAGTTTTTTTATGGAATACACAGGTTGTGACTCTCTAAGGTTTCTTGTTCTCAGCATATCCCTTACGCCATTAGATTAATTTTAAAATTAATAGTAAACAATGAGTTACGCCGTAGCTATGTAACTTCTCATTATTCACGGGCAAATACATATAAACACTCGTCATTCCCGAAGTCTTTTATCGGGAATCCACGTTAAACATAGATTCCTGCTAACAGCATGTAGAAATGACGAGCTAAAAAAACAGCCTATACCCTTTAATAATAAGTTACGTGGCTATAGGCTAAAGACCTGCACCCCAAG
>Ga0164315_10004980_pt1 | contig 10360 bp, 9 predicted proteins | sample GuaBasSedimGuay6_FD_113737 | JGI IMG/M metagenome (GOLD analysis project Ga0164315, IMG submission 113737) | Subseafloor sediment microbial communities from Guaymas Basin, Gulf of California, Mexico - Guay6, Core 4569-2, 0-3 cm | ecosystem: Environmental > Aquatic > Marine > Hydrothermal vents >...
GCTGCGACAGTCTGGGCAACACACTCAATCAGGATGCTGTCAATAACAATTCCATTTTCACATCCATAATTATTTTTTTGAAAAGTCTTTTCAGACAATGCATTATCCTTGTCGATTCTTTTATAAAAGTCAATCATGAGCATTGGATTTCGGTGGGGAACAATCTGAGTTATATTTTTTATGATTAATTTTTCCATCAAGAATTTTTTGAATACCTTAAGAAATCTATTTCAGTCTCTTTTGATCTTTTTACAAGTAGAACCATGCAATTTTTAATATTTTCGGGGGTATATAGGGTAAATTCATCTTTATAGCTTTGTTCAAACAGGTACATGGCAAGGGTTTCATCAGAAAGCGTTGATAGTTTTATATTTTTAATAGTGCTGAGTGTAATATCCAGGGACTCTTGAATACCTCTTACCGCAGCATTCCCCAATAGAGGGCCCTGATGTGCAGGGCAGACAATGGACGGGTTAAATTCCTTAATAAAATTAAGAGTCGAAATATATGAATCCACACGGGTGAAGAATAACGGAATATATCCTCTGCCTGGAAAATGAAATCCAAGGCTGTCGGAGCAAAATATAATTTTTTTTTCGTTTAAGATCCCGATAAGATTTCCAGGAGAATGGCCTTTAACTTTGATAAGATCCAGTTTAATTCGACCAAGGTCTATTGATTGTTTGTCATTAATGACTAATGATACATTAAGATCTGGAATTTTTTCCAAGGGCGGTCTGCCGGGTTTGATGTTAAGGGCGGCCAGGCTTTTCGACATGAACCTGTCCTCTTTGAAAAGCAATGGTGCGGCTTTGGGATGTTCAATGAATTTTTTTGCCCCTGCTGCTGTAATAATCCTGGCTTTTGGATATCTTTTAGCAAGGCCCGGCAGCCCTGTAATGTGGTCGGAATGAGGATGGGAGGAAATGATAAAATCCGGATTGATATCAAGATGTTCCAATTGTTTAATCACCGAATCAACGATGCCTGAGATACCCACTTCAAATACGGCAGAGTATTTGCTGCCGATAATCAAAAACAAATTAAAAAAATAATTACCCAGGATAAAAATATTTTTATCAAGTTCAATGGGGAATCTATTTTCAGGTATGTGATGATCTTGCATTCATTCTCCTTTTTAATCATTGTCAGGTATTCCACTATCATACTCAAATGATTTCATAAATAGAGAACCCTTAGAGAATTGAAAAAAATTATATCAGGTGCTTGAAACATCGTTTCCTTTGGTATAAATTAAACAAAAGAATTTGGAATATATCCTTAAGGAATTGATATGGCTCAGAAAGTTTTTATAACAAGAAGTGGAAATGCTAGTTTTTCCTGCCCTGAATGCGGGAAAATTAAACAATTGGATGTTTCCAGATACAACACTGTGGATAAAGAGGTGAAACTCAGATACACCTGCACATGCAAACATGTTTTTTCAGTCATCCTTGAAAGACGCAAGCATATCAGGAAAAAGGTTGATTTGCCGGGAACCCTCATTTTGATGAACAAAAAGTATCCCATCAATGTGACCGATATTTCAAGGATTGGTTTAAAGATCAGGACCAAGGGGCTTTTAGACTTACACCTTAAAGACAAAGTGGTGATAGAATTTGTTCTGGATGATCCGGGTGGTTCAAAAGTATCAAAAGAGGTAATTATCAAAAAAATGAAACAAACAAATATCGGTGTCGAGTTTTGCTCCCAAAATCATTATGATAAATTTGGGGCCTATATATTGTTTCATTTTAAATAAAAAATGGATGATTTTTACCGTTTCGGTATTCCAATCTTGTAATGAGAGCTGACTCTTTTTAAAGAATCCTCAATTTGCAATTCAAGTTGTGCCAGTTTGATTTCAGAAAATCCAAAAAAATTTGCTTCAGCAGTGACTGAATTTTCTGAATCCTCTTTTTTTTCAATTGAAATACCAACTTTATTGCAGGATTTATTCACAAGTCTCAAAATAATCAAGGGAATATTAGTGGTATCAAACTTTTTATCATGATGCTCTTTGGCTACCTGACAGTATTTGTCCGGGATATTCCATTTTTTTAACAGGAGATACCCCTGCTCGGCGTGCTGCCCTTTGATGATCTCATTTATGACGGACTTTGACGGTATGAAAGGGACTTCCTTGGAACCTTTTATTTTTTCAATAACAGTAATTAAAAATAATTTTCCGATATCATGCATTAAAGAAGCAAAAAAGACCTCCTGTGTGGCTTCTTCAAACCCTGCCTCCCTTGCCACCCACTGACTGGTCAGGGCACAGACAAGGGCATGCTGCCATAAACCGTTTCGATAATTTTTAATGAAAGCATCTTTTGTATCGTACAGATTTTTCTGGGTCAGGATGATGACGATCCTTGTGATTTCATCCAGCCCCATGCGGACGATGGCTTCTCTGATAGTCATTACCTTTGACAAACCCCGAAAAAAGGCTGAGTTGGCAACCTTTAAAATCTGACTGGACATGGCAGGGTCTGCAATAATCAGTTTTTCAATTTTGGAAATCTTCACATCAGGTTTCTGGATTTCCATCTGAATTCTAAGAGCAGTCTTATCAAACGGGGGAAGTGTAACTGTGTCAGCTTCAACATAGTTTTCAATAATTTCTAAAAATGATTGGTCTTTTTCCAATATTATCCTCCAAGCAGTCTTTTAATTTCTGCAAGCGGTCTGGGTACGACTAGCTTTGGCAAGCATCTTAAAACTTCTTCAATGGTTGTGATTCCCTTTGAGGCCTTATAAATTCCACTTTCCATCAGGGTAACCAATCCGGCATATTGTAAACCAATTGACCTGAGTTCATGGCTGGTTGCATTCTTTAATACGGCTGCCCGCACATGCTCTTCCATCAACAGCATTTCATGTACAGCTAACCTGCCGCTGTATCCGGTATGTCTGCAATTCCCGCATCCTTCTCCTTTATAAAAGGTGCCGCCGGAAAGTTCTCCTCCATGAAATCCTAATAATTTCAGTTCTCTGGTCCCTATGGTCTGTTTTTTCTTACAGTTTGGGCAGATTCTTCTCAGCAGCCTCTGGGCTAAAATACAATTGATGGTGGATGAAATTAGAAAGGGCTCAATGTTCATGTTGACCAGCCTGATCAAAGCACCGATACTGTCTTCTGTATGAAAGGTTGTCAGCACCTTGTGTCCTGTAAGTGCGGCCTGAACTGCAACATCTGCAGAAAAAAAGTCCCGGATTTCACCGATGACAATAATATCAGGATCCTGGCGAACAATATGGCGAAGTGTTTCCTCAAATGTTAAATTCAATTTTGTATTAATGGAACATTGTGCGATACCATCAATAACATATTCAACAGGGTCCTCGGCTGTGATGATGCTGGTCTCAATACTATTTAAATGTTCAATGCAGCTGTAAACCGTTGAGGTTTTTCCTGATCCTGTCGGTCCGGTAACAATTAAAACACCACTGGGTGCTTCCAGAGAACGGGTGGTAAAGTCATCAAGCATTCTGGGCGGCATACCAAGCTCTTCAACAGTTAAAAGCTTGTTCATTTTATTGATGATCCTGAAAACTATTTTTTCCCCGTGAACCGTAACATAGGTGGAAACCCTTAAATCAACCTGGTACTCTCCAAAGTGAAAATCGATACGCCCGCCCTGGTGACGTCTCTTTTCAGCAATATCAAGCTTTGTTAAAATTTTTATCCGGCTGGCAATCATGGGCATCATATCTTTTGCATAATCTTTTACATGGTGCAGGATACCGTCAATCCTTAATCGGACCCGAAAACGGTCCTCCAATGGTTCGATGTGAATATCGCTGGCTCCGGCTCGAATGGCGTTAATAATAATGGTATTGACAATACCGACAATGGATTCATCATCCATGGTCAAAGGCTTTTTGTCCTTGTTCTGCTCCCGGATCATCTTTTGAATGGCAAAATCAATGGAATCTTTTTTTGAAATAGCAATGTCTATTTCTTTTTTAAAAATTTTCTTTGCCGAATCAATGGTTGGTTTATGAAGCGGATCAGAAAAAGCAACAAGGATATTATCCCCCTGCTTTTTGATTGGAATAAATTTGTTTTTCATGAAAGTTTTATACGGGACCTGATTAAAAAGATCGTGGTCAAGATCCATGAATTCCGGTTCCAGAAAAGGAAATCCCATTTGAAGAGATAACATTTCAACCAGGCTTTTTTCATCAATTGCCCGATTATCTATAAGAATATCGCCGATTTTTTTACTACTTTTTTCTTCATATTGTACCCTCAGGGCATCATCCATATCCTTTCGAGTGATGAGCCCTAACTCTACAAGGAGGGTGCCGACTTTGAGATTATCACGATTTTCTTTGATGGCCTGGGTGATCTTTTCGTCATTTACATATTCAAGTTCCTTTAATACTTCTAAAAGCGGTTTGGGCGGCACAAGTCTTTTTTGAATCCGTTTTGCATAATTAATGTTTTCTTTGGTCAAATGTTTGTCTTTGAGAAGATAGAAAATAATTTTTCCCAGTTTTTCTTCTCCCATACTATCTTTTTTGTCTGTATCAGCAGCCATGTGCATTTCCATTCTATGGTTTACATTTTATAACTATATACGTTGGCTTGATTCAAAGTGTCAAGGAAAAGCCTTCAAAAGGGGAGTTAAGATAATGTCGGCCTTGACAAAAAACAGGGCGGTAAGTATTTATTTAATGACTACCAATTCTTTAGTTTTAAAGGAGATATACCATGGCTGATCATACCCCGAGACTTTTAGACGCGCTGGATGTTTTTGAAGACGGTATCTACATTATTAATGATGATTATACTGTTGAGTATATGAACAAATTCATGAAAGAATTGTTTGGCGACGGGGTTGGCATGAAATGTCATGATGTATTGATCGGATCGGATAAGCCTTGCGACTGGTGTAAATATGATGAGGTTTTTATTAAGAATGAAACGCATCACAGTGAGGTCTATGTTGAAGCTGTTGATAAAACATTTGCCCTGTCAGAGCTTCCGGTAACAAACCAGGACGGGACCAAATCCAAACTCTCCTTATATCGTGATATCACTCACGCGGTGCGGCAGGAGGAAAAACTTAAATCCTCTAAGGAAAGCTATAAAAGACTTTTTACACATGTTGGCTGCGGTGTATTTATCAGTAGTAAGAAAGGGCGGTTTCTTGATGTTAATCCTGCATTGTTAAAAATGCTTGGGTATCAGGATAAGGAAGAATTTCTTTCGCTTGATCTTGCAACGGATGTCTATTTGAGGCCCGAAGACAGACGGGCATATACACAAATTATAGAAAAAAAAGGTCAGGTGGTTGATTACGAGGTAAAGTGGAGAAGACGGGACGGGCACATTCTCCACATCCTTTTAACCAGTAATGTTCGGTATGATGCCAATGGGGTGATCCTGGGATATGAAGGGATTGTTGTGAATCAAACCCGGCGAAAGAAAAGCGAAAATGAAATAAAAGAGGCCCATGATTTTTTGGATAAGATCATTTCATGCTCTCCTAATGCTATTATGGCAATGGATATGAAAGGTGTTATCAGATTGTGGAATCAGGGGGCTGAAGAAATTTTCGGGGTTGAGTCCGCCCAGGTGATTGGAAAAATGACCATCCAGCAGATTTTTTCAAAAAAGGTGGCCAAAAAGGTCATGGAAATGATGCGGGATGAAAAGTTTGGAGGTAAAGGCAGGCTGAACTCCTATTCTTTGAATTTTAAAAAAGATGATGGTGAACTGGTTGAAGGAAATCTTTCCGTCAGCATCCTTTATGATGAAAAAGGTAATGAGCTGGCAACGGTTGGGTTATTTGTTGATTTAAAAGAGAGACTTCAAATAGAAAGAGACCTCAGTGCAGCAAGGCAGCATCTGCTTCAGTCAGAAAAACTGGCTGCCATGGGAAGGCTCACTTCCCAGATTGCCCATGAGCTGAACAATCCTTTGTTTGGGATAATGAATACTCTGGAGTTGATGAAAACCGAGATTTCGCCTCAAAACAAGAGACGAAAACTTCTGGATATGTCTTTGTCGGAGATTATGCGGCTGGCGGATATGCTGAAAAAAATGCTTTCTTTTTCAAAGCCTGATCAGGAAGAACGCCAAAAGATAGATATCAATATGGTCATTGATGAATTGATGCTGCTATATGAAAAACGGTTCAGGGAAAATAGCATAAAAGTGGAACTTGATCTTGTGGAAAATACAGAAGATATTTTTGCGTCCAGGGATCAATTGCGCCAGGTATTTATCAATATGTTTTCAAATGCCATGTATGCTATGCCCGATGGCGGTAATCTTGAAATATCCACTAAAATTGTTTCCGAAAAGCTTTATATCATCATCAAGGATACAGGTACCGGCATAAAACCTGCGCATATGAAAAAGATTTTTGATTCTTTTTTTACTACCAAAACCGAGAGTGTTCAGGGTGTTGGTCTGGGGCTCTCTGTCTGTTATGGTTTTATCAAGGATCATGGCGGGGACATAATCGTTGAGTCCAGAGAGGGACAATGGACAAAGTTTACCATCACACTTCCAATTGCCGGTAAATAAGCTGTAAAAAATAAAAATCTATTTGATTCATCGTATTATTACATAACGTCGCTTGCACCTGCGATCCTTCAAGTTTTCTTGCGATAGGAAAGCTGTTGAATATCCAATGGGCAGTAATTATTCTTATTATAGTAATTATATTTATTTTTTTTGCTTGACAAGATAGATTATATAAAATAACTATAATAACTAAAGTTATAAAATCCCAAAAAAGGAGGTGCTATGGAAGACACATTGACTGTATTCACCGCAAGCAAATATTGTAATGTTTCGTCTAAAACCATTATCAACTGGGTGGAGGCCGGACATATTAAAGCGTATCGAACGGTAGGCGGGCACCGCAGGATAAAAAAATCTGATCTTGAGACGTTTATGCGAAGCCAGGGAATTCCGATTCCTGAAGAAAAGGATGAAGGTGCCAGAAAAAAAATTCTGGTAGTAGATGATGATATGATCATTGTCGAGTCAATTGTACAGGCGTTAGAGGAAGATGAATTTGATTATGAGGTTCTTTCCGCCTCAGACGGATTTGAGGCCGGGCTTCAGGTAAATCATTTTCATCCGGACATTTTGATTCTCGACATTATGATGCCCGATATCAAAGGGTATGAAGTCTGTAAAAAGATCAAGACAAACGAGAAAACAAAAGATATCAAAATCATCGTATTATCCGCATACCTGGATGATGATAAGTTCGCACAGATGAAAGAGAATGGTGCGGATGTCTGTTTGTCAAAGCCATTGCCCCTGTCCCAGCTCAAGGATGAAGTGGCCAAATTATTGGGATTAAAATAGGAAGGAGGCAGATCATGAATTTAAAAGAATCTTTAGAAAAAAAGAGATTTGTCGTGACGTCTGAAGTACAGGTCCCCTTAGGTGATGAAGAACCTGGGGCGGTTGTTGAAAACCTCAGCAGGTTAAAAGGCCGTGTGGACGGTGTCTCGGTTTCGGAAATTGAATTAGAAGGTGTCGTGAGTGATACGATTAAAACGTGTGGTCTTTTAAAAGAGAATAATTTAAATGCGATTTATCAAACCACCACAAGAGATAAGAACCGGTTCCAACTGCAAAAGGATTTGACACTTGCCCATGAGACCGGTGTTGAAAACCTTCTGGTTTTTACGGAAGATTACAGGATTTCAGGAGATACACTTCAGGAATCAATGTTCTTTCATGTTGATTCCGGTAAACTGGCGTCGGTTATGGATCATTTGAAACAAGGGGTGACGATTGAAGGAAAAGAGCTTGAGAACAAGATGGATTTTGTCCTGGGTTCCGGCATTGAAACACCCTGGGGGAAAAACATGCCAAAGCGCGGCATGGAAGAAATGGAAGATATGATGAATGTGGGTACGGGATATTTTTTAACCACGCCTATCTTTGATGTTGATCAGTTTGCCAAGTTCATGAAGCAGGTTGAGCCCTTTAAAATTCCTGTCATCGCGGAAATTATGATTTTGAGAACAGCAGGGATGGGTAAATTTTTGAATCGTCATTTTAAATCCGGGCTTGTACCTGAATGGGTCATACAAAAGCTTGCAAAAGCAACTAATAAAAAAAAGGCAAGCACTGAGCTTTTTGCCGATACGGTTAACAGTCTGAAAGATATCTGTCAGGGAGTTCATATCATTAGTATCGGCGGGGCTGACAATCTGGTGGAGTATCTGAATGCAGCCAAATTAAGATAAGGGAGAATTTTAAAATGGCAGAGGCGATTAAGATTGATGAATTTGATATTGAGTTTAAAGATGAGGTTCTATCCAAGGTACCGGATGCGAATTTTGATCTTTGTCTGACATGCGGAACCTGCACGGGTGGGTGTGCAGCCTCGGAATTGTTTGACATGGATCCCAGAAAGCTCATCAGAATGTTGAATCTGGGAATGGATGAGGAAATACAAAAATCAGACTGGATATGGGTGTGCAGTATGTGTACACGCTGTGTGGCAGCCTGCCCAATGAAAATTAATATACCGGCACTGATTTTTAATTTGCGTGGCAATGTCCCCAGAGAAAAACGCCCCAAAGGTATTCTTGGATCATGTGATCAGCATATCAGAACCGGCAGTGCCATGGGTGCTGCAAAGGATGATTTTGAATTCACGGTACTGGATGTGGCCGAGGAAATCCGGGAAGAGCAGCCAGGATTTGGAGATCTTCAGGTCTCAGTGGACCGGGTAGGAGCCGCAATGGTATTGAACCAGAATTCCAGGGAGCCGGTTACCGAGCCCGAAGAGATGGCTCCTTTATGGAAAATTCTTCACACAGTGGGTGCGGACTGGACGTATCCGTCCGTAATGTGGGCTGGAGAAAATTACTGCATGTTCATGGCCGATAATGAGGGATGGAAATATATTATTGAAGAGTTTGCTTTTCATGTGGACAATAATTTAAAAAGTCCCCTTGTGGTCAATACTGAGTGAGGGCATTCTTACTTTGCAATCCTGGAAGGATTGCGGAAATTCAAGATACCTCACAAATTTGAACTGATCACCATTATTGAGCTGTATGCCCGGTGGATAAAAGAAGGTAAATTAAAAGTCAATGCTGACTGGAACAAAGATATCAAGGCCAAATTTACAGTACAGGATCCCTGCAATATCGGAAGAAAAAGTGGGTCCAATAAGATTGTAGATGATTTAAGGTTTGTCATTAAAGCTGTTGTGGGAGAGGAGAATTTTATCGATACTGTTCCCAACAGGGATAACAACTATTGCTGTGGCGGAGGAGGCGGTGCTTTACAGGCTGGGTTCCCGGATCAGAGAAGGGCCTATGGCAGAACAAAATTCAATCAGCTTGCGGCAACCGGTGCAACTTACGTGATCGCACCCTGCCATAATTGTCACGGGCAGATTGAAGATATTGGCGAACATTATGGTGGCAATTACCACGTGGTTCATCTGTGGACAATAATATGTCTTGCCATGGGCGTACTGGGTGAGGAAGAACGAACCTATCTTGGGCCGGATCTGGCTGAAGTGGGACTATAAAAAGGAGGGTTCCAAATGGCCGAAAAAGGTGCCAGAAAAGGTAAAGGCTCAGTAATGGTAGTCGGTGCCGGTATAGCAGGTATTCAGTCATCTCTGGATCTGGCGGATTCAGGATATTTTGTATATCTTGTAGATAAAAATACAGCCATTGGCGGAGCAATGGCACAACTGGACAAAACTTTTCCCACAAACGACTGCTCAATGTGTATCATATCCCCGAAACTTGTTGAGGCAGGACGTCATCTCAATATTGAGTTGATGACCATGACCGAAATTGAAGAAGTTACGGGAGAAGAAGGGAATTTTACCGTTAAACTAAAGGAAAAACCCCGGTTTATAGATATAGAAAAATGTACTGCCTGCGGAGAGTGCGCAGATATTTGTCCGGTGGAACTTCCCAGCCAGTTTGATGAAGAGCTTCGGGACAGAAAAGCCGCATTTAAACTATACCCCCAGGCAATGCCGTCGGGGTTTGCTATAGAGAAAAAAGATAAGGCCCCGTGCCGCCTGACTTGTCCTGCAGGCTTGAATGTGCAGGGATATGTTCAGATGGTGAAAGAAGGTAAATATAAAGAATCCCTGGAAATTATCATGGAGCAGCTCCCGCTGCCGGGTGTTTTAGGAAGGGTCTGTCCCCATGAATGTGAAGATGCCTGTAGAAGATGCCAGGTAGATGAACCCGTTGCCATCCGGGATTTAAAGCGTCTGGCAGCAGATAGTTTCGATGCCAGAGAAGTGGAAATTAAATGTGCTGAAAAGATCGGCAAAAAAGTAGCCATCATCGGTTCCGGCCCGGCCGGGTTGTCAGCTGCATACCATTTGGCAAA
>Ga0164315_10004981_pt1 | contig 10360 bp, 6 predicted proteins | sample GuaBasSedimGuay6_FD_113737 | JGI IMG/M metagenome (GOLD analysis project Ga0164315, IMG submission 113737) | Subseafloor sediment microbial communities from Guaymas Basin, Gulf of California, Mexico - Guay6, Core 4569-2, 0-3 cm | ecosystem: Environmental > Aquatic > Marine > Hydrothermal vents >...
AAAAAATACTATTTCTAAAAGTATAGGTAATCCATTTGGCATCCACGTCAAAAACATGTGGATCTTCTTTTTTTCGCCAATATCCCATGGCAGGAAAATGAGATTTACTCCATACCCAAGAAATATCTTTAATTCGAGTTGCCCACTTCACATTGCGAAACCCTTCCTGTGACAGAATCATTTCAGGTGTAAATCGCAACCATTTTGGCCGGGAATCCGAGAATATCTCAGCTGTAAATACAAGTAACAATGAGCTAATAATTAATATTTTACCGATTTTCATTTTTCGTTTATCTAAATATTTCATTTTTCACTCATCCTTTTATAATACTTCCTCTTTAATTATCAATTTCAATTTCATAAACATGTACATCATATTTTTTCCATTCATCCCTAATCACATCATCTTTTACTGTTAATTCATTATTCAGCTCAAACAATTTTTTCACCTTCATACCTTTAAAACCATCTATCCGTATGTTTACCGTTTTCAAGGTTTCATCTCTATTAGCTGCCAATAAATAATATTTGCCTTCCCATATTTTAAGTTCTACTTCTATTGCACTTCCACCCGGCAATATTTCTATTTCATTTTTTGCTTCATCTGCAACATAAACAGGCCACATATAATTTAACTCCTGAAACCATCCACGTAATCGCTGCAAGTCTTTTTTCTGTGTACATACCCAATGATAAATACCATTTGCTCCGTCAATTATAGCCTGATAAGTTTCATTGCGTACTCCGTGCCAATCATCTGCGCGTAAGGATAAAATGTCTTTAAAATGCTCAGGAACAACTTCATCTCCATGAAAAGCAACGTAATAATTTACTTCTGACAGCTTAAATCTTTGCGGATTTAATACCATCTCAGTTTTTGTTAAAAATGGCGAATTCCTCCATGTCGATCCTGGACGTCCCATAATCTTTACATAGCAATACCCTATCAGTGGATTGGGAATTTGCCATTCCGGCATGTCAAGATCATACAATAAACTCGAATCGTGATGCCCCCAAATAAGCAATCTAGGGGAAGATAAACTTCCAACAATTTCTTCTACCCTTTTGCGAAGCTGAATAGATTCCGGAGGCAAATTCCAATAGTAAAATTGTTTCGCATAACAGCTAAGAAATCCCGGCTGACTCATCAGACTATCAGCTTCTTTCTCAAACTGATCCAATATCTCCGGAAGATATGGCCCGATCGTAAGAGTATATACATTTTTATCCCATGCGCGCTTTGTATCTGTAAATGCTATGTTTTTTTTGCCATACCAACTTCTATATACATTTGCACCCAAATTTATTGCCGCATCCCAATCCATTATATTAACAGACGGCACAATTGGGAAAAACCTAAAATTGCCATTAATAATTATTCGTCCCTTGTTATCAATAGCCAATTTTTCTATCGGGGGCAACTTCCTTCTTACAGTATGATTTATCTTCCCAAACTTTTTCGTTGCTTTCCCCAGTTCTTTTCCTTTATCATCATAGTACTTTACAGTAACAGAATAATCTTGTACCGGTAAGGGGTTTATTCTGTAATTACTTATATCAATTGTCAACAGATCTGCCTTATCTTTAAGCTTTTTTGTGAATGTATCAACTATTTTCCCTTCCCTTAAATCTTTAACCTCTACTTCAATTTTTCCTTTCTTTTGGATTGGCCGGTACCGATTATGTATTTCCACATTTGCTATACCTTCTTCTGCAAAATAGTATTCTTGATCCGGAACTATTTCTATAGCTTTAGGGACCTGTATGGGGTAAGATTCTTTTATTTCCTCCATGTCAGCTCCTAATAAACTTATTTCAAAATGAGTCGATTTTTCTAATCCAGCTTGATATGGAAATACGATTTTACTTACCTCTGCGCTTCCGATCTGTATTATTTTTTTTGTAACCGGACCTCCTTTTATTCCACCGGCAATTGTTATTTCTCCTCCTGGGCCTTCATTAATCAACTCTATTATTGCTTCATTCTCACCTGAGTATAATTGGGGATGGCTTACAAAATCCTGTGCCTGATCTTCTTCATAATAATATCGCTTACCAAATTGAATACTTTTTATTCTCACTCCCGGCACTTTCGCTAATATTATTCTCCCCATCTCCTTATTATTGGCCGACTTACCATGCCAATAGTCTCGTTCTTCTCCCCTTTTCCTTAGTAAATTAAATCCAAATTGACCAAATGATACCATTGGATCCTGGCGCAATGAGCTAAATGGTATTGTTAGTGTATAAATATCCTTTTTCTTCTCTATTGATATGCCATACTCACCTCCATCACTATATTCCCCATCTGCAGTATAACCCTGCTTTTCTACTGTTATTCCCTTATAAACTTTCCCGTCCTTGTCTATCCTGATTACATCGAACAAATATCGGAAATGATTGATAAATTCACTCTCCGTCCTGGCATTAAGGTATATGGAGATTTCTTCATCAAGGTCTCTTTGAGGTATTACTAAATACAGGTTTTCTTCATCATTATAAATTTCAAATTTTTCAGCAATTTTTTCCTCCTTCGGTTTTCCCCATGCCGATGAAATTGAAAATCTCGGATAATCAATCCCTCGCATTTCTAATTCTTCAGGAGAACTACCAATCTCATAGGCCCTTACCTCATCTACCCATAAACTTGTTGTCGGCTCAGTTCCCAATACTGTTATCTGTAGTAAAATCTCCTTTATCGGCTTTAATGATTCAAAGCCAAATCTTCGGTAATCCCAGTCATGATCACTTTCTCCCAAACAAAATGTTGGTGATACCTCCTGCATGGTTCCATCATAATGATATATATAAATGGTCATGTTAGCATAATTATCCGGGCCATCATATCCGGCAGGAGGTTTTTTGCCTATGGAATTATCCAACTTCGACCACAAATCTATAGCGACCGGCTTAACCTCTTTTTGATGTATTGGAATAATTTGTGATAATCCAGATCCATCTGCATATACCACGCTTGAACGCAGCGACTTATTGCCCGTAATTGATTCTCCTTCTACGATTATTGGTTTTCTATACTGTGCTCCCACCCAGCTTACCCACTGATCTTCTATGGGCATTCTCCATCCTTGTGGCAGTGACTCTGATATTGTCCCCTCTTCAAAACTATGATTTTTAACCAGATTGACACCATCCAGATCTTGTCCCAAATAAGCATTATCAATCCATGCATTGCCATCTACCCCGCCAGATAATGTAAATATCACTTCACAGCCCCATTTTATTTCGTTTAATGTAATTTTTCTTTTAACCAGCTTCCATTTAGCTGAGGGCTCGAGTTCCAGCGTATCAACTTTAGACGGCAGATCTTTTATTACTCCTAACTTGATTATGGCTTTTAGTGTATTTGCCTCTGATATGCCTTCTGTACGATAGTAAAATGAAATCGTTATTTCCTTTTGAGACACCAGTGGCAATCCAAATGGCATACTCGCATCCCTCACCTTCCAATAATCGCTTATTACTGCTGCACTTACTTCTTCTTCTCCTCGTATAAGTTTGATCGAATTCTCACCGGAATACTTAATATCTTTACATAATTCTGCTCCATCCGTCAAATGCCAATACGTTGGGACATCCATTTCATTTGCTTCTATATGAGTTTTGTATCCATTATCAGGATTATCACCGCCACCTTCTATTATAATTTGATTCATAAATGTGTTTTCAGCACCTCCGTTTGGAAACAAATTATGATCCTTGATATCTGATCCGAAAATTTGCAAATGGGTGATAAAAATAAGTATTAAATAGATAATTGATCTTTTCATTTTTCTGCTTTTTTTAAATACTTAATATACGAATTTGATTGTCAATATAATGTCATTTTGATACTCACTCTATTTGTCGCAAATGTAACCTGAATAATTCATAAATCTAAATAAATAATCGTTCAACGTTAGACCCTCATTAAACCTAAAAAAAAGATGTGTTTTTCATCAAACCCTATTTATATTCAAGTCATCATTGCTGCTTTGCAACCAATAAAAAAAGTTCCTGCTTTCATAAAATCTAATACTATTCTAATTCGAAAACTGTCTTTTTAATGAGTATGATTTTTCACAATTCATCCGGTTTAATTTTTTTTAAAATCCATTTTGCTGCTTTTTCAGGTGCATCCGCGGGAGTTGTATGACCACCAGGTTCAGTTTGAACAATGAATGTGACATCTGCCTTTTTCGATTGTTCAAGTGAAAGGTTTGTGACTTCCCTCGCAAACTCAATAGTATTATCAGTTCCAACTCTTTCATCTCTATCGCCAATAATCAACCACAAAGATCTGTCGATAAGTTGGCCAGCTTTTGCCTTCATAGTAAGAGATATAACAAAATCACGATTGGTTACATCTTTAAATTCATATAGAGCCATCAATTCAATTACCGGACAAAATACGGCTGTAACTTTGACTAATTTTTCAACAGCAGTCAACTGTAACGCCATAAAACCACCTCTGGAAGTTCCACATGCCCCAATGCGTTCTGAATCTGTATAACCAGCTTGAATAAGGTAATCTAAAACATTCCGTGCCTGATCTGTGAAAGGCGTAACAAAATCTTCATCTCTATCGGTGCGGTATCGCCAGGCAGACAGCCCTTCAGGTTCTTCTGCTCGTTTTTCCAATCCATGTCCGGGTAAATCCAATGATACACAAAGGAAACCTTCTTCGGCAAGTTGATTACCACATTGCCTGAAATAAGATTCTCCTAAAGATTGCTCGACCGTTCCGGCAAAAATAAATAGCGTAGGCGCGGGATAACTTACATTCTTGCCCCATAAACCAAATCGTTGTCCATCGGGCGTCTGCATAATAATAACTTCTCCATTTGGTTTAACCAAATCGAAAACCATATCTATAGCATAAATTTTTCCGAGGAATAAAAAGTTATAAAATATGAATAGATAAACAAATTTTTTGGGCTTATTAAAAACGAAATTTTTCACCTTTTTGCGATTTATTTTAAACCCAATTAATATAAAGTTATAGCATATAATTTTGCATTATCTGAAAATATCCTAATCAGATATTTCCCATTGGGAAGATCGGAAATTGACTTCCCTCCCCAACTAACATTATGTTTTATAGAATCTCCGGTAATTGATTTAGAATCTTCCTTTGTAAAACCTTTAATCCTGTAACCGTTTTCATCAAGTATCTCAACACTAACAACTGCAGAAGTTGCATCAGCATTAAGTGTTATTCCCTTGTATTTATTTAAGTTTATAGGCTTTAGCGTAACTTGACCAAATTGATCGATAGGTTTTAAATATGCAAATCGATCACGAGGCATAACAGCCAAGCCTATACCTGATAATTGTTTTACTTTATATTCTGGATTATCCACATGCCAATCAATATATGCTCCGTAGTAAAACCATATTTCATCTTTTTGAAAAATTGGAGTTGAGCTTGTCCATATTGTTCCACTGTCAAATTGCTTATCACCGTCAACTGGTATAAAATAATCGTTTTGGAAAGGTCGTTGCCAGTCGATACCATTTCTACTAATTGCCAATTCTGTGGGCATTAGCCCTGTAATATCAAAATCTAAAACCTGAAGCAAGGAAAAATAGATCCCATTATAATAAAAAGCGGGTCCGCTATGCAACTGAACACCTTTAACTTTCTCGCGCAATTCTTCTGAAAGTTTCTTGCGATCAGGAGAAGCTAAAGCCGCCAATGATCTTTCAGCATCAATTCCATCAGGCCACATAACCAGCTGAGGTGTTGACCAATGAATAAAATCATTACTCTCTGTGCGAGCTACAGCTCGCTTCCAAAACATATTGCCTTGTGGACCATCTATCCATGTCTTAGAATAAATCACATACTTTTCTCTAAGTGAATCGTATGTAACATCAATAACATCACTAATAGCCGCTGTAATTACATCCTCCTCTTTCTCATCACCACTCTTATATGGAGGTTGTTCTTTATTACCATAAGCTCCGGTTAGAACAGGATTATCAGAGTATTTTTTCCAATGTATTCCATCATGAGAAAATGCGATACATAGACCATGCGTCTCCCCTCTACCTTTTACAACAAAATCCCAATATGCCATTTTATAACGTTTGGAAGAATCAGTTTCATTCTGATTCACAATGACTGATGCTCCATAATGTACACTGTGCCCTTCGTTACTAAGTAAGACGATATTGGTCTTTTTAATATCATAAAAGGGATGAATATCCAAATCCGGTTTATTCCAATGAATTCCATCTTCAGATTCGGCATAAGCGACTACACACCGGAGAGTTTTATCAGGAGTTTTCGAGCCAACATAAGATTGGTACCACAATTGATATTTGCCGGTTTCAGGGTTCTTATAAACACTATTATAAGCAAGATACTTTTCCCAAGGTTTATCACCGGGACTGATTATTGGATTATTTTTATCTCTGGTCAATTTACGCAATTCACGTTTTAGTCCTGCATAATAGAGGATGTCATTGTTATCAACAAAAAGAATGGTCTTTGCCTTTAACAAACCTTTTCTCTCTTCATTCGTCTGCGCATTCGTAAGCGTTGAAAAAAGAAATATATAAGTGATTGAAAAAAATAAACTTCTTAGTAAATAGTTTTTCTTTAACATAATCATGCTTCTTTAATATGCTATTGATTTAGTGATTTACTATTAATTAAATTTAATAGCGGTTTATTCATTTTATATCGAACTACGTTTTGAAAGAATAAATCCCATATACGCCCTACAAAGTGAGTGCTTTTCGTTGATCCTGAAATATGTGGTGTCATTATCACATTGGGCATATACCAAAGCGGATGATCTGCAGCCATTGGATATTCATAATGAGTATCTAATGCAGCTCCAGCTATCCAATCCTCTTTTAACGCTTGTATTAACGCTTTCTCAACAATTAAAGGACCACGCGCAGGATTTAATAAATATGCACTCGCTGGCAACTTGCATAAATCATCAGCTGTAACAATACCACGTGTTTTTTCATTCAAAGGCAGCCCCATTATCAGATAATCCAAACTACCTAAAAAATCGTTTTTTTTACCCAATAAATACTCCTTATCAGGTAATTTACCTTCTGGATCACCAGTTCCTTCTACGCAATAAATATCCTTCTGTGCACGTACACCTTCTCTTGTTAAAACATGTACATTCATTCCCATAGCTTTTGCAAGACGTGCTGTTTCGCGCGCCAGGCCGCCATATCCCCAAAAACCAACAGTTTTGCCTCTAACTTCCTTTTGAAAACGCTCTCCCCTATCCCAATAACCAGTTTGTTGATTACGATACATACGCGGCAAATCACGGGTCAGATTTATTATCATAGATATGCACCATTCGGCAATGGGAATATCAAATACGCCCCGGGCATTACTAGCGAGGATTCCGCGTTTTGGTAAATTAAGCGGAATTAAATGCTCAAAACCTGATGATGCTATCTGCATCCATTTTAAACGAGTCATATCATCCAGGTTTTTAGGCGGTTCTGAACAAAAGAGCAAGTCAATATTCTTTATTATGGATTTTGGACGCTCAAGTGCTTCTTCTGAAACAGGATCACAAACAATTACTGAAACATCCGGTAAACTTTTTAACTTCTCCAGACTCGGTTTGTAAACAGAAACATCAACTAATATATTCATCATCTGCTAAGCTCTGCTTCAATTTTTGCAAGATTCTTTCCCGGCACATCATTAAACTCTCCGGTTCCCGGAATAAACGGGAAACGTTCTTTGGTTTCTCTTTTAAGTTCAATACCCAAACCAGGTTTCTCCGGAGGAAATACATAACCATCTTTCATCAGTAAAGAATCACCTATTATCTCACTATGCAATGGCCCATAATTCGGTGGCATTTCCACAATAGTTGTATTTGCACAAGCAAATGCAGCATGAACATTCTGCATTAACGAACCGCCCGCACCCCAGGAATGAGTAGCAATTTTTCGGTTTTGTTCCGCCAGCATATTGGCAACTTCTATAACTGTGGAAAGCCCACCTGTAAATGATGCATCCGGTTGACCTATATCGAAACATTTCATATCAATAAACTTCTGCCACTCGGTCACGCCGGTTAAACATTCACCACCCGCAACCAAGATGGTTGTTTTTTGACAAAGGGAAGCATATCCTTTGATATCCGTATAATGTAGTGGCTCTTCAAAAAACAACAGATCATATGGCTCTAGCGCCTTTAATACTGCAGTAGCCGTTTCCAAATTCCATAGCCCGGATGCAGTATTCCCCATGTGACCATCTATCATTACTCCAATATCCTGACCAACCAAAGAGCGGATATAATCCATTTTTCTCACCTCAAATTCTGCAGCCGCCTCTGGTGAGGTTTCGATCAGAAAGCCATCCTCAACACTGAATGATCCTGCGCCAATCTTGAAGGCACGGAATCCAAGACCAAGATAATGATCAATTTTTGAAGAAAGTTTATCCAATGGGTAGTTACTTGGCCCGCCAGTTGCATAAGCCAAAAGATTAGTATGTGTTGATCCACCAAGAAGTTCAAACACCGGCTTGTCTTCCAACTTCCCTTTTAAATCCCACAAAGCCGCTTCAATACCATTTAAAACAGATAGTCCAAGACCCACGCGACACCAAAAATTGCCACTATGATACATCCTCTGCCAAATTTCTTTAATGTCATCGACATTTTGACCAATTAAAATCGGTTTAAAAAATTCCACAATGGAAGATACAGATTCAGGAAGGAAATAACCCGCGTAAGTTTCACCTAGCCCAATATGATCAGTGTCTGTGTAAATTTCAATAAATGCTGCACTTCTAAACTTACGGGCTTCAGCTAAAAAGGGGTCGTTAGTATTTTGCCCGGTAAGTAAAACAGTTTTAACATCCGTGATTTTCATATACGGTGAATTCCTGAATAATTAAATTAATACTTTCCATATTTTGTTACCAAATCCCGCATAATGTCTATCCTTTTCTCTTCAGCGCCAGGTGGTACCTGATCACCCGCGTTGGCAATAAGCCTGGGGCTTTGCTTTTTTAACTCCACCCAGTCAAGTGCTGCCTTTTTAAACACTTCCAATGGCACCCCGGGCAGCCATAGATCCGGTGATACACCGCCCGAAAGGATATAATCATTCCCTGCTTCATCCCTGCATTCTTGCGGTGTTAAATCCCCCATCGGGGTGGGTGTTACAGCATCGGCACAATCAGCGCCTGTCTCCCGAATCATCCTGATCGCACCCTTCAATCGCCCGTCAATGTGCACCGCAACGAATTTCCCTGCTTTGTGTATACGTTTTATGGCTTCTGTGTAATAGCTTCGCGACCATTGATCGAAAAAATACGATGGCTGGACGTCGCTGGAAAAATTGTCACCCATAACGACATACTCTACCGGTGAAGATGCCAGCATATCGATCAGCAAAAGATTATTTTGATTGACTTCATCTATCACCTCCCACATCTCATCCGGCCATTCACAGGAAGCTACAATCGCCCCTTCAACGCCCATCCAATAGTTCAACAATTGCCCCATGGCACTATATCCTGCCCCTACGTAACAAACCCCTGTGTCTCCGATCGCATTTATCCATGCATGACATTTTTCCGGCAGAAATCTGTACTTTCTATTCCTCATTGCACTCGCAAAAATCTTCAGCTGTTCCTTGGTGGTGATCCCCCAATCGCGTATTCCCCAGGAATACGAAGTTTCTTCCCATACACGTGTCCTTTCAATTCTGCCAATAGGGGTCTCTAAACTCCAGGTAATCTTCTTACCATCGCTGCTCTTATGCATTTCTGACATCACATCATCAGAATTGATCACATCATAAAAATGTCCCAAATTCGGCATATAAAAACCTACATCATGCTTTTTATGCAAATCAATTAAATCATACTCCGGTTCTTCATAAGGCTTACTTAAATCCCAGGGCAGTTGCTCCTTGTGATAATACCAGTGCGATAAATCCAGCATATATGGCACCTCGTCCGGAACCACCCCCCTGTAAACCGATTCAATTCGTTGCTTTATTGTCATCATACTTATATATTCTGTTATTGGTTAAAGTTTCTTCCCTGAGACCCGTAACACAGTTACTTTTGAAACATTTTTTTATAGTTAATTAGCTCGTATCCTCACCCAGTGGATATCCAGCTTCTCTTCTGTTCCCGCATAGTAAACCACCATCACATCCCCATCAGGTAACACTTCGCAATATGGCAGGCCAAAACTCCACAAGCTCATTTCACCGAGTAATTCTCCAGTGTTACTAGTATCAGATTTTGCTACTTCTTGTTTATGCAAAATCAATTCTGTCTCCTCATTAAAAGGTTGATCAATTTCCGAAGCAAGACGTACCCGAATCGATTGGCTTCCAAAGC
>Ga0164315_10004985_pt1 | contig 10357 bp, 9 predicted proteins | sample GuaBasSedimGuay6_FD_113737 | JGI IMG/M metagenome (GOLD analysis project Ga0164315, IMG submission 113737) | Subseafloor sediment microbial communities from Guaymas Basin, Gulf of California, Mexico - Guay6, Core 4569-2, 0-3 cm | ecosystem: Environmental > Aquatic > Marine > Hydrothermal vents >...
GCCAAAAGAATGCAGCCCGTTGATTCTCGAGTTTTGATTCTGCAACCGACCTTTCTCAGTGCCCTTGCACATCCAACAATCCTGAGCTACCATCCGCAACCCAGTGGGGGGCCGTAGCTCAGGTGGGAGAGCGCAGCGTTCGCAATGCTGAGGTCGAGGGTTCGATCCCCTTCGGCTCCACCACCCTCCGCTTCGAAACGCGAAGGGTTTCGAAGCGAAGGGTGTCGCGCCGGCTTGTGACGCCGTAGCCGGAGGCGAAGGCGCAAGCCAAAGGCGAAGGCGGACCCCGACGCTACCGAGTTTCGAAGCTACGGCTCGGCACGCCCCTCTGTTTCTGGAGATCTGAGTGTCCTACTTCTATGTCTACATCCTCCAAACCAATGCAACACCGAGGCAGTACTACACAGGATTTACCGAAAACCTTGAATCACGTCTCGAGGCACACAACGAAGGCCGCGTCCAACACACTTCGAGGTTCCGGCCTTGGCGTATCAAGACCGCCATCGCCTGTACCGACAAACAGAGAGCTTTGGACTTCGAAACCTATCTAAAATCTGGCTCCGGTAGAGCCTTTTCCAAGAAACACCTTTGATCGCCGCTTCGAAACGCGAAGGGTTTCGAAGCGGAGGCTGTCGCGCCGGCTCGTGACGCCGTAGCCGAAGGCGAAGGCGCAAGTCAAAGGCGAAGGCGGGCGTCGTTCAAAAACGGACCTGCCGCTAGTCCTCAGAATCTGACCAGACATCAAGGTTCCCGGACTCGAATCCGTCGAAAAACAAAACGGGGCAAGAAGATGGCGCCTCCTTTGAGTCGCGACAAAGTGCTGGCGACTCCTCCGGGTTGAGTGTTAGGCTTCGTGTATGAATTCTCGGGGCCTTTTACTGATTTTCTTTGCCATTCTGACAGCCGTCTCGGTAGCCGCCGATCAGTCCTCTGATGAATACCTCCCTCCTGTGATCCTTCATGCGCCTCGACCGCTGACGCCGATCGAGACTGCCGGAACCGGTCTGGCCCCGGTCGTTAACGTGCGGTTAACGGTTTCGGCAAGGGGCTCGGTCAGTGGATTGGAGATCACGGCGATTGAACCGGGCAGTGAGTACGACGCACTGTTCGATGCCGAGGTGCGAAGGACGGTCGGTGCCTGGCATTTTGCACCGGCGCTTCAGGGTGATCTTCCTGTGGCTGCCGAGTTTGAGTGGGTTCTAGAATTTAGACCGGCCGAAGCTGATTCTCGGTCGCCTGTTGATGCGATGCCGAGGAGGTCATCACTGATCAGGGACGAGGACCCGCAGCATGCTCGGTTGGCAAAGATCTTCACCTTGCCGGTCGAGCGACAGCGGGCCCATCTGATGGCTCTTTCCAAGATGGCTGAGAAGTCCATAGATCCGGCCCGGAGACAGAGCCTCAAAGAGGGTGGCGTGACCGTCGTGACCGATCACCCTGATCCTGGTGCCGCCCAGGCAATTCTCAACACGGTTCATGCTGCCACTGGGATGACTCTGGAGATTTTCGCTGATGGTATTCCCTTGCAGAGGCCGAGGCTTCCCCTGTTGGTATATGTATTTCGCTCGAAGACACAATACGGTGAATTCATTCGTTCCGTCGAGGGCATTCTTGAAACTGCCGGATTCTTTTGTCCTCCGGGGTTAATTGCCTTCCACGCTGAGCAGCCGACCCGGCAGCACCTGATGACGGTCATGGTTCACGAAACGGTTCATGCCGCCATGTACCGGTGGGTCGTTCGTCCCGGGCACGTCCTCCCTCGCTGGATCTCTGAAGGGCTGGCTGATTACCTTGGCAACTCTCCGGTCAAGAAGGGTCGAATCCAGCCCGGAAAAAATAGCGGCACCCAGGTTTACCGAGCCCAGGCCTACTTGTGGCGTGGCAAGTCGATCGCCCAGATGGATCTCCAGACGATCAAGCGAAAGATCCGAAAGGGCGAGGGTCTGGCCGTGGAGAACATCGTGTCGGCCGATCGCGAGACCTTTTACGGTGAAAACATGGGGCTCTATTACGCCCAATCATGGGTCCTGATTCACTTCCTTCGGCACGGGAAGGACGAGTGGTCCGCCAGGGCTTTTCCGGAGTTTCTGTTGTATGTGGGCGAGGGATATCGGGCGGATGTTGCCCTTCAAACGGCCTACGGACTCGATGCGCCGAGTCTTGAAGCGCCATACCGAGAATATGTTCGCCGGTTCTGAGTAGGAGGGTGTAGGGCATTGAATCATCGGTGCCTTTCGGGGTGTCGTGAAGGCCCTTTTTCGTTGCATCCTCGGCCCGTACGGGGAGTACAGCGTCTCAAATGCGCCTCAAATGGCACCTCACGACCCTCCGAAATCCATCCGCCGTCAACGCCCTACACCCTCCTATTTCTCTTTTCGGCCGGACTGGTATGCGGCTAGCGCCTCGGCTGCACCTGCGGCGTCTCCAGATTCATTCCGGCACCACCAACGCCAATAGTGGGCCTGCCACCGGTCGGGATGGTCGGCCACCAATGCATCGAGGACCTCGAGGGCCCGCCCGCAACGAGCTGACTTTGCGAGAACGGTTCCCAGGTTGAGTCGTGCCGTCACGTTACCGGGTTTGAGAGAGATGGCTTTCTCCAACGCCTCGGCGGCATCCGACCACTGTTCGAGGCGAACGGCGGCCAGCCCGTAGTTGTACCAGGCTATCTCGTGATTGGGGAGGCCTTCCGCCGCAAGTCGAAGGAGTTCGATGGCGCCTTGGGCATCTCCGACCGCAAGCCTTTGAGTTCCAACTTCAAGCAAAGCCTCCGGATCACCCTCTGCAGCAAGCTCAGTTTCCTCCAGCTGAGCTCGTTCTTGTCTTGCTGAAGGGGAGCCGTACAGGAGATTGAGAGCGTCATTTGCTTCACTGACCGTGGGGTCGATCGCCAGGGCTTTCTCGAATGCCGTCTTGGCCTCTTCGTCCTCTTCGGCGAACCAAAGATCCCAAGCGGCCTCCAGCAGTGCCGACGCCGCACGGTGATTCAGCACCCCGACGGCACCGCTCTCATGCTGTATCTTGGTCAGGGTGTTGGCAGTTGCAATAGCCTCCTTCAATTGGCCTGTGTTGGCGTATGCCACCACCAATTGAAGAAGGGCGAATCGGGCCATAACCTCATCCTCGGCGGCGAGTATTTCGAGTTGTTCTACCACTGAGTTCCATCGTCCAAGTTCCTTGTCGATACTGACGCAGGTCCATCTCACATCCGGGGCCGGGTCGGACGTCAAAACGAAATCCAACGCTTCACGAGCTTTGGCAAGATCGCCGGCCGCGATCGCCACCATAGCCAGGACTCGGTGAGTTCGGACCTTGTTCTTCGGATCTTCCATCGGGCGTTCAATGGAAATTTCCAACCTTTTCTGAAGGATCTTCAACTCTTCAATTCCCAACGACGGATCGAGGGCAGCCTGCTCTATGGCGGCCAACTGCAAGGGCAGATCGGGGTCACGCAAGGCGCGAACGAGAAGCCTGCTGTATCGCTCCCGAGTCTTGGCGTTTTTCGAAAAATCCGCCAGCATGATGCCGCCGAGAAGAGGTTCAATCCGGCCTGGGCAAGAAGCGAGGGCTTTGTCGAAACTTAACCGGGCTGCTGAGGCATCCCCGACATCCAGGTTGATTCGGGCGATTCGGAGGGCTCGGACGCAATCTGGGGTGGGAAGCGTAGCTATCACCTGGGGGGTGTTGTCAGGTGGAGGCGTCGGGGGTACTTCCGCCGACGGGGTGGACACCAAGGCGGGAACAATCATTGCCGAGAGAAAAAAACACATCCGGTATCCCAGATATTGGGGCCTCATTCGGCTGGAATCGCAGGAGTGAACCACGGAGAGAGGATAGCGCAAATGGTGCCGCCCGCCACAGCCGTTACAAATTCACGGCATCCCGGGTTGAGGTTACGGGGAAGGTTTGAATAGGTGCCGGCCACAGCGCCGGTATTCTTGCTCCTGGGCTCAGCCTTTGGTTGCGGAAGCGGGCTGCTCGGTTGGCTCAGCTTTTCGAGATGGAGCGGATCATGTTTCGGAGGCCGCCGAATTCCAATTGCAGGGTAATGAAGCGATTTGGAACCGGGGCTATCAGGACGCTCCCGGTGCCCCGGAAGGTGTTGACCCAACCCTCGCCGGAGGTAAAGCTCGAGAACAGGCCCTTGGTGGCTTTCTCCAGTTTGTATTGCAATCCGTCGGTTCGAGCCACCGCAAACGACCCATCGACGACGAGGACATCGTTGACCAATTCGATTCGTTCGATGGGGCCGGGAGACAACACCATCACCTTGCCATGACCTGATACGCCGGTTTGCACGAGGCCTTCGCCGCCAAAGAGGCCGGTCAAGGCCTTGTTGGTGACGGCGCCGATCGCCACCGTCGGTTCGCAGGCCAGAAACGCTCCGCGGTCGAGGATCCAGGATTCGCTTTCGAGATCCAGGATCGTGACCTCGCCGAAGGTAGGCTCGAGATAGACCTTGCCGGTTCCTCTGTAGCGAGGGCGTACCATTTTCTCCCCGGACAGTTTGGATTTGAGCATGCCCCCAACGGACCGCATCTTTGAGTCGATTTCGATGGTGCCCTGCATGTAATGCATCGCCCCAGCCTCGATCACCACCTCTGCGTTCTCGATACAGATCTTCGGCATTGTGTAGAACTCAGTCTTGAGGATCTCCATGGTGACTCGACCGCCCTGGGTTTGCGTGGATGGCGGTACGCTTGCCAAAGCTGGAGGGACGGCGGCTGGTTGCAGATCTGGAAAGATATTCTGAATCTCTCCCCACTCGGAGAGGCCTGCGTACCAACAAAGCGTAGAGGTCGTCACTTTGCCGGAAGCCAGGAGCTCTCGGAGTTGGTCTTTTGAATATGGACCTTCTTGTTGTTCATTCTGTGCGATGAAGACTGCGTCGCTCATGGTTGTCCTCCAGAAAACGGCCCCGTTGGCCTCGACCAGTATAGACGTGAGCACAAGGTCGCTTTTGAGTGTGGGCGTGGAGGTCTCCCCCGCATCAGTTGGAATGATTTCGGAGTATACAAAACCCCTAAGCATATCATTTTCTGTTACCTTATGGTAATCTGGCCTCAGAACGATGACAGATTACCGCGCTTTGGCCCACCTTAGGGTAGCTCGGGTCCCATCGGACCCAGGGGAATCCCGCATCTTGGAATTCCCGTGAAGCACCTTCCGCCGATCCTTGTGATCGACGACAACCAACACGATCGGGACCTTCTGTCTTTGGTGATCAGGGGCGCATTCGGAGATGTTGCGATCGACACGGCCCACGATGCTGCTTCCGTGACCCGGGCGCTGGCCGACCGGCCCTTCGGCCTGGTATTGACTGAATTCAACCTGCCCTGGATCGCAGGCGACCAGCTGATGGACCTTTTGAGGGAGAGACTTCCCGAGGCGGCCATCGTCGTTGTGACCCAGGGTGACGACCCCGGAGTCGGCGCCCTGGCCCTTCGGAGCGGCGCCGACGGATTCATTGTCAAAGACGCCCCCGGTTTGACGACTGTCGAAGATGTGATTCGAACGGCGCTTTATTGGTCCAGGCGGCGGCGGACCAAAGAAGATACGGCCTCGCGCCGAATCGTTGACGGGTTGCCGGTCGGCGTCTTTGTGGCTGATGAAAGAGGCGTCATTCTCGATGCCAATCCGACTCTGGCAACGATGTTGGGTCATCAACGGCCGGCCGAGCTGGCCCATCGCCCGATCCAGCAGTTTCTCGTGGACACCGCGACCATCCAGGGTTTCGAAGCTGCCATCGCCACCGGTTCTCCTGTGGTCGAGCTGGAGGTTGAGTTGCACCGCCGGGATGGTGTGACGTTCTGGGCTCGCCTTCGAATGCGGCCTGCGCCGCCTTCCAAGGCCATGTCGCCTCGCCTCCATGGTCTGGTCGAAGATATCAGCGAGTACCATCGAGCACTGGGCGAGTTGGAACACCGGTCCCACGATCTCGACCAAACGCTCAGAGATCTCGAAGAGCTGGCCTACGTCGTCTCCCACGATCTCCAGCAGCCGCTCGGCGTTCTGACCCGGGCCCTGGATCAGATCGGAGCCTCGGATGGCGCCGCATCCCCGGGTCCGATGCTGCAGGCACGGCGGGGGGCCTCCGCATTGGAGCGAATGTTGGGCTCGGTCCTCCGTCTGACACGGCTGGAACGGCAGGACCTCGATTTGGGACCGGTCGAACTCGAAGGCGTGGTCGAAAGGGTCCTGGATCTGCTCGAGGCTGAAATCAAGGGTTCCGCGGCGAATATCACTGTTGAGGCAATGCCGACCATCATCGCCGACGAGGGCCAGATGGAACAACTGATCCATAATTTGGTTTCCAATGCGATCAAGTACTGCGGAGATAGTCCTCCTCGGATCCATATCGCAGCCATCGAAGGCGCCAAGGAATGGCAGCTGACGGTCTCTGACGAAGGCCTGGGTATCGATCCCGCCGCGACGGAACGGATCTTCAAGATGTTCCAGAGACTTCATACACAGGATGAAATCCCGGGCACAGGCATCGGTCTTGCGGTTTGCCGCAGGATCGCTCATCGCCACGGCGGCAGGATCTGGGTCGAGAGCCGACCGGACATCGGGTCATCCTTCCGCATCACTATTCCCCGTGAGGAGATTGCACAGCCATGACGACGACTGATCAGCCCGTAGTGACGTTGCTGTTGATCGAGGACAGCCCCGAAGACGCAGCGCTGGTTCGAGATGTACTTGAGCAGTCTCCTAGGTTCAGGAGCACCGTTGAACACCGATTTCGACTCGAAAAGGGGATCGCTCGGCTGGCCGAAGGTGGCATCGACGTCGTCCTGCTTGATTTCTCTCTGCCTGACAGTTTCGGAATCGATACCTTCAGACGCATCCACCACGCCCACCCCGAGATCCCTGTCATTGTCCTGACCAGCCTCGACGACGACCAGCTGGCGTTGCAGGCGGTGTCGGAAGGAGCCCAGGATTATTTGGTGAAAAAGTACCTGGAGCAACGCTTGCTGACGAGGTCCATTTGTTATGCCATCGAGCGCAACCGTGCTGAGCAGCAACTGCTCCATAACGCCTTCCATGACACCTTGACCGGATTGGCCAATCGAGCCTTGTTCGGTGACCGTCTGGACATGGCCATGGCGGTGGCACGCCGGAGGCCGACGGGCCAGTTTGCTGTGCTGTTCTTCGACCTCGACCGCTTCAAGAACATCAACGATAGCCTTGGCCACGCCGTGGGCGACCAACTGCTGGTAGCGCTTGCTCGCCGGCTGGAGACGATCATTCGACCTGGTGATACCGTTGCCAGAATCGGTGGAGACGAATTTGCGATCCTGGTCAACGACATGCATGACATCGGCGATGCTATCCAGGTGGCGGAGCGAATTCTTGAAGGCTTTGAGGCTCCGTTTCCCATAGATTCCAACGAGGTCTTCGTCAGTGCGTCGATCGGTATTGCCATCCACGATCAGGCCGCGACCGACGCCGATGCCATGCTCAGGGACGCCGACATCGCCATGTACCGGGCCAAGGCCTCCGGAAAGGGGCGCTACGAGATCTTCGATCCCGAAATGCATGCCTCCGCCGTTGCCCTCTTGAAAATTGAGACAGAGCTGAGGCAAGCCGTGGATCGTGGCGAGTTTGTTATGCATTATCAGCCCATCGTTGCATTGAAAGAACGGAAAATAATGGGCTTCGAGGGCCTGGTCCGATGGCAGCATCCCGAACGCGGCCTGGTTGCGCCGGCCGGTTTTATCACTGTCGCTGAAGAAACCGGGTTGATCGTGCCCCTGGGCTGGTGGGTGATGGAGCAGAGCTGCCGCCAGATCCGAGAGTGGCAGTTGCAATTCCCGATGAATCCGCCTTTGTTCATCTCGGTCAACGTCTCCGGACGGATCTTTGTCGACAACAATGTCGTCGAGGGCATTCTTGACATCCTCGGCCGGACCGGTCTCCCCCCGGAGAGCCTGCGTCTCGAGGTGACCGAGAACGTCATCCTCGAACATAGCGAGGCGGTGATGACCAAGATGCAGCAACTGAGGGCCATGGGTGTGCAGCTGAGCATCGACGACTTCGGCACCGGCTATTCATCGCTCAGCTACCTGCAGCGTTTCCAATACGATACGCTCAAGATTGACCGTTCTTTCATCAGCGGTATGCAGCCGGGTACGGACTCACAGGCGATTGTCGAGACCATCCTGACGCTGGCTTCCACCCTGGGTATAGGCGTCATCGCCGAGGGTATCGAGACCGCCGAGCAGATGATCAAACTACGGGACCTGGACTGCCCCCAGGGCCAGGGCTTCTGGTTCGCACGACCGGTCCATCCGTTGATGATCGAAGAAATGCTGGGTGGCGACGACACGGGGAGGATCAGTGCCCGAATGGTGACGAATTAGCGACTTATCCTCGAACTGCTTCGAAAGGCGAAGCAATAGGAGGATAAGGCGCGCTGTCAGCTGTCAGCTGTCAGCTCTCAGCCTGCGCTTGCCATACCATCGGTACCGATCGCTTCGCGAGGGACTGAACCTCTGGATCCAATCAGACCTGATCGAAGGCGCTGTTCGACTGATAGCTGATAGCTGAGGGCTGATAGCGACCCGGCGGAACGGGCAGCCGCCTTTTTTTGGTTCAGGCTCCGCCGGGTTAGCTACAATAGACCGTCATGCCGGAAGCGATAGCCTACGACTGCCCGAACTGCGCGGCCCCAACCATGCTGCCATTGGGTGAGGTGGAGACCGTCTGCGAGTACTGCGGTTCCCATCTGCGCTTTCTCCCGGATGAACGGGAGATGGAGGTCGTACGAACGCGCGAAGAAATGAAGCGTCGTGAGCGGGTCTCAATCCAGAAGGCGATGCTCAAGAAGCAACTGGAACAAGAGGAATTGGCGAGGTGGCGGGAAACCGCTGCCAAGGTTGCCGTTGCTGCCTTGCCGGTAGTCGGCGACGTCGCAGGTCGTGCCCTATTCAGATCTGCCGTACATCGTGGCGGGGCTGGTTGCTCAGGCTGCGGTTGTTTGGCGGTCGTCGCCATGATCCTGGCGACCTTGGCGGCTCTCTAGAGGAAGAACCCTGATACCATCTTGCGGAGCATTGAAATCGGTAAGAGACTCAGAGGAGGATTCCATGAGACGAATTATTCCAGCTATAACTTTGGCCCTGTTATGTGCCGGTGGCGCCAATCTTCAATTGTCAGCCTCCGAGGCAGCCACCTGCTGCTTTTCAAATCCCCGATATTCCGGGCAATGTAAAGTGACTCCGGGCGCCGACGAGAGTTGCGCGGATATTCTGAGCTACCTCAACTCCCAAAACAGTGTTGGAAAAAACTACTGTGGCAACACAACGATTCGAGGGGGTTGGACCACGGTCACCTGCGAAGAGACGAAGGCTGGAAAGCCGGGAAGCCGGGACGCCAGGAAGCAAGACGGGAGCACAGTTAAAAACCCAAGGCGCTAAGAATCCGCAGGAAACGAACCGGACAAGGGAATACTGTCTTGCGTCCCAGCATGCTGGCCTCCCAGCATCCCAGCTTTTGTCAACTACGAAGAGCCCGGAGTTCAACAATGAAAAAGACAAGGATTCTGATCCTTTCCCTGGCGCTGGTGGCGGCTGCCGCCATGCCGGCGTTTGCCGCTGGAGATTCCCAATCGGACCAGCCGGTCCCACAACGCTACCGAGGTCGGATGGCTGCTCTTTCGGGTCCTGCTGCAGGAGCAACGGCCTTCATGGTCTTTCATATCGACCGATTCGCTACTGATGCCGAGGTCCAGGTCCTGGGCCAGACCCTGAGTGAGCACGGCGAAGAGGCTCTGCTCAAAGCGGTGTCCGACACTGATGTCGCCGGTTGGGTCAAGGTCGGCAACGGCCTGCGCTACCACCTGCGTGTCATTCGCACAATGCAGACTCCTGAAGGCCGGGTGATGATCGGCATCACCGACCGGCCGATCCAGTACGGGGAAATTGCTCGAAGTACGCGTTCCAGGCAGTACACCTTCGGCTGGGTCCAGATTCAGTTTGACGAAGACGGTAAGGGCGAGGGCGGCCTGATCCCTACTGCCAAGGTCGACTTTGACGCCCAGGGCCGCCTGGTCGTCGAGTCCTTCGGCCTCCAGCCCTACAGGATACTCAAGGTGCTGCCGGAGAAGATTAAATAGAAACTCTCGCCCCAACAGCTCCAGAATTGAGGGAAAACTGCGGGTTGTTGGGATTAGGGATTAGGGATTAGGGGTCAGGGAACGAAGCGAAATTACCCGCGGCGAAGTTGCAGAGCTGACGGTCTAAAAGCCACGGTTCGATTCTGCCACGCAGGGCAAGGGCAACCGAAATGTCGTTTAGGTACCGTTGGGGCCACAGGGGCAGTCGATTCCTGATCAGCAATTGACCCGTGTTCGGAC
>Ga0164315_10004986_pt1 | contig 10355 bp, 8 predicted proteins | sample GuaBasSedimGuay6_FD_113737 | JGI IMG/M metagenome (GOLD analysis project Ga0164315, IMG submission 113737) | Subseafloor sediment microbial communities from Guaymas Basin, Gulf of California, Mexico - Guay6, Core 4569-2, 0-3 cm | ecosystem: Environmental > Aquatic > Marine > Hydrothermal vents >...
AGATGACAGTCTTCAGTTGGCAGTCGCAGTCGTCCGACCACTAATAAGCCGGATCAAAAACAGTGGTCAGACGACTAAAAAAATTATCAAGAAGATGACAGTCTTCAGTTGGCAGTCTTCAGTCGGCAGTCTAAAGACAACAAAAATCATCAAAGCCAAATGACTAATTACCAATGACCAAAATCTCCGTCCATATTGCAGCTTTTCTTTCAATGTTTTTCTGGGGGATTTCCTATGTCTGGTCGAAGGTAGTTTTTGAGTACTACACACCGCTCACTACTATTTTTATCCGGCTACTGATTTCTGTTGTAGTGCTTTTTCTGTTCATGCTTATTAGTGGGAAATTCCAATTAATAAAACGGAAACATATTTGGCTTTTTGCAGTTAGTGCACTTTTTAATCCTTTCTTGTATTTTGTCGGAGAAAGCCATGGGCTTCACCGGGTATCAGCTTCAGCAAGTGCATTTATTATAGCAACAATTCCTGTGTTTACGCCATTTCTGGCGTATTGGTTTTTACACGAAAAACTTAATAAGATGAACCTTATTGGCCTTTTGGTTTCATTTTTGGGTGTTTTATTTATCATTTTCAAACTCGATTTCACACTAGCAGCTTCACCATGGGGAATAGGTTTACTCTTTATGGCTGTTTTTTCAGCTATTATTTACACCATCTTATTAAAAAGACTGGTTAATAATTACAAGCCTGTTACTATTATTGCCTGGCAAGAATTGATTGGTATGTTTTATTTTCTCCCTTTCTTTTATTTATTAGATGCAGATACATTTTTATCAATTCATCCTTCAACCAATACCATCCTCTCTTTAATTATGCTTGGCGTTTTCGCATCGTCAATTGCCTATGCACTATATGCTTACGTAGTTAAAAATCTGGGGGTAATTCAGACAAACATTTACATTAACCTCATTCCTGTTTTTACGGTAATTACTGCATTTTTTGTATTGGATGAAATTTTCACAACTATAAAAATCCTGGGGATGATTCTTGTTATCTTTGGCGTTGTGCTTTCGCAGATGAAAGGTTTGAGAAAAAAAATATAAGAATGTGTGAATGCTTAAACCAACTATGGTGCGCGAGTTTTCGCGTGCTTGACACATATACATTAGTAAGTCACGCGAAAATTCGCGCACCAGTTCAGTATTAATTATTTAATCATTATTTTTACAGCATGAAAACAAAAATCATCATACTCGGAGCAGGTCTTGTTGGCAAACCCATTGCCCTCGACCTGGCAAACGACAGCGACTTTAAAGTTACCGCAGCAGATATTGATAAAGCAAAACTGAGGGCTATTAAAGAGAAAGGACTTCGGAAAATACAGGCCGATCTGAGTAGCTCACGAGAGTTAAGGGGACTTGTAAACGACTACGACATTGTTGTAAATGCTGTTCCGGGTTTTATGGGCTATAAATGCCTGAGAAATTGTATTGAAGCAGGAAAAGATGTGGTAGATATTGCTTTTTATCCGGAAGATGTTTTTGGACTTTCTGAATTGGCAAAAGTAAATGACGTACGTGTTATTTCCGACATGGGCGTGGCTCCAGGTATGAGCAATTTACTGGTGGGCGAAGCAGTAGAAAAATTAGATCATGTTACCAATGTCGATATTTATGTTGGCGGCCTCCCAAAACTCCGCAACTTACCCTGGGAATACAAAGCCGTGTTTTCGCCTGCCGATGTAATTGAAGAATATACCCGCCCCGCACGATTGGTAGAAAATGGAAAGATCGTAAGTAAAGCAGCACTCACCGAAATTGAACTGCTGGAATTTGACAAACCCGGCACCCTTGAGGCTTTTAATAGCGATGGTCTTCGCTCGTTGATGTTCACAATCAAAGCCGACAATATGCGTGAAAAAACCTTGCGTTATCCCGGCTATGCCGAAAAAATAAAATTGCTTGAAAGCAATGGTTTCTTCAGTAATAAAAAAGTAGATGTTGGCGGACAAAAAGTTTCTCCACTCGACTTGACAAGCAAGTTACTATTCGAGCAGTGGAAGCTCGAAGAAAACGAAGCCGACCTCACCATAATGCGTATTATTGTTGAGGGTACAGTATCAGGAAAAACAATGCGTTACACTTATGACCTTTACGATGAATTCCATGCCAGAAGCGGTATTCATTCCATGGCACGCACCACCGGATACACTGCTACAATGGCGGTTAGATTATTGGCTGAAGGCTTGTATAAAGAAACAGGAATTACTGTCCCAGAATACTTGGGAAAAGACAAAAAGATTGTCCGGTTTATGCTCAGGGGATTGAAGAAAAGAGGGGTTGTTTATAAAAGCCTGGTGGAAGAATTGTAAAAAAGTTGGGAGCTGAAAGTCGGGAGATAGAAGTTGGAAGTTGTCAGGCAGCGTTTGACTTAAAGCCAAGCCCTGACTGAAATCCTAAAACCTAAAACCATATCCAAGGGAAATCTGCTGCCTGCCAATAAAGCCTGCCTCGACAAACAAGCTGTGGTGTTTGTTAATAAAATACGAACCCCCAATAACCATATTCCATTGCTGGTTACTTTTAATGTCTCCTGAATAATCTGCTTCTTTACCAAGTATTAACGCCACTATCGGAGAAATTTCTTCGACATTAAGAATTCCATTGAACGTCTGATTGTTACCAATATACATTCCACCTAACCACAATGCACCACGGCCTGCACCTTTTTTCGATGCAAGTTGAATTCCGACCTTTGGACTAAATGAATGGTTGACGAGCTTATCATCACTGTCATCAGGATAAGTTACCGAATAGTTATAATCGAGAATAACAAAGAAAGCACCGAAGCCCATCGCAAAAGTAACACCACCCCCCACTGTAGGACCATGATAAGTCAATTTATCTTTCAATTCAAAAGTAGTATCAATAGGAATATCAGGAAGTCCTTCGATGTGCATTGTAAATGAAGGTACCGTAATATTTGGACTTACTTTACCCTGGGTGTATCCAAAAATACCATAAACATTCAGAAAGGGAAGCAGCCAAAAATCAGGCCGAAGAGTTAATTTCATATCACTTGCCCTTGTATTTTGGTACATGGTATCAGCAGTAACAGTCACCCTTCCTGCAGAATCAGAAATTAGTAAATTACTTGCCGTAAAATCTTGCTGATACCACAATCCGTGGAGACCAACTCCAAAAGGATAAGGCAGATTGAAACCCTCAGTTCTTCTTTTTTTTCCACAGACCGGTGGAATTTCTGTAGTTGGATGATCTGCAATATTCATTCCTGAACCAATCAGCGGCTTTTCATTAAAAACAATTCCCAGACCTTGTTGCTGCGAAAAAGAGGTGTAGGAAGAAAGTATAAATACGGATAGAATAACAATTATTGGTATTATCTTCATTGTTTGTTTGTTAAAAACAAATTGACCTGAATCGCTTTGGCCAGCCAATTGTTTGGCTAAAACAATTGATTGAAAATGAGGTAAAAGAAGTAGCAAAGATAAGCAAGAATTAGCAAGCCGCCTTCAATCCGTGAGACAGCCATCTTCTGGCCACCGAAATCTTTCCGTATAAAAAGAATGACCAACAATCCAGATGCAATCAAAATACCCAATTCTAAATTCAAGCTTGTGTCAAAAGGAATATTAATAATAATTGAGCTGCTTCCTAAAACCAGAAAAACATTAAAAACGTTTGAGCCAACGGCATTTCCAATGGCAAGTGCTGTGTTTTTCTTAAGTGCAGCTATTACCGAAGTTACCAATTCGGGCAAAGAGGTTGCAACGGCAATAATCGTTAATCCGACAAAAGTATCGCTCACACCAAAATCGCCGGCAATTTTAATTGCTCCGCTAACAATCCATCTTCCTCCAAAAAACAAGCCCAATCCACCACCAATAATAAATAATAGAGAAAGCAAGATGTGATATTCTTTAATTCCAACTTCTTCGGTTTCCTCTTTTTTCTCGACAAAAAAAGTATAGTAAAGAAATGCAAGTAGAAATCCGAGTAATATAAAGCCATCTGTCCGGTCAATTAAATTCTCAGCTTTCCCAAAAAAAGTATCGTTGGCCAATACCAATAAAATAATTGCTGCCATTAGGCTGAACAATACATCGGTCCGGCATTTTCTGGTAGCCATTTTAATGGGATAAATAGAGGCCGCAATACCAATTATCAGCAAAGTATTCATGATGTTACTGCCCAATACATTACCAATGGCCAGCCCGGTATTGCCATCTAAACTGGCAAATAAATTAATAATAAATTCCGGCAAAGATGTACCCAATGCAACAATAGTAAGGCCGATGACCAACTGCGACAAGCCTATTTTTTTTCCAATAGAAGCCGCTCCGTCAACAAGGAATTTTGCGCCGAGTATAAGAATTACAAAACCGAGAAAAAAAAGAAAATAAATCATCTTGATCTTTATGGATATTAATTTCTGGAGCCAAAAATCTTTGTGCCAATCCGAACCATGGTGCTACCTTCTTCGATTGCGATTCTGTAATCACCCGACATGCCCATTGATATTTCTTTGAAGGACAAATCATCTGAGAAATGCCTGTCTTTCAGCAATTGAAAATATTGCTTTAAGTTTCTGAATTCTCTTCGAATCTGGTTTTCGTCACTGGTATAAGTGGCCATCCCCATAATACCGCTTATTCTGATATTCTTCAACTGCTGAAAACGCTCATCACCAAGCAAATCTTCTGCTTCCTGCATATTTAATCCAAATTTAGTTGCCTCTTCGGCAATATGAAACTGAAGTAAACAAGGTATTATCCGATCGTTTTTTACCGCTTGTTTGTTCACTTCTATCAGCAATTTTAAACTGTCGATACCGTGAAGCATACTTACAAATGGCGCGACAAATTTCACTTTGTTTCTTTGTAAATGACCAATAAAATGCCACTGGATATCATTGGGCAATCGTGGACATTTAGCAGCCAGATCCTGAACCTTGTTCTCGCCAAAAATACGTTGTCCGCTTTTATAAGCTTCAAGAATTAGTTCATCCGGTTTGGTTTTTGAAACAGCTACCAGTTGCACCGATTTCGGTATTGTTTGAAGGAAAGCTGTCAGACGTTGTTGAATCTCCATAATTTTTTGCAAATGTAGCAATTGAAAAATAGGGAAGCTATTTCTTTCTCATCCTGCGCAGTGTCTTTCTCGCTCTAATTTCAGAAAGTTTAAAAAAGCGTGCATAGCGTGCAACATTGACTGAATGTTCTTCGGTACCACCTTTTCCCAATAAATAGCCAAGGGGTGCCAATTCATCAATATTATCTCCGAGTACCCTGAGTGCAGCAACAAAAGGAACGGCAATAAACATCCCGGTCAATCCCCAAACAAAACCGCCAAGTGTTATGGCAAGTATGATCATAAAAGGATTGATATTTACTTGAAACCCAACAATATTTGGCGTAAGAATATTGTTTTCCGTAAATTGAACAACCACAAACTGCACCAATACCAAAACAACGTAAACCGGAGAATCCATAATAAAAACAGAAAACAGCAAAGGAAATGCATAGCCAATAATTGTTCCGTAATATGGAATAAAATTCAAAACGGCGGCAATAGAACCAAGCAAAATGGCATGATCCAACCCAATAATTAAAAACCCAAGACTGTTTAGGACAACCAAAATACTGACAACTATGAAAATACCTGTCATATACCTCACCGTTAACTGGTTAATATCATTAATAATTCGATCGGCAACAGCATGCCTATTGGATGGCACTAGCATCAATATCACCTCCTTAAATTTATCGCGGTAAAACAGCAGGAAGAAAATGTATACCGGCATGATAAAGATAGTGAAGAGTGTATGGAATGTCGCGCCAAAAGTCGATTTATAATCTTGGCCAGAAGTGTTCAACATGTCTTGAACAAATTGATTGACTTTGGGTTTAATTTCACCGGTTTCAATCCCAAAAAAAACCTCGATTGATTTAAAAATAGTCCTAATATTACTTGATGCCCTTTCTTTCAACATCGGAACATCCTCAAGAAAAACACCAAACTGTTTGTAAATAAAAAAGGAAATACCATAAATAACAGACAGACCAATGATGATACTTAAAATATTGGACAATATACGTGGAATACGATGCGACTCAAAAAAGTTTGCCAATGGGAACAACAGATACGCGAACAAAACACCAAGGGTTAAAGGCGCCAGGTAGTTTTTAAACTCGGTAAGCATATAATAACTGAGAAGTAAAAAAAACAGGATAAAAGTCATCTGTACGATGAGCGGAAATTTGATTTCGTTTTTCATATACTTTCTTGTTTAGCGTCAGGATGCAAGAATGCAAGATTCAGAATAAATATAATTATTCATTGAATATTTAAACCCGATAAATTAAGTTGCCTTCAGTATCTCTTAGTCTTGAAATTTGATTTTTTCAAAAGTAATGAACTTTAAAAGAAATCATAAAGGAATACGAAATTAGTTTTTATCTTTTAATTCTTATTTTTGAATGCTCAATCTCCAACTCTAAAAAAAGAGAACAAAACCAATGACGTTAAAAAAAGGTTCAATAAAATTTGGTGCTTTTGCCGGTGTTTTTACACCTTCAATCCTGACTATCCTTGGTGTAATTATGTACTTACGTCTGGGTTGGGTAACAGGAGTAGCAGGTATTTGGGGAGTGGTTGCCATTATTTTAATTTCACACATCATCTCCATTACAACAGGCTTAAGTATTTCCTCTATTGCCACCGACAAAAAAATTGAGGCCGGCGGCATTTATTACATATTATCGCGTTCGCTTGGTTTGCCCATGGGCGGCTCCATCGGCATTACACTTTTTGTGGGTACTGCACTTAGCATTGCGCTGTACATTGTTGGTTTTACAGAGACTTTTCTGGCCTTACCGAGTATCCAGAATTTTATGGAAATCCTTCCTGAAAGCTTGAACAACATCCGGGTAATTGGAACCATTGTATTGGCTTTACTTGCTGGCATTGCACTTATTAGCACCAACTTTGCCATCAAGACCCAGTTCATCATTCTTGGTGCGATTTTCCTTTCACTGATTTCAATTGGAGTTGGTATTTTTACATACAGCAGTGCCGAAGCGGTTACTGCTGTTTCTGAACCAATCACACCCTTTCGCGATTTTTCATTTGTTGAAGTATTTGCTATTTTTTTTCCGGCAGTTACCGGTTTCACCGCCGGGGTTGCCATGTCGGGTGATTTGAAAAACCCTAAAAAAGACATTCCCCTCGGCACCATGTTATCCATTGGTTCAGGCCTGATTGTTTACATCGGTCTGGCTTTTGCTTTCTACTTTTATATAGATCATGATTTATTGGTGAACGATTATAATTTTTTGATGAAAATAGCATGGGTTCCTTTGCTGGTGGTTGCCGGAGTTTGGGGAGCCACCCTTTCATCTGCACTTGGGGGTATTTTAGGAGGCCCCAGAATTATACAGGCAATTGCCCACGACCGTATTGTTCCTAAAATACTTGGGAAAGTTCATGGGCAAAATAACGAACCAAGAAATGCCATGTTCTTTACTTTTTTCCTGGCAGAAATAGGGATTTTAATTGGCGATCTAAACATAATTGCCGGTGTGGTTACCATGTTTTATCTTTTGGCCTATGGATTTATTAACCTAGCGTTTGCCTTGGAAAAGTGGGCCAGTACGGATTTCCGCCCTTCTTTTAAAATCTCCCTTTGGGTAGGACTTACCGGATTCATTTTCGCATTCATCATTATGATGCAGTTAGACCTCATTTCGATGTTGGTTGCCTTGGCTGTATTGGGAAGCATTTATTATTACATCCAAAAAAAACAACTACGCCTTGACATGGGTGATGTCTGGCAGAGTGTCCGCGCTTCTGTAATCCGAAAAATGCTTTCTAAACTTGCCCGAAAGCAATTAAATGAACGCAACTGGAGACCCAATATTTTACTGTTTAGCGGAGGCGCGAAAAGCAGGCCTCACCTTATTGAATTTGGAAAATACTTGGTGGGAAACCAGGGACTAATTTCAAACTTCGACCTCATCCTCAACAAAACATCCAACGTTTTATTTCCAAAGCACCAGCAAGCCATTCCTGTAGAAGAAATGGAAGGTGATGAAGGTATTTTTTCGCGAAGACAGGAATGCAATAACATTTACGAAGGCATTGAAAGCATTTCTGCTACTTACGGTTTTTCGGGCGTTGAACCCAATACAGTTGTTTTTGGCTGGGGACGGCAAACACAAGACCCACTCAGTTTCGCGAAAATGATCCGGCACTTATCAGACCTCGACATGAACATTGTAATGCTCGATTACAACCCGGAAAAGGGTTTTGGAAATTACAAACAAATTGACATTTGGTGGCGTGGTGGGTCAAACAATGGAAACCTGGTCTTGTCGTTGATTAAATTTCTTAAAGTATCTTACAAATGGCGAAATGCAGTTGTGCGACTGATGGTTATTAATACGGATAGCAAACTGGAAAAACGCATCCGAAAAGATGCCAGGAAAGCACTTGAGAATATGCGTATGGATATTGAGGTACGGATAATAAACAACGAGAATTACAGTAGGCCGGTCAACCAGATTATCAAAGAAGAATCTAAAAATGCTGACCTTATTTTTCTTGGTGTTGCCCCGGTTATTAAAGGGAAAGAGATGGAATTTGTAGAACGCGCTGATGAACTTTATAAAGACCTGGGCACAGTAGCACTGGTGAAAGCATCCTCGTTTTTCAATGAATTACATATTGGGGTTTAGACTTTTAGACCTTCCAGCGTTGGCAAAACCTGGAAGCGTTGGCAAAAAGATTTGAATCAGGGGGAATAAAAGGGGGCACGAGGAAAAGACTGTCAGATCTAAGGCAAAAAAGCACTAAACCTGACGGGCAGTATTTTTACCGGACAAATCTTCATGTATTCGATACGTTTGCTGAAAAAATTTCACGGCAGGTTGAAAAGACGAAAGAGTTATTGTTGGTGAGGACACCAACAATGGAGAAGGATAACAATCACTGATGTTCAATAAGAAAGCCAATCCTCTTTTTTATTAATTTTGCCCAACCAAAATACAAATCGCAGTTATAGCAAACCCTCTTCTGTTACTGCTTAAAAACTCAATCACATCGCATAAATGATTATTAAAGGAAAAACGGTATGGATTACAGGTGCTTCTTCAGGAATCGGTGAGCAATTGGTTTATACCTGTGCCAGGCGGGGAGCAAAACTCATTATTTCGTCCAACCAGGAATCGCAACTCAATACGGTAAAAAAGAATTGCGAAAAAATGGGAGTGGAATGCTTTGTTACACCATTTGATCTTTCCAAACCAAAAGAGGTAAATGATGCCGGCATTGCCGTACTTGAAAAATTCAAATCTATCGATGTTCTGATAAACAATGGCGGCATAAGCCAGCGGGCAACTGTAGTTGACACCTCCATGGAAACCATCCGAAAAATAATGGAAATCAATTTTATGAGCGCTGTAACTTTGAGTAAATTGGTCTTACCCGGAATGATAGAAAATGGCACTGGAGTTATTGCTGCAACAAGTAGTATTACCGGAAAATTTGGATTCCCCTTACGTTCTGCCTACGCTGCATCAAAACATGCCGTTCTTGGTTTTTTTGAAACCCTGCGATTGGAAAATAAAGCCAACAATATTCAAGTTACCGTTGCCATTCCCGGAAGGGTGCAAACCGACATTTCGGTAAATGCAGTAACAGGAAAAGGTGCTGTTTATGGAAAAATGGATGATGGTCAGTCTGGTGGAATTTCGGCAGAAGATTGTGCCGAACAATACATCAAAGCCATCGAAAAAAATAAAAAAGAAGTGCTGATTGGCGGAAAGGAATTAATGATGGTACATATTAAGCGTTTCTTTCCAGCTTTGTTTAATAGGATGGCAACTAAGATAAAAGCAACGTAAAAGTGAAAATTACAAATCCCAAAAAAAACAAATAACAAAACTTGTCCGTATGGATAATTTCCAATGTCAAACTTCAAATACCAAATGTCACCATTTGGACGAAATAAAAGCTGGAATTTTTTGAATTTTGAGTTTTATTTGGATTTTGGAATTTGTTTGAATTTTGGGGTTTGAGTTTTGGAATTTTATACTATCTTTAACAATAAAAAAGTCTTAAAGACAAAAACATATGAATCAAAAAATAATCTGCGGTATCCAACAAATGGGTGTTGGCGTTAGTAATTTCAGCGAAGCATGGAAATGGTACCGGAAAAATTTCGGAATGGATATTCGGGTTTTTGAAGAAGAAGCAGTTGCTGAATTGATGTTGCCTCATACCGAAGGCGAAACCCGTAGAAGGCGCGCTGCCCTTGCCATGAACATGCAGGGTGGTGGCGGATTTGAAGTTTGGCAACATACCGGAAAAACTCCTGAA